>SL_3KL_010_SEDDRAFT_10001459_pt1 | contig 21461 bp, 20 predicted proteins | sample SodLakKL_010_SED_2_FD_10381 | JGI IMG/M metagenome (IMG submission 10381) | reverse complement strand
CCGCAGCGGAGGCGGCGTATCCGGCCGCTGCGGCATGGGGGCCGTCATGGGGGACAAGAAACTCAAAGCGGTGGCCTTCAGGGGGACGAAGCTCCCGCCCCTGGCCAACGAAGCGGTGTTTGACTTCGTGGCGGGAGAGATCTACCAGGAAGTGGAACAGCGGGGAGATTTTCTGAGGGAGTACGGAACCCTGGGCTATATCGACGTGGGCATGTATTTCGGTGATGTGCCGGATCGCTATTTCACCAGCGGGGTTTTCCCCGTGGAAGAGGTTGCGGCTTCAACCTTGCGCCAAAAATATTTCGTGAAGGCACAGGCCTGTTGTCCCTGTGCCATCTCGTGCAAGCGAAAAACCCGGATGCCCGAACTGAACCTGGAGATGGAAGGACCCGAATACGAATCGGCCGTGGCCCTGGGACCCCTCTGCGGCGTGTATGACCTGGAAATCATCAACCAGGCCAACCATCTCTGCAACCGCTACGGGTTGGATACGATTTCGGCGGGCGTCAGCCTGGCCTTTGCGGCATATCTCCTGGAAGAGGGTCTTCTCCAGGCGAAAGATTTGGGATTTTCCTTCTCTTTTGGGGATACCGCGGGCCTGCTCCGGCTCCTCGAGGCCATCGCGCATCAAAAAGAAGAGGGGCGGCTGCTGGGGGAAGGGGTGAAGCGCATGGCGGAAAAGCTCCAGGTGGCTCCTGGCCTGGCCGCCCACGTAAAGGGGCTGGAAATTCCCATGCACGAACCCCGGGCTTTTGAGGGGTTGGCCCTATCCTATGCCACCGGGTCCCGGGGTGCCTGTCACCAGCGGGGAGACTTTTACATGGTGGAGCTGGGCCAGGTTGAGCAGCCGGAATCCATGGGGTTACAGCCGGGAGATCGTTTCGATCTAAAAGGCCGGGTTCGACAGGTGGTGACCTGGCAGGATTACCGGGAGGTATTTAATTCCCTCGTGATGTGCAATTATGCCTCACTGCCCGTTGACATGCTGGCCAACCTGCTCATGGCGGCCACCGGAAAAGAATGGACGCCGGACCAGGTCATGCAGGTGGGTCAAAACAGTTCCGATATTAAGCGAGAATTAAACTGCAACCTGGGTTTAAAGCTGTCAGAAGACAACCTTCCTTCCATCGTGACGCGAGCCCTGCCCGAGGGCGGTGCTGCAGAAAAAGAATTGGACTTGCAGGATCTGCTCCAGGATTATTACAGGGAACGCCGTTGGGATCCCGAGACCGGCCGGCCCCAAAAGGTCACGTTCAACGACTAATTTTTTTTAAGATAATTGGAAACAAGGGGCGCCCGCTGCCAATGCGGGCGCCCCGGCTGATCCGTCCCTTGATCTTTCATGAAGGGATAGTGCGTTCTGAAGCTCTCCCTTATCAACTGATGCTTTGCCCCCATGTTTCTTCAAAAGCGATTTCAGACAGATCCTTGCGGGGAGTGGACGTGGCTTCCTTGGCCGGGTAACCCAGGGGGGTCAGGGCCACAACACGAAAGTCCTCGGGGACCTGGCAGGTTTTCCGAATCGCTTCTTCCTCCATCCAGGCCACCCAGCAGGTGCCCAGCCCTTCCGCAAAGGCCGCCAGCACCAGCTGCTGCATGGCGATGCCGATATCCAGCAGGTAGTAATCCTTGTCTTCCACCTTGCCTGATGCTTCAGGGTTCGCACAGGCTACCACGACAACAGGGGCTGTTTCTACGGCCCGGGTTGCCGGGTTGCCCTTGGGCAGCGCAGCGGCCAGTTCTTTTTTTCGCTGTTCGTCCTTGATTACCAGGAAGCGCCAGCACTGCTTGTTAGCCCAGGAAGGCGCAGCCCGGGCCGCCTCCAGGATCTTTAAAAGCGTATCCTGGGGGATCGGGTCTGGTTTATACTTTCTGATACTGCCCCGGTTATAAATCGCGTTATAAAGTTCCACGTGCATCACTCCTCTTTTCAAATTAGTCGTATTTTACGCTTTGCATCATCTGAGCCTCCGGGCCAGGAAGACGATGACCGGGCTTCCTGCAGCCGGGTCTGCCTTACGGTTTTCCTCATCTTACTTACTTCGACATCCTTTCCTCACATCCTCCCTGGATTTGACCGGCGATTATCTCTATTCCCCGGCGTCCTGGGGATAAAATAAGAATTCCGCTCTGCCGAAAGCCGCCCGGCAGGTTCTCCTGCATCGCCGCTGGTTTGGGAGAACTTCGCTGAACTTTTTCTCTGGTAGAGCAGGGATCAGGTTTTTGAAGTCAAATTTATATATAATCTCACTAATCAAGCTTGTTCAGGAATAAACTTTTGTTTCCCTGCTTGCCCTCAGCAGCGGGATTTGCGATCAGGTTTGTCTCGGTGCTCGGGGTTTCAGGCCTCCTCAAAAACTCCCTCGCTGCGCTCGCTCAAACAGTTTGAGGCGGCTTTGCTGAAACCCCTGTGCACCTTTTGATGCAGGCAAATCCAATGATCGCTGAGGGCAAGCAGGGAAACGTAAGCGAAATCTGACTAAACTGCATAACCATGTTTATTGTTTTATAGTTTGAGGCCCAGGGGGTGGGCTTGGTCCCATTGACGGAAAATGTGTTCGTCTACGGCACGCTGCTGCGGGGTAACATCAACGAAGGCTTGCTCAAAGAGGGGCGTTTGGTCGGCCGGGGCATTGTCCATGGCCTGGCCCTCTTCGATGTCAATCCCTCTTACCCCGGGGCCGTAAAAGCATTTGGAAAAAAAGTCCGGGGCGAGGTCTTCGCCGTGGATGCGGCAATGCTGGCAAAACTGGACCGTCTGGAGCACAACGGCCTGCTCTACCGGAGAGAAATCATGCCGGTTCTCCTGGAAGGAAGCGGCAAAAAGGTGGAGGCCTGGGTTTACCTTTGGCTGGGAGAAGTGGATCCCCAGGGAGAAGTGCCTCTGCATCGTCAACCCTGGCAAGGTTGAGCAAGAGGAGGATCGCCGGTACGAAGAGGATGGGAGTGAGAGATGATGGCAGAGCGCCCGCAGATTTATCACTGTTTAAATTCCCGCCAGTTTTCCCGCCCGTTTGTTGAAGAGGCCTGTCATTTGGCGGACATGGCCCGCATAATCGGGAAAACCAAGGCCGGGATGGAATTCCTCTCCACGGTTTTTAATGACAAACGGGCCATGCTTTTTTTTACGCAGCCTTCCACCCGCACGTTTCTTTCGTTTTTCAGCGCATGCCAGATACTGGGAATGCACTGCGCTGAAGTGCGGGACAGCCGCACATCTTCGGAGGTCAAGGGGGAGTCAGAAGAGGATACCCTGCGCACCTTTTCATCATTCTTTGACCTGATTATCATGAGACACTACGAGGCCGGCCTGGCTGAAACCATTGCGGCGCTTTTGGACCAGACGGAACGACCGGTGCCCGTGATCAATGCGGGATCCGGCAAAGACCAGCACCCTACCCAGGCTTTGTTGGACATTTATACCTTGAAGCGGTGCTTCCAGGACCAGGGCGGCATCGATGGAAAATCCATCGCTTTCGTCGGTGACCTGCTGCGGGGGCGCACCATTCGCTCCCTCTCTTTGCTCTTAAGCAAATATGATGATGTAAAGATGGTTTTCGTGGCACCGCCCCCCTTCCAGGCCGGCAGGGACATCTTAGGCTCCCTGGAAGAGGAAGGGGTCTCGTATCAACTGGAAGAGAATTTTGAATCCGTGATCCCCCGGGTAGACGCCATTTACATGACCCGCTTGCAGGATGAATGGGACAAGGAAGAGCACAAAATCAGCACCATCGACATGAACCGTTACTCCTTCCAGGCTCATCACCTGGAGCTGCTCCAGCCGCATGCTGTTTTGCTGCACCCCCTGCCCCGCCGGCAGGAGATTGCGCCAGAAGTGGATGGAGATCCCCGGGCGGTTTACTGGCGGCAGGTGCGAAATGGCATGTGGATCCGGGTTGCGCTGCTTGCCTTAATTTTTCAAAGGCAGGAGAGAATCATCGAGTACTTTGAACACGCGGGTGGTCACGAAAGGTAATTCGGTTGCTCTTGCAGGTAAAGGACGGGAATGATTTCTTTATCAGGCCTGTGAGGTAGGAGAGAAAGACGCGGCTGAAAAAATCCCCTTCTTGGCAAACTTATAGCAGGTAATATTAATAATATGACGAAGTACAGTCTCGAAGTGAGGGCAAAAATGAGCGTCCTGTTATTTATGATCAACTATTTTCACCGCATCCTGGAATACACGGTTAACCATTTTACCCTGGTTCTCACCGTGATGATCCTCTCCATGGTGCTGTGGTTCTCCGTGGGAGTCTTGATCAGCCGTTATGAGATGCTGGCCGGTGCGGTCTTGGGACTGGGGAATATTCTTTTTTGCATCCCCAGTATTTCCCTGTTCGGCTTGTTTATGACCATTCCCCAGTTGGGCCTGGGACGGCGTTCTGCCGTATTGGCCCTGGTGCTGTATGCCATGATGCCCCTGGTGCGCAACGTCTACCGGGGCATCAAATCCGTGGATCCCCGGGTTGTGGAGGCCGGCCAGGGAATGGGGCTTTCCAGCTGGCAGCTGCTCTGGCAGATCCAGGTGCCCATGGCCTGGCCGGTTATTTTTGCCGGCATCCGTATTACCGTGGTGATGATCACGGGGATTGCCACGGTGGCAACCTTTATCGGGGAGAGGAACCTGGGCAGGCTCATCCATCACGGCATTACCCGCTCGAACTCCGACATGATCCTGGCCGGCGCTCTGATCGTTTCCGTGGTCGCCCTGTGCCTGGACATGTTGATGGGACTGCTGGAAAAGAAGCTTGTTTCGCCGGGCCTGCGCTACCAGCAGCGAGAATAGGGAGGGAGCTGTTCAAGATGATCGAACTGCAAGAGGTTACGAAAACATTTCCCGGCTCCGGCACCCCTGCGGTGAAGGGTGTTTCCCTGCAGGTAAAATCCGGTGAAATCTGTGCCCTGGTGGGACCATCAGGCTGCGGTAAGACCACGATCTTGCGCATGATCAACCGCCTGGTGGAACCGTCATCCGGCTCTTTGTTCATCGACGACCAGGATATCATGAAGGTAAATCCAGATCACTTGCGCCGCGGGATTGGCTATGTGATCCAGCAAATAGGTTTGCTCCCTCACCGCACGGTAGAAGAAAACGTCGCCCTGGTGCCTCGCCTGCTGAAGTGGCCTGAAGGGCGTATTAAGGAAAGGGTTGAAGAACTCCTGGAAAAAGTGGGGCTCGACACCGACGAGGTGCGTAAAAAGTACCCGTATCAGCTGAGCGGTGGGCAAATGCAGCGCATCGGCGTGGCCCGGGCCCTGGCCGTGGATCCCCCCGTGATGCTCATGGATGAACCGTTTGGGGCCGTGGATCCCATCGTGCGCCTGCGGCTCCAGGATGAGTTTTTGAAACTTCAACAGTCCTTCAAAAAGACCATCTGCTTTGTAACCCACGACATGAATGAAGCGATGAAAATGGGGGACAAAATTGCCATCATGAACGGTGGCTTCCTGGTTCAGCACGGAACTCCCCGGGAAATCTTAGCCCAACCGGCCAATTCCTTCGTGGAAGANCTGGTTGGAGAGGACAGGGGGGTTAAGCTGCTGGACCTGGTGAGGGTTGAGGCCCTGATGCTGCCCCGTGAGGCGGGAACCGCAAATGGAAGAAGCGTCCAGGCCTTGGATTCGGCGAAAAAAGCCCTGGAAGTGATGCTGGAACACAACGTAGACGGGGTAACCGTCTGCCGGGAAAAACAGGTGGTGGGCATTCTTACCTGGGAAACGATCAAAACCTACGTGCATCAAGCGGGGAGTGAAGCCGGTGGATAGCCAGCTTTTCCTGGATACTTTGCTGCAGCGCTCCCCTCCCCATATCCTGGAGCATGCCAGGCTGGTCCTGGTCCCCCTGGGCTTGGCCGTTTTGGTGGCTTTCCCCATCGGCGTAATTTTAACCCGCCCCCAATATCGCCGCTACGCGGGCCGGGTGATGGCCGTGCTGAATGCCGGCCAGACAGTGCCGCCCCTGGCGGTGATCGCTGTTTTTTTACCCTTTTTGGGCCTGGGTTTTCGCCCCGCCGTCATTGCCCTGACGATTTACGCCCTTCTGCCCATTGCCCGCAATACCATTGCAGGTATTTCTTCGGTTTCCGAGGATGTCAAGGAGGCGGCACGGGGAATGGGCATGACCCCCTGGGAAGTGTTTACCCAGGTGGAGTTACTCCTGGGCCTGCCGGTGATCATGGTGGGCATCAAAACCTCGGCCGTGCTCACCGTGGGGACGGCCGTTCTCGCCGCCCTGGTGGGAGGCCGGGGAATGGGAGCGGTTATTTTTGCCGGGATTAATTTTTTCCGCCCCGAGTTAATTTTGGCAGGGACCTTGATTATCGGTTTGATGGCCATTTTACTGGAACGCCTCCTCACCCTGGCGGAGTGGTTTATTCTCCCCCGGCATCTGCGTTGAAATTTTCAGCAGGGAAAATCTTGCCGGGTGTGTTAAACCTCGCCAGAGGACCACGGGGTGCGGGTGGAGCGTATCTTTGCAGGCTGGCAAAAAACTATTTTGAAAGGAGCTACGTAAAAAATGAAAAGGTCAATTTGGAAAGGCGCTGTACTCACGGGATTGCTGCTGCTGGTCTGGCTGGCAGCCTGGGGATGTGCATCCCCGGCGGCCCCGGATGCAGCCCCGGAGGAACGTATGCCTGTTGTGGTTAGCTCGAAAACGTTTGGGGAAGCGCTGACCCTGGGAGAGATGACAGCCGCATTATTGCGGGACCGTGGTTATGAAGTGGTTGACGAAATCGGCTTGGGGGAAGTGGCCGTGATCCGTCCGGCCATAGAGACCGGACAGGTCGACGTCTACTGGGAATATACGGGCACCGGTTTGATGAACTTGATGCAATACGGTGAAGTTGTGACAGACCCCGAAGAGACTTATCAACTGGTGAAGGATTGGGACCGGGAAAACCACAACCTGGTGTGGCTGGATTACGCGCCGGCCAATAACACCTTTGTGCTTTTTATTTCCCAGGAAGTCAAGGAAGAATTTGGTTGGTCTACCATTTCTCAGCTGGCGGATTATGTGGGGGACGGGGAGAACGAACTCAAGCTGGCTACCCCGGCGGAATGGACTGAACGCGAGGATGGACTGCCCAATTTCCAGGAACACTATGATTTTCGGTTTCGCGATGGCGATCTCGAGATCGTTGAACTGGGCCTGGCCTACGAAGCGGTAGGAAGAGGACTGGCCCAGGTGGGAATCGGGGATGCCACGGAAGGGCGGATCGCCTATTTTGACCTGGTCGTGCTGGAAGACGATCAACAGTTCTTCCCTGCCTATAATCCGGCGCCCGTGATTCGACAGGAGGTGCTTGATGTCTACCCCGAACTGGAAGATCTTTTCCAAGAGCTGTCTGCCCTGCTGGACGCGGAAACCCTGACCCTGTTAAATAAAAAGGTGGCCGTCGATGGGATGCAGCCCGATGAAGTGGCCCGGGAATTCCTCCAGGAGCAAGACCTGATCAGCAGCTAGCCTTGCGCCCTGTTTCAGCGACCATTTATCCCTGGAGCGGAGAGGGTTCGAAAACGATGAAAATCCTGCTGGTAGACGATTCCATTCGCACGCGCTTGCTGCTGGAAAAGACCCTGGTAGAGGCCGGTTACAACAATTTGGTCACGGCCGGTTCAGCTGCCGAGGCCTTTGAGGTCTTGGGTTTGCACGACCCGGCAGTAGAAGTGTAAATCCCGGCACGCTGCAAGCGAAAAAAGGAAGTATTTTTCAAATGAAGCAGGACATTCGGAGAGACATGAAGAACCTCAAGATAATGTAAGTTGTATTAGAAAATAATAAGTACAAAAAGAAAGGATGAGCCAAGTGGTTAAAGTTTATGCATTAAGTACCTGTCCCTGGTGTAAGATGACCAAGCAATTCCTGGATGAAAAAGGTGTGGAGTATGATGTTTTGGACGTGGACAAACTGGCGGGCGATGAACAGAAGCAGGCCGTTTCTGAAGTGGAAAACCTTACCGGCAAACGCTCTTTTCCCGTGGTTGTGATCGATGACAAGGTGATCCAGGGCTACAAGCCTGATGACATCATGGAGGCGCTGGGTAAATGAGCCAGACGATTTACTGCCCGGTTTGCCGGGTGAATTTTAAACCGAAAGAAGAATTAAAGCCGGGGGCCGTGGTCGTCTGCCGCGTTTGCGGGGCCCGCATGGAAGTGCTTCAAGTCGAACCGGAAATCGAAGCGCGCAAGTATCCCCAGGAGCCGGAAGAGGAGATTTACGACCGGGTAAATACCTTTGCCGAATTAAAAGGATACGTGTTCAAGGAAACCAAAAAATATGTCATGGACGGGCTTTTACAAAAGAAGGAGGAGTACGGGGATTTTTACTGCCCCTGCCGCTTTGACAACATTCCGGAAAATATTTGTCCCTGCCTGGAGACCCGGCAAAACCAGGTGAAGAAAGAGGGCATGTGTCTTTGAGGGCTCTTTTACATGCCGGAGTAAGGTTTACTCCACTCGCTGCTTTCGGCGCCGGTTCGGCGTTACCCTTTTTTCTTGAGCTGATCCAGCTCTTCTTGAAGATCTTCCATTTGTTCCAGCAGGTCCAGGATCACGCTGGCGCCCATCAAGTTCACTCCCAGCGCTCTCTGCAAGCGCAGGGCTTTATAGATCCGCCCGACTTGATCGGTGCGGATATAATGCTGCCGAATGTCGATAATCCCCAGGTCACCCATTTTCAGGAGCAGATCCCGGGGGAGGCCGAGCCGATGAAGTTCAACCCAGCGGAACTCTTCTTCGCAAATTTCGGCATCAAAGCAGTATATTTCCACCTGGTATTTTTTCATGGTTTCGAGCTCCTTACGATTTATGGATTTCGGCCAACTGCTGGTAGAGCTTTTCTTCTTCGGGCATGATTTCCCGGGGGTTATCGATTACGATCCGCAGGTAGAGATCCCCGTTTATTCCGCTCTTTCCGGGCATCCCCTTGCCTTTCAGGCGCAGCTTATGACCGTTTTTTGTCCGGGGAGGGATGGTGACGCGCACGCTACCTTCCAGGGTCGGCGCTTGAACCTTGGCCCCCAGGGCAGCCTGCCAGGGATAGACTGTCAGGTCGGCCTCCAGGTCATTCCCGTTTAGTCGATAAAGGGGATGGGGTGCGATCTTGATTTTTAAGTACAGGTCCCCTTTTTCGCCACCGGGCTCGGCTTCGCCTCCCTGCCCCTTGAGGCGGATCTTCTTTCCGTCTCGGGCATCCCGGGGAATTTTTACTTTAATTGTCTTGACCCCGGAGATTTGCCCACTTCCGCCGCACAGGGTACAAAAGCTTCTTCCCTGTTGTCCGGTTCCACCGCACTGGGTGCAGAGGTCTTGCAGGTTGATTTGAAACTGTTTTTCCCTGCCGTGATAGACATCCTCAAGTGCAACTTCCAGTNCGGCTTCAATATCGATGCCGCGGCTGGGCCGGCGGGCCCTGGCCCTGGATGAGGCCTGCCCTGCCCCTCCCCGGCTAAAACCCTGCCCGAAAATGGCATCGAAAAATTCGCTAAAGCTGCTGGCCTGCCCTTCTTCTCCTCCGAACGAGAAGCTGAACCCTCCAGCATCACCGAAATCCCGTCTCATCCGCTCAAAATCCTGGGCATTCCACTGCTGGCGCTGTCCGTACTGCTGGTAGGAGGCAAACTCATCTCCATGCTGCCAGTTTGGCCCCAGGCGGTCATATTTTTCCCGTTTTTCCGGGTCGCTGAGCACTTCGTACGCTTCACCGATTTCTTTAAATTTCTTTTCCGCATCTTCTTTTTTTTCTGGAGGCTGCAGGTCCGGATGGTACTTTCGTGCCAACTTACGGTAGGCAGAACGGATGTCCTTTTCCGTGGCACTGCGATCCAGCCCCAGGATTTTGTAATAATCTTGAAATTTTACAGCCATGGTTCGTTTCACCTCTAGTGTTTTTCCATGTTCAATATGGCGAAAGGTTGTTTGGAATTACGCTCTCGTTCCTAAATTATAGCAAATCTTTATTTTAAAGGCAACGCAGGATCTTTATTTCACTGCACCAGAGAGGGATAGCGGAGACCAGAACGAAATAATAGGATATCCGCATAAAAAGGCTCAAATATATGCGGCGAAGCCTTGAGGTAAATCAATCAGAAACCGCCAAGGAGTTTTGAAGATGTCCTGGCTTATAGGGATTGCACCCGCTAGTTTTAAAGGAAGCCTGACTTCAACCCGGGTATGCCGCACGTTCACAGAAAAGGATGCCAGGCCCAGGGTCTGGCTCAATGCATGAGTTTTTTTGAAACTACAGCGGTGCCCTGCGCACCGGATCCCGGATCCCGGATCCAGGAGATCATTGCAGGTACCGCCTTGCAGGCCTCTCATCCTGTCAGCGTAGAAACGTTAGGTCCCGTGCAGGTCGGGGCAATAAACGGTTCTTCTTTTAGCGGAGGTGTTTCCTTCCCACCCTTGCCGCCATGACGACGGGATCGTACACGGGTGAAAAGGGAGGAGCGTAGGAAAGATCCAGGTTGAAGACCTGCCCCAAGGTCATTTCGGCAGATATGGCGGTTGCGTACACATCGATACGCTTGACCGCATCCAGGGGGCCGGCCAGCTGGGCGCCCAGGATGCGGCCGCTATCCCGGTTGACGACAACAACGCTTTGCAGGGTTTCCGTTCCAGGGTAATAGCGGGCCCGGCTGTTGTTGGATACCTGGTATTTGACTGGATTTAGTCCGTGTTTTTCCGCTTCTTCCAGGGTTAAACCGGTGCGCGCGATACCCAGGTTAAATACTTTTAAGATGGCGCTTCCCAGGACGCCCGGAAAGGGCTCCGTCTTCCCGCAGAGGTTTGCTCCGGCCATCATCCCTTCCCGGTTTGCTTTTAACGCCAGGGGTACGTAGACGGGGCTGTCGGTAACGAGGTGAAAGGTTTCTGCACAGTCTCCCGCCGCATAAATGTTCTCGTAATTGGTTTGCAAGAATTTGTTTACCCGGACGGTATTTTTTATGCCCAGCTCAATTCCGCTTCCCTGGAGAACGTCGGTGGCCGGCCGGACCCCGGTGGCGACCAGGACAAAGTCATAGGTCATTTTTCTATCATCGGCTGTGGTGATGACCGCTTTTTCCTTCTCTGCTTCGATTCCCCGTGCCGGGGTTTCCAGCTGCAAGACCACGCCTTCTTTAGTCATCTCATTCTTGATCCGATCAGAAATTTCAACCTCGAATGTCCTGGCTAAATCGTTGCGGCGATGCACGAGATGGGTTTCAATCCCCCGGGTTTTAAAGGCTTCCACCATCTCCAGGGCGATGTATCCACCGCCGATGATCGCACAATTTTGGAGGCGTTTCTCTTCGATTAAAGAAAAAATGTGCCGGGCATCATCCAGGCTGCCCAGGGAGGCAATCCGCTCGGACCACTGGATGTTGAGCCCTTCCGTTACAGGGACCGCTCCAGTGGCGATGACCAGAAAATCAAAAGACTCCACCGCGGGCCCGTCGGGGGTTTGCACTTCAACTTCTTGTTCAACAGGATGAACCCGGGTCACATGCCAACCCAGTCGCAGGTCGATTTTCCTCTCTTTCACGACTTCAGCAGGGGTCAATTCCATCAGGTCGTAAAAATCCGGGATAACTCCTTCAATATAGTAAGGCATCCCGCAGGCGGCATAAGAGATATACTGCCCTTTTTCCAGCACCACGGCCTCCCAATCGGGCTTTAAACGCTTAACCTGGCTTGCTGCACTCAATCCAGCGGCATTACCGCCAATGATCACGACCTTTGACATCATTTTCACCTCATTGGTTGATTTAAAAGGGGATTCGTTAAAATTGTATCGGATTGAGGCCGGGAATACAAGATGTAAATGATAAACTCCCTCGCTACCCTCGCTCAAACAGTTTGAGGCGGCTTGAAACCCCGAAGAAAACCAGCGGAACCCCTAAAAACAATTTCAGGGATTCCGCTGGCTTCAAGTGCTGAAGAAGTTGGCTCTGCTGCTTTGTTGATACGTTCCTGCTGGAATAAGGTCGCAGCATTCTGCAAACGCAGGTCAGTCGATCCTCTTTATTTACGCTGCTTTTCCTTTCGTTTAATGTCCTTCTTTTTCCAGGACGGGCTGGATGCCTTCTTTTATTAAATCGGACCGGTCGAGAAATTCCACGGGCTCTCCGGCCAGCGCTTCCAGGATGGCTTGTAATGCTGCGGTGCTGCGGCTGCTGACCAGGAAGATATCTCTTTCTGCAGTTACCCAACGCCCGGTCTGACTGGCGCCGATGTAGCGCTCAAAGACGTTCCAGGCCTCAGGATTAAGCTCCACGTAACCATCGGCCAGTTTGCCCACATCACTTTCGAAAAAATAGGTAAACTCCCGGGGTTCGTCGGTGAAGTAAATATCGAGATAATCTCCTTCGGTTGTCCCCCTGAAGCGCACGACATGGCGGTAAAAATCTTGCTCTTCCAGGGCGCCGGCCCGGTAAAACGTCAGGCCATCGGGCAGCGCATCCAGGACCTTTTGCAGCTCAGGCCAGGCTGCCTGGACCTCTTCCAGGTTGACCTCGGCGTTATATTCCCTCACGGTCATTCCTTGCAGCAAGGAATCGGACCACTGGAATTGCTCATCCTTCAGCTCGGGATTAATCTCCAGTTCGTTGAACTCCACGATGAGCTGCCGCTCCTCTGGATGGTTCAAGATTTTGCGCAGGGGAAGGTGGGTTTCATGATCAATCCAGAGCTGGTGAAACTCCTGGTCCCCCGTGAAGCGGTATTCCAGCAGGGTTGTTTCCCGGCCGAGCAGCATTTCTTCTCCCAGGGTATTTACCTCCGCGGCTTCATCCAGTTCCCAGATGGTTGTGCCGATATGGTAACGCCAGATTTCCCGCTCTGGGAAAAGATTTTCCACCTCAGCCTGGTCGTGGGGCCAGAGGATCAGCAGCCTTTGTCCGTCGCTGATATACTGCACCTCCACCCCCTGGTAGCGGTGATGTGCCGTGTACATGAAGGGTTTTTTGTATTGGATCTCGATGGTTTCCTGGAAATCGATTTGACCGTTGCTTTCAGAGCGGATTTCCACTACGCCACGATAGCTGTGCAGGTCTTCATAAGCTTTGATCACGGCGTGCACAATGTTACCGTTCTCCGGGCTGCTGAGGTTCAGTACCCCCAGGCCGATCACCAGGAGAAAGGCGGCCGCTGCGGCAAGTCCCTTTAACCACCGGGAACCCAGGAATCTCGCCGCCTTACTGCCTCTGTCGCCCCTGAGCCGCTTCACGGCCCGAACAGTTGCAAATAGTTCTTCCAATTCAGGGTTTACTGCTTCTTCTGATCGGTAGATCGTCGGCTTCTTTTCACGGTTTAAATCGTCGATAAACTGGTCAATTTCTTGTTCATAATGGTTATTGTTGTGCTTCATGAAAATAACCCCCTTCCTCGAGTATTGCTTTCAACGCGCGGAGGGCCCGTAACTGCAAGCTGCGGACAGCACCCGGTGTGCGTTTCATTTTAATGGCCACTTCCCCTACCGGTCGTCCTTCAATAATTCTCCAGTTCAAGACCCGGCGGTAATCGGAGCTAAGCCGGTTTAAGGCCTCTTGAATAATCATTTTTTCCTCCACCTCTCGCGGTTTTTCGACCAGGTCCCATCCCTGGGATTGAAGTTCTTGCATAGAGAGAGTCCCCGGCTGTCGGCCGCGTCTGCGCCATAAATCGGTCAGCTGGTTACGAGCCGCGGTGAACAGGTACGGCTCCAATTTTTCATCTGGCAGGTTTTCCGCTTCAAGGCGCCGGCATACCCGATGAATCGTGTCCTGGGTAAGCTCCTCGGCCTCTTCTCGATTCTGCACCCGGGAATAAAAGAATCGATAAAGCCGGGGCCAGAGCTCTTCCAGTTTTGTTTCCAACCGTTCAACCGACAGGTTTTTGTTTGTCAACTTGTTCACCTCGATACCGCGCGATATCTTTTAAGAAGAAGCCTCTATTATTGAAGACGAAAGAAGGGGGTTGATGTGACGTTAGCTGCAAATATTATGAGAAGAAATAATCAAAACGCAAAGAAGCCGCACAAATTCAAGCGGTGCGCGGCTTCGAATTATTCTAAGCTACTCCTTGTGCGGCCCCACAAATAAAGCATTTATCGCTGAACGAGGTCCCAGCGGGGCCTTACCGGCTGATCCGTTGCGATGTGGCCAAACAAAGACTCTACTTCGCGGCCCTCTTCCAGGAACTTGACCCTCTCCACACCGGGCAGTTCGCAGAGGGAATTCACCATGGAATAAACGGCCATGGTTTCACCGGCGGTACCCATTCCGCGTGCTTTTTGTTCATCTACAAAATCGCTGGTTAAATTCAGGATCAGCGTTCCCGTGTACGGCAGCTCTCCCGTGAGCACGACCAGAATATTTCGCTTACCGCTGTCGTGAATGGTGCGGTGAAGTTCGGGTCGTTCCGGGCCTTTAAGGAGTTCGTGGAAAACCCGCCTAGACATGTCTTCGATATTGCGCGGATTTACACCCCAAATCTCTCGCTGTTCCGGGACCAAATACGCGGCTTGTTCATCGGCAAAATACAGGGTGATCAAGTGTGCTGTGTCCACGGTAACCAGGCGTTTTTCTCCGTCCCAGTCCACCCGGGCTTCCAGGGTCTCTCCTACAAAGCGCAAGGGGACCATGGTTCTGTCATGAGATATTTCAGCCGGCACGTCCAGCAAATCCGCTCTTTCCCGGCCGTTGATCCAGACGGTTGTTTGGTCAATGAAAAACACAATCTCCTTATCATCCTTTGTCACGGTAACTTTGCGTTCCCCGCCATCCCAATCCACCCGGGCGCCCAGTTCTTCGCTGACAAAACGCACCGGCACCATCGTGCGGCCATTCTTAATATAAGGAGGTGAGTCAAAATGGATGGAGACACCGTTTACCAGGATACGGAGAAGCTTCTCATCCGCGGGTCCGGGCACAACTTCTTCTTCTTCGGCTTCCGGGTTCACCGGTCGTATCAAGGCTTCTGTGTAACGGGGATACACACTTAGGGGCAAGATGAACAGGGCCAAAAGCAACCAAACCAAAAGATTTTTTTTCAACATGATCCCTCCTCTGTAGGATAACAATAGCCGTTCAGGGCCAGTGGTGGACATAGACGATATCCTGTACTTTACGGCTTTTAACATTCTTTCTTTATGCCAGGATCTACTTGAGTATAGCATTTTCCGCGAGAAAACTCAACCGACGCAATGGACAGAAAGAGTTGACAAGGGAGTAGGCGCAGGATAAGATTAAACCAAGCGTAAATGCCCTGGATCAGCTTCGCAAAAAATATTTGATCATCAGGTCGTCTCCGGAGGTTGTTCCCGGCCTGGTTTAATCACAACGCGTTACCGCAACTGCACATGGACGCGAACGTAATATGAGCTTCGCGATAAGATCATACTTATGATGTGTTCTTTTCAGTGAAGCTTCATATGCCATGCTATTTCCGGGGGTTTACGAAGAATTTTGATAATCTAGTTAAAGGAGTGTAACTTCATGTTATCTGAAAAGCTATTAAAGGAGTTAAATGACCAGATCAAGTACGAGCAGTTTTCAGCAAACTATTATCTGGCCATGGCGGCTCACTGTGCAGCCCAGGATTTCAACGGTTTCGCCAATTTCTTCATGGTACAGGCCCAGGAAGAACAATTTCATGCCATGAAATTTTTTAACTTCATTAACGAAGTGGGAGGAAGGGTCTTGATCAGTGCTCTTGATGAGCCTAAAAATGAATATACCTCCCTGGAAGAGATCTTCACCCTCGCCCTGGAGCACGAAAAGTTTGTCACCAGGCGTATCTACACCCTCATGGATATGGCTGTGGAGGAAAAAGAACATGCCACAATCAGTTTTTTAAACTGGTTTATTGATGAGCAGGTGGAAGAAGAAGCATCCATGTCGGACATCCTCACAAAAGTAAGGCGATTGGGTGAAAAAGGGGAGGGGATTTATCACCTGGACAACGAACTGGCCCAGCGGACCTTTACCCCTCCGGCGAAGTAACCACCCGGGGATGTCCCCCCGACGTTAAGATTCCACATGGTAAAAGTTTATTCCACAATATTGACATTTCAAAAAAGGCATGTTACAATTTAGCTACCTGGAGTGCAGCAGGTAGCTATTTTTATGCTTTATTCCATGATTATAGCAAAGACGGTCATTTTTTTTACCCGTTTTTAGTTTTCGCAATATGGAATAGCATTTTAAATAAGACCCGATCTCGGGAGAAGGGACTGTAAAAGGAAAGGGGTGCATAATCCATGTGTGGAATTGCCGGACTGATTAGCCGCCAGCGTGTCAAAGAAAACGGTAAACGGATTAAACAGGGGATCGTGCTGCAAAATGACCGGGGCAACGGGTTAGGGGCAGGTTACGCTGCTTACGGGATATACCCGGATTACGCAGATCTGTACGCGATCCACGTGATGGCCATGGATGAAGAAAGTATGCTGGAGGTCCAATCTTACCTGCAGGAACATTTTGTGATCCAGCACATGGAAGACATCCCTATTTGGAACCGTGTGATTCATGATCATCCCCTGGTCAAACGCTTTTTTGTGGAACCCAAGGAGTCGATCATCAAGGCATTTCCCGTTCCGGTCAGTGAGGACAACTATACGATCGAAAAGGTCATGGCCATTAATGATCGGCAGGAGGGGGCCTTCGTCTTTTCCAGCGGGAAAGACGTGGGTGTTTTCAAGGGGGTAGGCACACCGGCAGACATTTATGATTTCTTTTGCCTGGATGACTATGAGGGATATACCTGGCTGGCCCACAACCGCTTTCCCACGAATACACCAGGTTGGTGGGGTGGGGCACACCCGTTCAACTTGCTGGGCTGGTCGATCGTCCACAACGGGGAAATATCCTCGTACGGGATCAACCGCCGTTACCTGGAAGGATTCGGGTATAAGTGCCGCATGCAGACGGACAGCGAAGTGGTTGCCTATCTCCTGGACCTGCTGATTCGCCGACACGGTTTGACCATTGAAGAGGCCACCCTGGCTTTGGCGCCGCCCTACTGGGCTTCGGTGGAGCGTGAAAAGGACCCGGAGGTGGAGCAGCGACTTCTGGCCTTGAAGATCATTTACGAATCAGCCATGCTCAACGGGCCTTTTGCGATCCTGGCAGGTTTTGATAATGGCATGTTCAGTATCACGGACAACACCAAGCTGCGCCCCATGACAGTAGGATTGGCGGATGATTACTCTTATTTTGCCAGCGAAGTTTCCGCCCTCTATGAAATGGAGCCGGGCTTGGAACGGGTGATTACGCCCAGGGCAGGGCAGCCTTGTATAGTAAACCTGGACCATGGCGCCGAGTCCCGGGAAGCGGAAGCACCCATTACACGATAGGAGGCGGCTGTTATGACACAACCAGAGGTTCATTCATCCAACCCTCCCCAGGAAACCCAGATCAGGCCGGAACCGGGACTCAGGTCAGCTTATCGCCCGGTTTTCGACATGAGTGTTTGTGATGGATGCGGGATCTGCGCCCGGGAATGTTCTTTCAACGAGATTAGAATGGATACCCGTGAGGGGAAAAAAGTGCCTGTGGCAAACAGGCGTTCCTGCGGAGCCTGCCATCGCTGCGAATATACCTGCCCCCTGGGAGCGATTCATATCGAAGAGAACAAGATGGCCTTGAGGCCGCATGGAGTTTGGAAGGACAGCGCCATGCAGCGTATCCACCTGCAGGCAGCTTCCGGCGCCGTAGCCCTGACGGGACTTGGCGCGGACACGGAAGTGCCCAACTATTTCGACCAGATATTATTTAATGCTTGCCAGGTCACCAACCCCTCCATTGATCCCCAGCGAGAACCCATGGAGACGGTTACCTACCTGGGCCGGAAGGCCAAATCGTTGAAAGACGTGGAGGATATCCAGCATTTTCACAATGCCCTGATCCGGCTGAGAATGCCGGTGGTCTTTGCTCCCATGTCGTACGGCAGCATTAACCTGAACTTCCAAAAAGCCATGGCCCGGGTTGCCCAGAAAAAGGGTTTGCTCTGGTATTCCGGTGAAGGAGGCCTGCACAAGGAACTCTATCCCTACCGGGACTGCGTGGTTTTGCAGGTGGCTTCCGGCCGCTTTGGCGTTAGCCAAGAATACCTCCGGGCGGGCAGGGCGTACCAGATCAAAATCGGGCAGGGAGCCAAGCCGGGTATTGGCGGACACCTTCCGGGAGAGAAAGTCCTGGAGGGAATTTCGGAAACCCGCATGATCCCTCTGCACAGCGATGCCATTTCCCCGGCGCCGCAGCACGATATCTATTCCATTGAGGATCTGCGCCTGTTAATTTATGCTATTAAAGAAGCCAGCGGCTATAAACCGGTTTGCGTGAAGATCGCTGCCGTGCACAATGTCGCTGCCATTGCCAGTGGGGTTGTCCGCGCCGGGGCCGATATGATCTACCTGGACGGCTATCGGGGAGGGAGCGGGGCCACGCCCTCCATTGTCAGGGACCACGTGGGCATACCCATTGAACTGGCCCTGGCGGCCGTGGATCAACGGCTGCGGGATGAGCATATCCGCGACCAGGCCTCCATCGTTGCCGCGGGCGGGATCCGCAACAGCGCCGATGTGATGAAGGCCGTGGCCCTGGGCGCAGACGTGGTCGCCATTGGCACAGCCTGCCTGTTGGCCTGCGGTTGCCATGCCTGCCAGCGCTGCAGCAGCGGGAAATGTCCCTGGGGAATTACCACCAATGACCCGGACTTATCCCAGCGGTTGGATGTGGATTGGGCCGAGGAGCGCCTCACCAACCTGCTCGAGGGGTGGCACCATGAAATGCAGGAGATCATGGGACTAAATGGGATCTACGATATCGGTTCTTTCCGTGGCAATCGACTAATTTTGAGGGGAGTGGGCTTAAGTGACCGGGAACTATCCATTCTTGGGATCCAGCATGCCGGAGAATAAAGCCTGCCCGGTAAAGACGCCGGTGGAGATCGATGCCCGCGGAATCTATTACCGGCAGTTAAATGAAAAAATCCTGCAGGTTGTGGAAGAAGGCGCCCGACATGTTATCGTGAGGAATGTGCGGGGACAGCGTTACCTGGCCGCCGGTTTGAGCCGGGAAGATCTGCTGTTGGAGATACACGGGGTGCCGGGTGAGGACCTGGGATTCAACATGAACGGACCCACGGTGAAAGTATTTGGGCACGGTCAGAACGCCGTGGCCAACACCATGGACAGCGGGCAGATTATCATTCACGGCCTGGGAGGCGACGCCTTGGCCTACGGCATGAGGGGAGGCAAACTTTTTGTCCGTGATGACGTAGGCTACCGGGTGGGCATCCATATGAAAGAATATCAAGAAAAGATACCCCTGGTGGTTGTGGGAGGCACGTCCGGGGATTACCTGGGAGAGTACATGGCCGGCGGCGTCTTAATTCTCCTGAATAAAGATAATGAAAGGGATCTGGTCGTGGGTAATGCGGACCGCACCCTGGCCACGGGCATTCACGGAGGCGTCATCTATATTTACGGTTACGAAGTGCCCTCCTATCTACTTGGCATCGGCGCGGTGATCAGGGAAGTGGAGCCCCGGGAACAGGAATCCATCGAAAAGCATGTTCTGGAATTCTGCCGGCACTTTGCCTTGGAAGCCCCGGCACTGCTGGACCGCAGCCTGGTCAAAATTCAGCCTGCGGGAAGCCGTCCCTTCGCAAAGTTTTATTCCCCGGCTTATCCTGTGGATACCGGTTTGAAACCCCAGTGGTTGGAAAAGACTTCACCGTGCGAGGCCTCGTGCCCCGCGGGTGTGCCCACGAGCCGCTTTTTGCGCCACCTGCGCCACGGCGAGAACGAAGCAGCCCTGGCCTTGCTGGATGAGGTGACACCTTTTCGTTACAGCTGCTGCGGGTTTATCTGCCCCCACCTTTGCATGGAGGGCTGCACCCGGTCCCGGGTGGATTTCCCGGTACGCACGGCCGACCTGGCCCGCCGCTTCAAAAGTGAACTGCTCCCTTCGGTTGAAGGGCCCAGGCCGGAAAAAATTGCCGTGGTCGGTGCCGGGCCTTCAGGGCTGAGCGCGGCTTACCAGCTGGTCCGCAAGGGCTACGGGGTAACCGTTTTTGATGAAGCCGAGCATCCCGGTGGGAAACTCTACCAGGTGATTTCGCGCACCCGGCTGCCCCTGGAGGACCTGGAGCATGACCTGGCCCGCATTGCCAAGCTCGGTGTGCGCATGGAAGCAGGTCGTCGGGTTGACCGGGAGAAGTTCGAAGAAATCCTGAGAGATTATGATCATGTTGTCGTGGCCGTGGGTGCCCACAGGCCGGTTATGCCTCCCGTGGAAGGGGTCGAGCATTTAAGCCCCGGGCTGGACTTTCTCAAAGCTTACAACCGGCAGAAGATGTCGGCTGAAGGTCCGGCATTGGAAACGGGGGATCGGGCTGTCGTCATCGGGGGAGGAGACGCTGCCGTAGATGGGATTGAAGCCCTGATTGACCTGGGGGTCAAGCCCGGGGCAATCACGGTGGTCGATATTCAAAAACCGTCTGCCAATCCCCAGGAGCGGCGGAAGTTGGAGCAGATGGGAGTCCTTTTCCGCTATCCCCTCTTTCTCCAGGAAGCGACTTCCCGGGGGGCCTGGGTGGCTGATGGCGCCGGACGCCGGGAGTTTCTACCGGCTGATAAAATTCTGGTCTTTATCAATGAACAGCCGGTGCTGGATTTTCTGCCGGCCGAACTGCAGGAGCAGCGGGATAAACGAGGATTTTACCCGGTAAAAGAAGACAGCTTTCGCACCAGCCATCCCAAGATCTCCATCGTGGGAGACGCCTGTAACATGGGGTTGGTGACCACCAATATCGGGAAAGGGCGGCAGTGCGCCCAGGAAATCCATGCTGTACTTCAGGAAGAAGATTATCTGCCGGAGAGCAAGGATCTCGTCGAACCTGTATGCTTGCACCCGGAACGGGCCCTGCCCCTGGCGGAAGGAGAACTGGACATTGAAGAAGAATATGACCGCTGCCTGCACTGCGGAATCTGTGTGCAGTGTGACAGCTGCGTGGAAGCCTGTCCGCGCCAGGCACTCACCCGTGAAAACGACCAGTTTGAAGTTGATCTTTCCCGGTGCGGCGGCTGTGGAACCTGCGCGGCCAGCTGCCTGGGCGGTGTAATTCGCATGGTTCGCAAGTAAAATCCCTGGACTATAAGATTTATCAGCAGCGGGATATTGTTATCTTTAGAACGAGGGTGAGAACAGTGATCATTGCCCTGGCCCAAGTGAACCCCACCATTGGAGCTTTGCACAACAATGCCGAGAAGATGATCCGGATCATCGAACAGTGTCGCGATGATGGTGTGGAACTGGTCGTTTTCCCCGAGCTGGCCGTGACCGGCTATCCTCCACGCGATTTGCTGTTGTACCAAGCCTTTCTGCAGGAAGTGGAAAGAATCACGCTGCAGGAAATTCTTCCGGCGACAGCCGATATCACCGTAATCATGGGATCACCCTGGCGTACAGCGGCGGAGGAAGAAAAGCTTTATAACG
>SL_3KL_010_SEDDRAFT_10001458_pt1 | contig 21465 bp, 15 predicted proteins | sample SodLakKL_010_SED_2_FD_10381 | JGI IMG/M metagenome (IMG submission 10381) | reverse complement strand
AAAAAAAACAGAATATCATGGCAAAAAACATAACGTTCAACCTGGAGGCAAGAAACGCACTGAAGAGAGGAGTTGACCAGCTTTCAGACGCTGTAAAGGTAACGCTGGGGCCCAAAGGCCGCAACGTGATCATGGATAAAAAATTTGGTGCACCCGTCATTTCCAAAGATGGTGTGACCGTAGCCAAAGAAATCGAGCTGGAAGATGCCGTTGAGAACATGGGTGCCCAGATGGTCAAGGAAGTGGCCAGCAAAACTGCCGACGTAGCCGGTGACGGAACGACCACCGCTACTGTCCTGGCGCAGAGCATTATCCAGACCGGCCTCAAAAACGTGGCCGCAGGCGCCAACCCGATGGACCTGAAACGCGGCATCGACAAGGCCGTGGAAGAGGTGGTGAAAAACTTGCGCAAGCAGTCCAAAGAAGTGGGCGACAGCAATGAAAAGATCGAGCAGGTAGCCACCATTTCAGCCAACAACGATCATTCCATTGGCAAACTGATCGCAGAAGCGATGGCCAAGGTGAAAAAAGAAGGTGTGATCACCATCGAAGAAGCCAAGGGTACCGAAACCAGCGTGGAGATGGTCGAAGGGATGCAGTTTGACCGCGGATACATCTCTCCCTATTTCGTCACAGACAGCGAGAAGATGGAAACCGTATTTGAAGATCCCTACATCCTGATCTATGACAAAAAGATCAGCACCATGAAAGATCTTCTGCCCCTGCTTGAAAAGGTTGTGCAATCCGGCAGGCCCCTGATGATCATTTCAGAGGATGTGGATGGTGAAGCACTTGCCACCCTGGTCGTAAACAAACTGCGCGGCTCACTGAAGATCGCTGCTGTGAAAGCACCCGGATTTGGTGACCGCAGAAAAGCCATGCTGGAAGACATCGCCATCCTGACCGGTGGTACCGTTATCAGTGAAGAGCAGGGCTACAAGCTGGAAAACGCTGACCTGTCGCACCTTGGTAGTGCTGAAAAAGTGAGCATTGACAAGGATAACACCACCATCGTAAGCGGAAAAGGTGACAAAGAAAACATCAAGGCCCGCGTAAACCAGATCAAAGGGCAGATGGAAAACACCACCAGCGACTATGACAAAGAGAAGCTGCAGGAACGTCTGGCCAAACTGGCTGGCGGTGTGGCTGTGATTTACGTTGGTGCTGCCAGCGAGGTGGAAATGAAAGAAAAGAAAGACCGCTTTGACGATGCATTGCATGCCACACGGGCAGCCGTGGAAGAAGGCATTGTGCCCGGAGGCGGAATTGCCTACATCCGCTCACTGAAAGCCCTGGAGAAATTCAAGGGCGAGAACATGGATGAAAATACAGGCATTGCCATCGTACGCAGGGCCCTTGAAGAGCCGTTGCGCATGATCGTTGAAAACGCCGGAGTCGAAGGATCAATCGTAGTACAGAAAGTAAAAGAAGGCAAAGATGACTTCGGTTTCAATGCCCGCACCGAGAAGTATGAAAACCTTTACGAATCAGGTGTGATCGACCCGACCAAAGTTACCCGCGTCGCACTGGAAAATGCCGCTTCAATTGCAGGTATGCTGCTGACCACAGAATGTGTGCTGGCTGACATTCCGGAAGAGAAAGGCGAAGGCGCGCCTCCGATGAGCCCGGGTATGGGCGGCATGGGCGGAATGATGTAATCATTTAACCCGTCATATAAGCAGCCTTACCAAAGGTTGCTGCCAAATAAAAACGGATTGGTTTCAACACCAATCCGTTTTTTTGTTCCTGTTTCCCCGGACCGGTGGTACGGGCCGGGCTGGTTTCGCCATTTTCCCCGGGCCGGGGGTGCAAGCCGGGCTGCCAAATCTACAGCCGGGATTGCCGGCATCAATCAATGATGGCCCTATTCTTCGTGAATGGTAATCTTCTCAATTATATCGCCCTGGCGGATGTCATCAATGACCTCCTGGCCCTCCACCACCTTTCCGAAACAGGTGTGGTTGCCATCCAGGTGGGCGGTATTGGTGCGGCTGTGGCAGATAAAAAATTGTGACCCGCCGGTGTTGCGCCCCGCATGCGCCATTGACAAAACACCACGGTCGTGATACTGATTGCCGCCGTCGGTCTCACAATCAATGGAATAACCGGGACCTCCCATGCCGGTTCCGTCCGGACATCCTCCCTGTATCACAAAATCGGGGATCACCCGGTGAAAAGTGAGTCCGTCATAAAACCCTTTCCGGGAAAGATCCACAAAGTTTTTCACTGTATTGGGTGCATCTTTTTCGTAAAACTGCACCTTCATGTTGCCTTTTTCTGTCTGGATATTTGCTGTTAACATAGGTAAGATTTATTTATTACTCAATCAATTTTAATTCCGCATTCAGCCTGTCAAAAAAATCACCTTCAACCGATACCGATGTAACCGTATAATGCAGGGTGATCACGCTTCCGCTCAGCACACCCTCTCCTTCAATCTCGTAGAAATTGTGTGCCTGAGGGGGTATGACCAGACGCTGCCCGTCCACACGGGCTTCGGCATCCAGGTCCATATTGTAAAAATTGGAGATAATCACGAAGTCTTCCGTTCCCCGGTCACGGCGTATGATCACTTCGTACTCCGGACGCTGTGCGTAGGTAACCTGGCTGTACTCCTCCACCTCATACCGGCCCAGAAACCTGCTGCGTTCATCCCCGTTATCCGAAGCGCAACCGGAGAGCAAAATTGCCGTCAAACCAAAAAAGCCTGCAAGCCATCTTATCGGGTTACAGAAATACTGCATCTGTTATATCGTTGGAAAATAATTGCCCCCAAAAATACGGATTTTTCTCTCCCCCGGCATTATGCCGGCGAAAGAGTGAGCCCGGGAGGTGAATTTTGTGTGCCGGGTTATATTTCAACCGGGCCCTACCGGCGGCCTGAAGCAGGCACATAAGACTCAAGAGGATAACGCAGGCGCCTGAACCCGGTCAGGTCAAGGCGCATCCGTCCGACCACCAGTCCGGATTCGACGCGTACCGGCATCCGGTTCTTGTCATCCGATACCCAGATGGTCATGGGGTAAGGCTGGCTGAAGACCGGGCCTTCAAGTACCTCCGGTTTGAATTTAAGGGTATTGAACGTCCCCACTGAAGTGGTGACCTGCTCCCGGCCTTCATACAAGATTCGGCTCACATACACTGTGTCATGCATAAAGAGATCAATCCCTATTGCATCGCCCGGCTCAAGAGCACCCATATCGAATGAGCGTGCATAATAGAAAGCGGATAGCATATCATGGACCTGGGATGGAATGTCAGTTGTTGCACGGGTGGTTGAGGTTGTTTCACGCTTGCTTTGTGCCTTTTGGTTCTCATAATCAAAGGTCACGTCATAATTACGACGGTAACCCCCTTCCCTGACCCGTTCTGTAAAGCGAAGAGGCTTGCGGGCCTCATGGTCAAAAAAGGATTCATACCTGTTGTCCACCCTGAAAAACAGATTGAACATGCCTCTCGTCTTTACCGTGCCGACAAAATGCATCACAGGCTGTCCGCCAACCCTGGAAGGTTGCTCTTTGACCTCAAGGACTGCATCTCCGGCCGTCACATTTCCTGTAACAAAACTATTGTAAAGGACACGGTACTCAAACCGCTCTCCCATGGTGAAAGGAATTTCGACCGGTTTTTTCATGTTGCTCTTTGCCGTTTCACTGGAAAAACCGGCAAAAGGCAAAGTGAACAGCAGGATAAAGACAAACAAATTACTGTGCAATCTGTTATTAATCAACCATTTCATACCGTCGTTTTCTTAACACCGGCAATTATGGTGCCACAGAATTCCGGGGAAAGATATCCGGACCATTAAAAATGGCAAAAATCAAATGACGATGTTGACGATTTTTCCGGGTACAACGATCACCTTTTTCGGGGTTTTACCCGCCAGCCATTTTTGGGCATCCTCTGCCTCCAGTACTCGCTTTTCCACTTCCTCTCTGCTGCCGCCGGCCGGAAGCTCTATTTTAAACCGGGTTTTACCGTTGAATGAAACAGGGTAAAGTACCCTATCATCCTTTACCAGTTTCTCATCCCACTGCGGAAAATCAGCCAGGGCCACACTCTCTTTATTTCCGAGAAGATGCCACAATTCTTCCCCGATATGGGGGGCAAAAGAAGACACCATCACGGCCAGGGGCTCCAGTATCTCACGCTTATTGCATTTAAGGTCAGTCAGCTCATTCACACAAACCATAAAGGCACTCACGGCCGTATTGAAAGAGAAACGCTCCACATCCTCACTGATCTTTTTGATGGTCTTGTGAAGCACTTTTTTCTCCTTTTCCGCGGCCGGTTCCTCCGTAAAAGCAAGCTGATTGTGCTGGTCATGGTACAACCTCCACAGTTTCCGCATAAAGCGGAACACCCCCTCAATCCCCTTGGTGTCCCAGGGCTTGGCCTGTTCGATGGGACCCAGGAACATCTCATACAGCCGCAAGGTATCTGCCCCGTATTTTTCGATCAGGTCATCCGGATTCACCACATTGTGGAATGATTTGGACATTTTCTCCACTTCCCAGCCACAGATATATTTTCCGTCTTCGAGGATGAACTCCGCATCCTTGTATTCAGGATTCCATTCCCTGAAAGCCTCCACGTCAAGTACGTCGTTGTCCACAATATTCACATCCACATGAATGGGCATGGTCTCATACTGATCTTTCAGGTTATAGGACACGAAGCGGTTGCTTCCCTTCTCGCGGTATACAAAATTGGACCGGCCCTGTATCATCCCCTGATTCACCAGTTTTTTGAACGGTTCATCCTTTACAGTGACGCCAATATCGAACAGAAACTTGTTCCAGAAGCGTGCATAAACCAGGTGACCCGTGGCATGCTCGGCCCCGCCCACATACAAGTCTACATTTTCCCAGTATTCGACGGCTTCAGGCGACACCAGCTGGCTGTCATTGCGGGGATCCATATACCTGATATAATAGGCACTGGATCCGGCAAACCCCGGCATGGTATTGGTTTCCAGGGGCCAACCCTCACTGTTTGTCCAGTTTCTGGCACGGGCAAGGGGCGGGTCACCGTCTTCGGTGGGCAAATATTTGTCCACCGGGGGCAGTTCAAGCGGCAGTTCCGATTCGGGCAACACATAAGGGATCCCGTCTTTGTAATATACCGGGAAGGGCTCTCCCCAGTAACGCTGCCGGCTAAAAATGGCATCACGCAGACGGTAATTCACCTTCATATTCCCGATGCCCTTATCCTCAAGCTTTTTGATCACCGAGCTGATGGCTGCCTCAACATCCATCCCGTCCATAAAACCACTGTTAACCATCGTACCTTCTTTACCGTCGTGGGCCCCCTCTTCCACATCACCGCCTTCCACCACCTCAATGACGGGAAGCCCAAAATGCCTGGCGAAGGCGTGGTCGCGGGCGTCGTGCCCCGGAACAGCCATAATGGCACCGGTTCCGTAGCCTGCAAGCACGTAATCTGCAATATACACGGGAATGTCCTCCCCGGTAAACGGATGCACGGCATACCCGCCGGTAAACTGCCCGGAAACAGTTTTGACCTCCGTCATCCGCTCCCTCTCCGACTTGCTGCCGGCTGCTTTTTTATAGGCTTCCACCTGATCGCGGTATTCATCCGCGGTAATCTGGTTCACCAGTTCATGCTCCGGGGCAAGTACCATAAAGGTGGCCCCGAACACCGTGTCCGGCCGGGTGGTAAACACCTCTATCCGGTCTTTTTTATGGCCCTTCACGGGGAAAAAAATGGTGGCCCCTTCCGAACGACCGATCCAGTTCCGCTGGATCTCTTTCAGCGAATCACTCCAGTCGACTTTATTCAGCCCTTCCAGCAACCTTTCGGCGTAGGCAGTAATGCGCAAAAACCACTGCTTCATCTTCTTCTGCTCCACCGGATGCCCTCCGCGAACTGAAAACCCTTCCTTTACCTCATCATTGGCCAGCACCGTACCCAGTTTGGGGCACCAGTTCACATAGGTGTCTGCCAGGTAGGCCAGGCGATAGTTCATCAGCACTTGCCGCTTCTCTTTCTCATCCATTTTCAGCCACTGCACGGCCGTAAAAAAATCCAGCGGACTGCAGGCCGCATCCACATCAAGGTTTCCGCTCCTCGCAAAAGCGGCTTCCAGCTTACTGATGGGCTCAGCCTTGCCGGTTTTGTGGTCAAAATAATGATTGAACAACCGGATGAACGTCCACTGGGTCCACTTATAGTAGGATGGATCACACGTCCTCACTTCACGGTCCCAGTCAAAGCTGAACCCGATCCGGTCAAGTTGTTCCCTGTATCGTTGAATGTTCTTCTCTGTCGTGATGGCCGGGTGCTGACCGGTCTGGATGGCATACTGCTCTGCCGGCAGTCCATAGGCATCATATCCCATGGGATGAAGGACATTGAATCCTTTCTGACGCTTATAGCGCGCATAAATATCCGAGCCGATATACCCCAGGGGGTGCCCCACATGCAGTCCGGCCCCCGAAGGATAAGGAAACATATCGAGCACGTAATACTTGGGTTTGTCATGATCGACATACACCCGGTAGGTTTTCTCTTCTTTCCAGCGGCGCTGCCACTTCTTCTCTGTTTCTCTGAAATTGTATTCCATGTTCTTAAGGCTTTAACAGCCTGCGAATTTAGTAAATGTTCCCTTTTTTTATTGTAATTTTGGAGCGTTTTTACCATTTACCAGCCATTAACACGCAAAATACGATAATTTATGGACCAAAAAAAGAAGCCCGGATTATTTGCAAATTTCCCTCCGGTTTCTACCAAAGAGTGGGAAGATAAGATACAAGTTGACCTGAAAGGGGCCGATTACGAAAAACGGCTGATCTGGAAGTCGCCCGGCGGCCTGAAGATCAAACCCTACTACCGTGCAGAGGACCTGGAGAATTTACCGCATACAAAAGTATTGCCAGGCGAATCCCCTTATGTACGGGGCAAAAAAATCAAGTACAACGACTGGATCATCCGTCAGGACTTTGAAACCCCGGATCATTCCGAGGCAAACAGGCTTGCCCTCCAGGCCATTGAAAAGGGGGTGGATGCCGTCGGGTTCAATGCCACTGAGGTGACCGCTGAAGCGGAGATGAAAACACTGCTCAGTGGCATTGATCCGGAAACCACGGAGATCCACCTTGTACATGGCAAAAGTTACCCGGAATTACTGGATTACCTGATTGCTGTGACCGGCAGCAAAAAATCAACAGGTTCCCTGAATTTTGACCCCCTCGGCTTTTTTGTCCTGTACAACAAGTTTTACGGAAACAAGGAAGACAACTTTCAGGAGACCAAAGCCGTCATCGAGAAAGCCAAAAGCAGGCTGCCGGGCTTTTTTGTGTTGTCTGTCAATGGTCAGCATTACCACAATGCAGGCGCAAGCGCGGTCCAGGAACTGGCCTTCGCACTGGCCCAGGGCAATGAGTACCTGGCCCGTCTTACAGATATGGGTCTTTCTGTGGATGACATCGCTCCCCGTATGCAGTTCAGTTTCGGGGCAGGATCGAATTACTTCCTCGAGATCGCCAAATTAAGGGTTGCCCGGATGCTGTGGGCCCAGATCGTGAAACAATACCAGCCGGCCAGCGAGGATTCAGAAAAGATGCAGGTCCACGTATATACCTCCAACTGGAATAAAACACTTTACGACCCCTACGTGAATATGCTGCGCACCACCACGGAAGCCATGTCCGGTTCCATTGCCGGTGCCGACAGCATCACCGTGGAGCCATTCGACACCACCTATAAGCGTCCGGATGAATTCTCCTACCGCATGGCACGTAATCAGCAGATCATTCTGAAAACCGAAGCCTATTTCAACAAGGTGGCCGATCCGGCAGCCGGGTCCTACTACGTGGAGAACCTTTGTGACTCCATCGGCAAAGCTGCCTGGGACCTGTTTCTGGAAATTGAAGACAAAGGCGGCTTCATCCAATATGCTTCCGACGGGCTGATCCGCACGGAAGTGGAAGAAGTTTGCCAGAAGCGCGACATGGACATTGCCATGCGCAAGCAGGTGTTCGTGGGCACCAACAAATACCCCGATACCGATGAACGCAAGCTTGACAAGATTGAACCCAGGGCTAAATTATCAGATCTTTCCGGTCTCCGCCAGTACAGGGGCACCCAGGCCTTCGAGGCAATCAGAATGGCTGTGGAGAACCATGCCGGAAAAGGATTTGAGACCCCCAGGGTATTCATGTTCACTTATGGCGACCCGGTCATGCGCAAGGCCAGGGCCAGTTTTGCATCCAACTTCTTTGGTGTTGCCGGATATAAGATCATCGACAACCTGGGCTTCCCCGACATTGAATCCGGCGTGAAAGCCGCGATTGAATCGGGTGCTGAAATCGTGGTATTGTGCAGCAGTGACCCGGAATACCCGGAAATGGCACCGGCTGCCAGCCAGATCAAGCAGCAGTCGCCAGACACCCAGGTGGTAGTGGCCGGAAACCCCAAAGAGGCCATGGAAGAGCTGAATCAGGCAGGTGCAGACCATTATGTTCACGTCCGCACCAATGTACTGGAAGCGCTGACCCGTTACAATGAATTGCTGGAGATTGTTTAACCGCTATTGTTTTTCAGAAAAAATACATCATCATGAGACCAAACTTTAAAGATATATCATTCCGTCTTCCGAAGCATCAGCCAGGCGATTACCATGCCTGGGAGAAAAAGCACGGCATCACCAAAGAATGGCAAACAGCGGAAAAAATCCCTGTGAAACCGGTGTACGGGCCTGATGATCTGCTGGACATGGAACACACCAATTATGCCGCCGGGCTGCCCCCCTACCTCAGGGGTCCATACAGTACCATGTATGTAATGAAGCCCTGGACCATCCGGCAATATGCAGGATTCTCCACAGCAGAAGAATCCAATGCCTTCTACCGCCGCAACCTGGCCGCCGGGCAGAAGGGCTTGTCGGTGGCATTTGACCTGGCCACCCACCGGGGCTACGACTCTGACCATGAAAGGGTTGTCGGCGACGTAGGAAAGGCTGGGGTCGCCATTGACTCCATCCTGGATATGAAGATCCTCTTTGACGACATCCCCCTTGACAAAATGTCTGTTTCCATGACCATGAACGGCGCCGTATTGCCGGTCATGGCCTTTTATATCGTGGCTGCCGAGGAGCAGGGCGTGAGCATGGAAAAGCTGAGCGGGACCATTCAGAACGACATCCTCAAGGAGTTCATGGTACGGAATACCTATATCTATCCGCCCCTGCCATCCATGAAGATCATTGCCGACATTTTTGAGTTCACCTCGAAAAACATGCCCCGCTTCAACTCTATTTCCATCAGCGGATACCACATGCAGGAGGCAGGCGCCACCTGCGACATTGAGCTGGCCTACACCCTGGCAGACGGGCTCGAATACCTGCGCACAGGAATTGACGCCGGCATGGACATTGACGCTTTTGCCCCCCGCCTGTCCTTCTTCTGGGCCATCGGCATGAACCACTTCATGGAGATCGCCAAAATGCGTGCGGCCAGGATGCTCTGGGCAAAACTGGTGAAGCAGTTCAACCCGAAAAACCCCAAGTCACTTGCATTGCGGACCCACTCCCAGACTTCCGGATGGAGCCTGACCGAGCAGGATCCCTACAACAACGTGACCCGTACCTGTATTGAAGCCATGGGCGCAGTACTGGGACATACCCAGTCGCTCCACACCAATGCACTGGACGAGGCCATAGCCCTGCCCACCGACTTCTCTGCCCGCATCGCAAGAAACACCCAGCTGTACCTGCAGGAAGAGACCAACGTAACCAAAGCCATCGACCCCTGGGCCGGATCCTACTACGTGGAAGCCCTCACCAAAGAGATCGCTGACCGCGCCTGGGAACACATCCAGGAGATTGAAAGCCTTGGCGGCATGGCCAAAGCCATTGAAACCGGGGTGCCCAAGATGCGGATTGAAGAGGCCTCAGCACGTAAACAGGCCCGTATCGACAGCGGCAAAGACGTCATTGTGGGGGTCAACAAGTATCGCCGGGAAAAAGAAGACCCGATCGATATTCTGGATGTGGACAATACCGCTGTACGTGCCTCACAGATCAAACGGCTTGAGAAGCTGCGCGCAGAGCGTAACAACGAAGAGGTACAGAAGGCCCTGGACGCCATCACAAAGGCTTGCGAAACCGGTGAAGGCAACCTGCTGGCACTTTCCGTGGAAGCAGCCCGTAAGCGTGCCTCGCTGGGAGAGATCTCTGATGCCTGCGAAAAAGCATTCGGCCGGTACCAGGCCGTTATCCGTTCAATTTCAGGAGTATATTCTATGGAAATCGACAACAATGACAGTTTTGCCAAGGCACGTACCATGGCAGACGACTTCGCCAAACTGGAAGGACGCCGTCCGCGCATCATGATCGCCAAGATGGGGCAGGACGGACACGACCGCGGTGCCAAAGTAGTGGCCACGGCTTACGCCGATATCGGTTTTGATGTGGATATGGGACCCCTGTTCCAGACACCCAAAGAAGCTGCCCGCCAGGCCGTGGAAAATGACGTCCACATCGTGGGGGTATCCAGCCTGGCCGCAGGGCATAAAGTGCTGGCTCCCCAGATCATTGAAGAGCTGAAAAAGCTGGGCCGTGACGACATCATGGTGATTGTGGGCGGGGTGATCCCTCCGCAGGATTACCAGTTCCTTTACGATGCCGGCGTGGTGGGGATCTTTGGCCCCGGAACCGTCATTGCCGAAGCAGCCATCAAGATGCTGTCCATCCTGATCGAATCAAGGCAGGAAGGGTAAGCGGAAAACCAACCGCCCGGACAATGTCCGGCACAAAGCCAAAATGCACGGCACACCAATAAAAAAGCCGGCGACATTGGATGTCGCCGGCTTTTTTATGTATCACGGGCTGAAATCCCGCATGATATATACGTCGTAATCGCCGAGGTAGCGGAACCCAAGTTCCCTGTAAAGCTTTACAGCCCCTTTGTTGCTTTGGTGCACCTCCAGTTTGATCTGCGTGCCCGTTTCTTTGGCAAAGCCGATTGATAATTCCGTGAGTTTCCGGCCGATGCCGCGACGCTGCCATTCAGGAAGCACGGCGATATGATGCAGGTGAATCCGCCTTCCATCGTAGGTCATCCAGCTGCTTCCGATCAGGGGTCCGCCCGGTAACACCGCCACCAACAATTTTCCTCCCATGTGAATGGTTCTTTCAATGGCCTCCCGGTCATCCCCGCGAAGGGCGCCACCAAGGCCGGTCTTATCCCACAAATCAATCACTGCAGAATAATCTTCCGTTTCATAATCACGGAAAATCACATCAGAGAAAATCTTTTCAGGGCCAGGGTTCGCCATATCTGTTAAGGCAAGGAGTTTCTTCAGGCACCAAATTAAGAAAAAAACATAACGAACCAATTAAATCCTCTTCATATTACCAAAAAGCCTTATTTTTGCGTTTGGCTCATACATAAGTGATATTTGTTAAAAATCAAAGCCCTATGAAATATACATTGATCGTACTGCTGGCATTTGGCATGCTGATGACAGCCTGCAAATCGCAAGAGATGGTTCCCGCGGAACAACCACCCGTAGAGGAAGAACCGATTGTTGAGACTGAGCCGGAGCCGGAACCGCCAGGTGAAGAGATCCGTGTGGTGGAGGAGCGCTTTACCTTCGAAACAGCAGAAGATGAAGTCACCCATGACGAAAATATGTTCTTTGTGATTGTCGGAAGCTTTATCCAGAAAGACAATGCGGACCGTTTCATGGAGACCTTGCGGAACCAGGGATTTGACCCTGTGATCCTCATGTCGGAAACCGGGTTTCATCGAGTTTCGGTGGGCTCTTATGAACAGGAAATTCCGGCCAGGACACGCATTCAGCAAATACGGACCAACTACCCTGACTATCACGATACCTGGTTACTTATCAGGAAACTATAGACTTGTCCATTTGAGAGGTTGTCCGATAGCCGGGGCGAATTGCATATTGTAGAATCCAACAAGACAACCACATGAAAACCCTCATAACGAACATCAAGGCGTTGCTTCAAACTGAAAAGGAGGAAGCGCGCAACAAGGTGAGCGGAAAGGATATGGCCTCACTGCCGGTCATTGAGAATGCTTTTCTTTTTATTGAAGGGGGGCTGATAAAAGATTTCGGCAGCATGCAGGACTTTGCTTCCGGCCCCCTGGCAACACTTGCCGGCAACCCGGAGGTAGAAAAGATAGATGCGGAGGGGCGCATGGTAATGCCTGCCTTTTGTGACTCTCACACCCATATTGTGTATGCAGGAAGCCGGGAGATTGAGTATATCGATAAAATACGCGGGCTCAGCTACGAAGAAATTGCCAAAAAGGGCGGTGGCATCCTGAATTCAGCCAAAAGACTGCAGGAGGCAAGCGAAGAGGAACTCATTGAGCAGGCCATGGGCCGGCTTGAAGAGATTAAAATGCTGGGGACCGGGGCCGTAGAGATCAAAAGCGGATACGGCCTCACCACCGAAAGCGAGCTCAAAATGCTCCGTGTCATTAAAAAACTCAAGGAGCTCAGCCCGCTGACCATCAAATCCACCTTCCTGGGCGCCCATGCCGTACCGGCAGCATACAAAAAAAACCAGGAGGAGTACGTGAAACTGGTGATCGAGGAGATGATCCCCATGGTGGCCGGCGAAGGGCTGGCGGATTATATTGATGTGTTTTGTGACCGCGGATTCTTCACACAGGAAGAGACCGACCGCATCCTGATGGCCGGTGTAAAACACGGTCTCCAGCCAAAACTGCACGCCAATGAGCTGGATTATTCAGGAGGTATCCAGGTCGGGGTAAAATACAATGCCCTTTCGGTGGATCACCTTGAATTCACCGGTGAGGAAGAGATCAAAGCGCTGAAGGCGAGCGATACCATGCCCACCCTGCTTCCGGGAGCGGCTTTTTTCCTGGAGCTTGAATTCCCCCCTGCCAGGAAAATGATCGACAGCGGGTTGCCTGTGGCCATAGCCAGCGATTACAACCCGGGATCCTCCCCCTCAGGGAACATGCAGCTGATCATGTCTTTGGGCTGCATCAAAATGAAGATGATCCCCGAGGAGGTGATCCATGCCGCAACCCTCAACGGGGCTTACGCCATGGGGGTAGATGAAGAACTGGGAAGCATCGCACCCGGGAAAAAAGCCAACCTGATCATTACCAAACCCATTTCCACTTACGCTTTTTTACCCTACGCCTACGGCAGCGACAAGGTTGAAAAAGTGATCATCGAAGGTAAAATACAGTAACTATCAATTTGACAACACAGGAAAATACATACGTCGCCAAGACCTTTGCAGGTCTGGAACCCGTTCTGATGAAAGAACTGGAAGCACTGGGTGGAACAGACGTCCGGCTGTTGCGCCGTGCCGTTTCATTCAAAGGTGACAAGCAATTGCTTTACCGTGCCAACATCTGGTGCCGCACAGCCCTGAGTATTCTGCATCATCAGACTGAATTCAATTTCAGCACCAGGGATGATTTCTACGAACAACTGCGGGAATTCGACTGGAGCGGGCTTTTCGGGCCGGATAAGACCATCTCCATCCGCGCAGCTGCGCACAACACAGAAATCTTCAACAATACGCTCTTTCTTGCCCAACTCAGCAAAGATGCCATCGCAGACCACTTTCGCGACAAAACCGGTCGTCGCCCAGATGTGGATGTAGCCAATGCCCAGGTGCGGATCACTGTAAATGTGAACAAGGATAACTGCATGGTGGCTCTGGACAGCAGCGGGGAAGCACTGTTCAAGCGGGGGTACCGGAAAGCCTCCGGCCCTGCACCCATTAATGAAGTACTGGCTGCCGGCCTGATCATGCTTTCTGAATGGGACGGTCAGCGCACATTTCTTGATCCGATGTGCGGCAGCGGGACATTCTCCATTGAAGCCGCCATGATCAACGCAAATATGGCACCGGGCGCCGAACGAAAAGCCTTCGGATTTTCTTACTGGAACGACTTCGACCCCGGATTATTCGAAAAAGAAAAAGCCGGGGCCATCAGTCAGCGAAAACCCGTCAGTGCCCGGATCATCGCCAGCGACAATAAAGGCTTTATGCTGGACATTGCCAGGCAAAACATCATGCACGCAGGGCTCATGGGCAGTATCACCGTTCAGCGCAACGACTTTTTTTCCTACCGCCCTCCGGCAAACCCGGGATGGGTCCTCCTGAACCCTCCCTACGGGCAGCGCATGAAATATAATGACATCAGGGTGATGCACACCGATATCGGAGACACCCTCAAAAAACGCTTCTCCGGCTACTGCGCCGGCATCATCAGTCCGGAAATGGACGCCATGAAGCACCTCGGCCTGAAACCAAAGAGAAAAATTCCGGTTTTCAATGGCCCCCTTCCCTGTACGTTCAATATTTATGAACTATTTGAAGGCAAGCGAAAGGAGTTCGTAGCCAAAAGAAAACGATTGTAACACCCCCTGTCCGCCCGTCGGCCTGAAAAAGGCAGAAACACATGCGGAGCACGCATGACTGAAAACATGTGTGAAGACTAAAATGAAAAAAACAAATGGTAAATAAAATGAAAAAAAGAGTATTGGTAGCCACAGGCGGCGGCGATTGCCCCGGCCTGAATGCCGTAATACGTGCAATCGTGTTACGTGCCCAGCAAGAAAGAAACTGGGAAGTTGTAGGAAGCATCAACGCTTTTGACGGCATCCTGAATGAACCCAATGAGATCGTCATTCTGGACGAAGAAAAAGTGGCAGGGATCCATATCCGCGGTGGTACCATTATCGGCACTACCAACAAAGGAGGCCCGTTTGCATGGCCCATCAAGAACTCCGACGGAACCTGGGACGCTGCAGACCGTTCCGATGAAATGCTCAGGCGGTTACAGTACCTGGGTGTGGATGCGGTGATCAATATCGGCGGGGACGGATCCCAGCAAATCTCCCAGAAATTATACGAAAAGGGATGCAACATCATCGGGGTCCCGAAAACCATTGACAACGATTTGTCAGCCACAGACTTCACTTTCGGCTTTCAGACAGCGGTTCAGGAAGCCACCACGGCGGTGGACAAGCTGATGACAACTGCTGCAAGCCATAACCGGGTGTTCGTGCTGGAGGTGATGGGTCGTTATGCAGGATGGATCGGTCTTCACAGTGCAGTGGCCGGTGGTGCAGACGTTTGCCTCATCCCGGAGATCCCTTATGACCTGAACAAGGTGATCGATAAGATCTATTCCCGCTTCGACCGTGACCGCGGATATGCCATTATTGTGATCGCAGAAGGAGCCAAACCCATTGACGGCGCTACCGAACAACAGGACAGCAATGAGGTGGGCTACAAGAACAAACGCATGGGCGGCGTCGCCTCCAAACTCATTGCCGAGCTCAAGGAAGCAGGCCTTGAAATGGACATGCGTGAGACCGTGTTGGGTCACCTCCAGCGCGGCGGAACACCCCTTGCCTACGACCGCAACCTGGCCACACAGTTTGGCGTGGAGGCTTTCGAAATGGTATTGCGCGAGGATTATGGAAAAATGGTGACCTACCGGCATCCAAATATTACCCCGGTGCCTTTTGTGGAAGCCATCAGCCAGTACAACTTTGTCAACCCCAAATCCGACCTGGTCAAATCTGCCAGGGGAGTTGGCATCTGCATGGGTGACTAAGTAACCCCAGTAACAACTTAAGAGCACATGGAGGAACGCCGGACCTTGTTTGCGGACATTCTGCTGCCACTGCCCCTGGAAGGCTGTTTCACCTACCGTGTGCCACTGAAACTCAACGACAGCATTCGCCCGGGACAAAGGGCGGTGGTTCCTTTCGGCCGGCATAAAGTGTATGCCGGGCTGGTGAAAGATGTGCATACCAACCCGCCGGCCAGTTTTCAGGCAAGGTATATTCACGACCTGCTGGACGAAGATCCGGTGGTCACCCAAAAGCAGTTCAGGTATTGGGAATGGATTGCCGGGTATTACCTGTGTACAGAAGGAGAGGTGATGAACGCCGCACTGCCTCCTGCCATGAAACTTGCCGGGGAAACCCGCATCGCCCTGAACCCGGATGCTCCCGGGCCCTCAGAAACACTGAATGAAAAAGAAGCTGCGCTTCTTGAGACCCTGCAATCGGGCAGACATCTCACCCTGAAGGAAGCAGCAGCCTCCACTTCCGTCCCCAAAGTGCTGCCCCTGATCAAAACCATGATGGAAAAAGGGCTTGTGCTGGTGAAGGAAGAATTGGAAAACCCATGGCGACCGCGCCGGGAAAACTACATCCGCCTGACCCCGGATTGCAGGGAGGAAGATAAGCTCAGAGCGATTTTTGCTCAACTTGAGCACAAGGCCCCCCGGCAACTGGAGGTGCTGATGCACTATATCCGCCTCGCTGAACCCTACGGCAGCAAAACAAAAGAGGTCAGGCAACAGGAGCTGACGGGCCCGGTAAAAGGGGGATATGCCGCTTTGCAGAGCCTGATCGGAAAAGGAATCCTCGAAAAGTATTCGCAGCGGCTCAGCTATTTTGACCACATCCGTGCTGAAGAAAAGGATATTGTCTTCAACGCTCACCAGGAAAAAGCCTGGGATGAAGTCAAAAAAAGCCAGAAAACCCACGATGTGACCCTGCTGCACGGGGTTACCTCAAGCGGAAAAACCGAATTGTATATCCGGCTGATCCGGGAAACCATCAACCAGGGGAAACAGGTATTGTACCTGTTGCCGGAAATCGCGCTGACCGCCCAGATCATCACCCGTCTTCAGCAACATTTCGGCGACAGGGCCGGGATCTACCACTCCCGTTTCAACCCCATGGAACGTACCGAGGTGTGGAACAATCTGCTGCAGGGAGGAATCACCTACGGAGAAAAAACAATCCGCTACGACCTGGTTCTGGGTCCGCGTTCGGCCATGTTCCTGCCGTTTCACAACCTGGGCCTGATCATCATTGACGAAGAGCACGAACCCAGTTTTAAGCAACATGACCCGGCGCCACGTTACCATGCCAGGGATGCGGCCATTTACCTGGCCTCCGTATTTGGGGCAAAAGTGCTGCTGGGGTCCGCCACCCCGTCACTGGAAGTGTTTTCCAATGCGCAGCACGGGAAATTCGGGCATGCAGGCATTCAAGAGCGACACGGAGGGGTGATGATGCCTGAGATCCTGGTGGCGGATATCCGTAAAGACACCCGCAGCAAGGCCATGAAGTCCCATTTTTCACCCCTGCTGTTCAACAGCATCCGGGAGGCACTGGAAGAAAAAGAACAGGTGATTTTATTCCAGAACAGGCGGGGCTTTTCCCTTCGCGTGGAGTGTGAGGTCTGCCAATGGGTTCCGGAATGTCACCAATGTGATGTCACCCTGGTGTATCATAAGAAAGCCAACAGGTTGAAGTGCCATTATTGCGGTTATACGACAACACCCCCGGGAACATGTGCCTCATGCGGATCCACCGCCGTAAAAATGAAAGGATTCGGGACAGAGAAAGTAGAAGAAGAATTGCCATTGTTTTTCCCCGAGGCCAGCATTGCACGTATGGATCTGGATACCACCCGGTCAAAAAACGCCTACCGGAAAATCATTGAAGATTTTGAAAACCATCGCATCGACATCCTGGTGGGCACGCAAATGGTCAGCAAAGGATTGGATTTCGATAATGTAGGCGTTGTTGGCATCCTGAATGCCGACAATATGCTGAATTTTCCCGATTTCAGGGCCCATGAAAGGGCTTTTCAGCTCATGGCCCAGGTCAGTGGCCGCTCCGGGCGGAGCAAAAAACGGGGAAAGGTGATCATACAAACTTACAACCCTTCGCACCCTGTAATCAGGCAAGTGATCGACAATGATTATGAAGGAATGTACAGGCAACAGATCGCTGAACGACGCGAATTTCACTATCCGCCGTTCAGTCGCCTGGTCAGGCTTTCAGTGCTGCATGCCGACGAGGAACTGCTGAACCGCGCGGCAGAAGAACTTGGGCAACGGCTGAAAGGCCGGTTCCCCGGGAAAGTCCTTGGCCCGGAGTACCCGGTCATTGCCCGAATTCGCAATCATTACATCAAAAACATCCTGGTGAAACTGGACCGCAGCCCTTCACTGCGAGAAGAAAAACAACAATTAAGGCAACTGGTCAGGGATTTTCAATCGGACCATCGCTGGAAACCGGTCCGGGTCATTTTTAATGTGGATCCGGTGTAAATGTGGTTAATCCTCCACAATAATGAACACATCTTCTCCCTCTTTTTTCATCAGAAACCTTTCGCGGGCATAACGTTCAAGGGCATCGGGATCATTTTTCAGCTCATCTATGGCCGTGCTGTCGCGCCGGATCTCTTCCAGGTAAAACTCCCGCTCCTGCCGGAGTTCCTGAAGCTGACGCTGCATCCGCCACTGCTGGATCAGGTTGTGGCTGTCAAAAAACAGCAACCACACCAGCACAGCCAGCAGGGCTATCAGGTATTTGTTACGCAAAAAAGAAGGTATCCGGACCCCCATACAGAAGCAGCTTTACACAAATATACGGAATTATGAATAGAGCCCCTTCACTTTAGGTTTTCCTGCCACAAAATCTTTCAGGTAATACGGCTCGAAGTAGGCCACATCCACAAAGTCTTCCCTGTTAAACTGATCCTCAGCCAGCGGAAGCATGCCTTTCACAGTAGGGAGGCTGTCCGGGATGAAAACAGCGGCGGGACTGTCAATCACCTGGCGGCACTTTTCGGCCCCATCCCCGCAAAAAATAACCTGGTAATGTTCCAGCACCTCACGGAAGGTCTTTTCGGTGATCACCTCAGCCGCGGTAGGTTTAACCTCTTTCAGGCCGGGCGTAAAAAGGGCATAATACACTTCCATACGCCGGGCGTCGATCATCGGGCAATACAGGATATCAGAACTGCCGCCGGTGTTGGGTTCGTCTGGTTGGACGGGAATATCTGCGGCAGTGACTTTTGGCTTGCCTGACAAACTGGCCGGGCCGGAAGGAAGAGAGGCCGCAGTTACAGCAGCCAGGGCCTTCATGGTATCGACAGCGATCAGCGGAATATCCAGGGCATAACAAAACCCCTTGGCAGCAGACACGCCTATACGCAAACCCGTGTAAGAGCCCGGTCCGCGGCTTACCGCCACCGCATCAATCCCGTCAGCTGTTACCGCAGCTTCCTTCATTACTTCTTCCATGAAAACCGTCAGCAGGGCCGAATGGGAGTAATTCTGGCTTCTGTCTTCACGCACAGCCAGCCATTTGCCTTCCCGGCTTAAGCCCACGGAACATACCCGTGTAGACGTCTCTATATGTAATATCACAGCCATAGTAACGTGTGACCCCTTCAGGGTCAAAGTAACGTGCGACCCCGCTGGGGTCGGAGTAATGTGTGACCCCTTGGTCAAACGCGACGCTAATCGCGGAAGAGGGCCTGCCGCTCAACCCTGACTACCTCGTCGCCATCTCTCAATTCCCTTGAAACCAGTCGGTAGGGGCCTGTAATTACCTCCTGCCCTTCTTCCAGTCCTTCACGTATTTCGATATGGTGACTATCCTGGATGCCGGACCGGACTTCCACCCGTTCAGCGATCCCGTCGCGGAAAAGAAACACATACTCTTTGGGGCGTTCCCTGACAGCATCCCGGCCACTGTCCTCATCATTGCCTTCCCGGTCGCTGCGGCCGGTGTCTGCCCTGGTGGTCACCGCCTGAATGGGCACAGACACCACGCCGTACGCCTGCCTTGTCTGAATGTCAACAGCTGCGGACATTCCGGGGCGAAACGGGGAGAGATGCGGACGGTCTTCCCGGAGCAGATGTTCATATGATTCAGGCAAGATCCGAATGCGAACCTCAAAATTGGTCACCTGATCGGTCGACAACCCTTCCCCGATGGCTGAATTGGCAATGGAGGTTACCTCACCCATGAAATTATCACCAAAAAAGGCATCCACCTGAATGTAAGCGGTATCTCCTTCATTGACCCTGACAATGTCATTTTCGTTCACCTCCACCTGCACTTCCATCGCATTGAGATTGGCAATGCGCATAATCTCCGTACCGGCCATCTGAGAGGTACCCACAACCCTTTCACCGATCTCCGAGTCCAGCCTGGATACCGTTCCGTCCATGGGGGCAAAAAGCGTCGTCTTGATAAGATTGTCGCGGGCTTCATTCACGCCAGCCTCAGCGCTTTTCACCTGGAATTCACTGGCCACGACATTTTGCCTGCTGGCCTCCAGGTCGGCTTCCGCACTTCTGTATTGCGACAACGCATTGTCATATTCCGATTCCGAAATGGCATTCTGTTCAAACAAGCGCCTGTTTCTCTCATAGCTGGCACTTGCGTTGGCAAACTGGGCTTCCGCCTGTACAGTTCTTGCCCTGGCACTTGCGAGGTTCGCCCTTGCTGTATTCAGCGCAGCCTCAGCCCTGTCAAGGGCCGACTCGTAAATGTCCGGATTGATCCGGGCAAGCAGCTCACCCCTTTCCACATAATCCCCTTCTTCCACATTCAGCTCAATGATCTCACCAGATACATCGGAGCTGATCTTCACCTCAGTGACCGGGCGAACACGACCGTTTGCAGTAACAATTTCAACAATATCCCTGTTTTCAGCGGCCTCGACCGATACACGCACTCCTTCGGATGAACCGATCCAACCTGCACGGCGTCCGATGATCAGAAAAACGATCAATACGCCCACAATAATCAATGCAACCTTTAATACTTTATTTTGTTTCATTGAAGCAAAGGTAAATTCCGGTATTGAAGACCACTGTTTGCAGCACAAACCTGCAACAGCTCACTTTGTTTTACCGGTTGTTATTTAATGATATTGGATTCCCGATATAAAAGTCCAGGATCTGCACCCTGAACACATATTCATACTTGGCCTGCAGCAATTCCGATTCAGCAGCGGCAAGCCTGTTTTTGGCGTCGTTATATTCCGTAATATTCACCATCCCCACGTTAAACCGCTGCTCCATGTAACGGAATGATTCTTCCAGGGCTTCCAGGTTCTTTTCTGTGGCGCGGTAGCGCTGAAGGGCAGCGTGGGCATCCTGGTGCGCCTGCTGTATGGTTTTGAACAACTGGTCGCGAATGATCTGCCGTTGCAGCCTGGCGCTTTCAAGCGCGATCTTTGAACGTCCGATGTTCGAACGCGTCTGATAATTGTTGAAAATGGGGATTCGCAGTGACAGGCCGACGCTCCTGTTGAGGTTTTCCTCCAGCTGATCCCTGAAAGGAATAACCTGGGTTTCATAATTGAAAGAAGGGGCAAAAACCGCCTCTCCGGATGCAGTCTGGCCGATCATCTGAGGATCGGCCTCAATGACCTGGGCAACCTCCAGCCGTCCTTCAGAATAACCTGTTCCAAGACTTCCACCCAGTGAAAGCACCGGGTAACGGCCACCACGGGCGATCTCGTATCCTTTTTCCGCACTGAACACACTGAAGTCGGCCGACCGCACATCAGGCTGAATCTGCACCGCGGTATCATACAGCTGAAGGGGGGAATAATCCACCGTTTCCTCGTATTCCACATCT
>SL_3KL_010_SEDDRAFT_10001456_pt1 | contig 21471 bp, 22 predicted proteins | sample SodLakKL_010_SED_2_FD_10381 | JGI IMG/M metagenome (IMG submission 10381) | reverse complement strand
GCCTGGTTCGTAGCCAGGTACTCTATCCAGCTGAGCTACGGGCGCTTGGAAACTGCAAGCCGCGCATTATGGAAAATCCTGGCCGGGCTGTCAAGGGTTTGGGGGGTTGGACCGGCAGGTTATGCAGCTTGCACTCAGAGCTGATCCAGGGCTCGACCGTATGCGGGGGCGGAGAAGCCGACCAAACGTTCGTCGCCGATGAAGGTCAGCGGTACGCCGCGGCCGCCGGCATCGCGAAAGCGCCGCTGGGCCTTGGTGGAGCTCTCGATGTCGATCTCCAGGAAGTCGACTCGTTCAGCCTCGAGAAAGTCACGTGCCTGGTCGCAGTAGCCGCACCATGGTGCCGAAAACATCACGATCTGGTGCTCGGCGCTGATGTCCGCGGCCGAAGTATCCGAAGACGTGGACTTGAACAGGTTCCAGGCCAGGAAACCCACCAGCAAGAAAACGAGAATGCGACCAAGACTCATGGGTCAAAACTCCTTGTCAGCCCACTCAGGAGGCGGGCACGAGTTGCAGTTCGAATTCCAGCTCGACGCGATCTTCAACGAATTCGGTATCGGCAAACTCGCCCTGCCCGACCTCGAATTCCATTCTGAAGATCTCCGCCTTGCCGGCCAGCGTCAGTGTATCGCCATCACGCTCGAGCCTCAAATCAACGGCCTGCGGAGCTCGCACACCCCGCAATTCAAGTTTGCCCTCGGCCCGGTAGGCATCATTGTGCGACTCGATTGACTGGCTGGTCCAGGTCGCCTTCGGATAGTGGTCGACAAAGAACATCTCCTCGCTCAGCAGGGCCTCGTCACCCTGGCGAATGCCGACCGAGGCCGAACCGGTTTCGACCTCGACCTTGATGCGCGCACCGCCGAGGTCCTCGCCTTCCAGGCAGACCTCGACGTTGAAGTCCTGAAAGTCACCTCGAACGAGGTTACCTTCGGCCACACCGGAGAAGGTCAACTCGCCATGTTCGGCATCCGACAGGTAACATGTCTGATCGCCGGTAGCGGTCAGTGGCATGGCCATTCCGAAGACCATTATCAAAATCATTTTCCACGCCATATCGGCAACATTCTCCTGAGTACATCATCGTGCTTCAAAAAGTGATGGCGCAAGGCGGCCAGCACGTGAATGATCGCCAGCAATCCCAGGCTGATCGCCAGGGCCTGGTGGATCAGACCGAAAACATCCTCGAGACGTTCACTTGTCTCGATCAGGCCCGGAATGCTGACTGGTCCCCACCAGTACTCACCCAACCCGGCCGCCGATGAGTACAACCAGCCAGTGAGCGGGACGGCGAAGATCAGACCGTAAAGCACGGCATGGCTGAGGCCGGCGGCCAGGCGCTCCCAGCGAGGCATGCCGGCCGGCAGGTCCGGAGGGCGGTTGAACAGTCGCCAGGCCAGTCGCAACACGGCCAGCAACAACACCACCATGCCGATGGTCTTGTGCTGGGTGACCAGTTCCAGACGGATCCGGAACCCTTCCGCGTTGTCGATTCTCCAGGCCCAGGTATACTGAAAAATGATCAGGGCCACGATCAGCCAGTGGAACAACTGGCTGATCAAGCCGTAGCGATCGTCGGTGTTGCGCAACGGAATGCTCAAGCGCTCAATTCCCTGACCTTGCGAGGCACCGGGCCATTTCAACCGTAAAGCTCGATCAGCGCTCCCAGTCGTTCATCCACCCATTCGCTGACCGGCGTCAATCGGATCCCCAGGCGTTGCTCAAGTTGATCGGTGTCGACTCGCGGCCCCTGCTTGTCGTGTTTTTCGATATCGGCGTAGAGTCCGGCGATGGCGCGCGCCACCCGGGCACTGCCGGTCAGATGGCTGAGCATGTCGGCAAAGTCATCGTTCGACTGCGGTGCATAGTGAACTTCACGACCCCATACCCGCGACAGGTGACGGCACAACTCGGGGCCGGTCACCGGCTCGGGGCTGGCAATATCCAGGATTTCGCCGACCACATCCGCCTCCAGGCAGGCCACGACGATGCGCCCCTGGTCTTCCGTGGACGTCCAGTTCAAGCGTCGCTTTTCAGAGAACGGCGGGTAGGTCAGTCGACCCTGGTCGCGGACCTCGCGAATCACGTGCGGCCAGACCAGATTCGCCAGGTAAAGGGTGGGTCGCAGTATCACGGCGTCGACCGGGCAATCCAGGAGTCTGCGGGTGATCTCGCGCATGGCGGTGACGAAGTCACCGGCCGGCAATTCATCTCCGGAGTACTCACCGGTCGAGAAGACCAGGCGTTGCACACCGCTGCGGACCGCCGCAGCGATGACGTTGTCGACCACATCGATGGCGCGCAACTTCTCGGGCAGGATCGGCAAGTGAAAGAACAGGGCATCGACACCCTCGGCCGCTTCAGCGATGGATTCGGCATCGCCCAGATCGGCCTCGACGATATCGACCTGTTCGGAAAGTTTTTCCTCGGCACCCTCGACATCACGCGTTGCGGCGCGCACGTTCAATCCCGCATCCATGGCCGCATCGACCACCGGGTGACCCTGCACGCCACGCGCACCGAAGACCAGCAAGCTATTGATATTCATCGTATTATCATTCCTTTTCGTGTCATGGGCACAAGCCTACATGCCCAGTCCGCCGCCGCCGGGCATGCCACCGCCCGGCATACGTTTCATCAGATTGGCCATGCCCTTCTTGCTGCCGACCTTCTTCATCATCTTCTGCATCTGCTTGTGCTGTTTGATCAACCGATTGACATCCTGGATCTGGGTGCCCGAGCCGGCCGCGATGCGGCGCTTGCGCGAGCCCTTGATGATGTCCGGATAACGCCTTTCATTGGGTGTCATCGAGTCGACGATGGCAATCATGCGTCGGGTCTGGGTGTCATCCATCTGGGCCTTGGCCGCCTCCGGCAAGCGATTCATGCCAGGCATCTTGTCGAGCAATGAACCCACACCACCGAGATTCTGCATCTGCTTGAGCTGATCTCGCAGATCATCCATCCCGAAACGCTTCGAACCCTTGCCGACCTTGCCGGCCAACTTGCGCGCCTTTTTCTCATCAACCTTGCGTTCGACTTCCTCGACCAGGCTGAGCACATCGCCCATGCCGAGAATACGAGACGCCAGCCGATCGGGATGGAACGGTTCGATGCCGTCCAGTTTTTCCCCGGTACCCAGGTACTTGATCGGCGCACCGGTGATCTGGCGCACGGATAAGGCCGCCCCGCCTCGCGCATCGCCATCGGTCTTGGTCAGTATGACCCCGGTCAGCGGCAGAGCCTGGTGAAAAGCCTTGGCGGTGTTGGCGGCATCCTGACCGGTCATGCTGTCGACGACAAACAATACCTCGGTCGGCGTGACGGCCTGATGGACCCGACGAATCTCGTCCATCATGGCCTCGTCGATGGCCAGACGACCAGCGGTATCCAGGATGACTACATCGCTGAAAGCGCGTTTGGCCTGCTCGACGGCCTGCTCGGCAATCTTGACGGCATCGCGATTGTCCGCAGCGCGAAAGAACTCACTTTGTGACTGTTCGGCCAGGGTCTCGAGTTGATCAATGGCTGCCGGCCTGTAGATGTCACAACTGGCCAGCAGCACCTTCTTGCCATGGCGCTCACGAATCAGGGCGGCCAGCTTGCCGGCCGTGGTGGTCTTGCCCGCACCCTGCAACCCGGCCAGGAGAATAACCACCGGCGGTGGCTTGTCCAGCTCCAGGGCGGCATGGGTGTCACCGAGCACCCGCTTGAGTTCCTCGTGCACCACCTTGATCAGCGCCTCACCGGGTTTGAGGCTGCCGATCACTTCCTGGCCAATGGCCCGCTGACTGGCCTGGGAGATGAACTCCTTGACGACCGGCAAGGCCACATCGGCCTCGAGCAGGGCAATGCGCACCTCGCGCATGGCCTCGCGAATGTTGTCCTCGGTCAGGCGTCCGCGACTGCGAAGACGCTCCAGTGATCCCGAAAGTCGCTTGCTGAGCTGATCAAACATGAAAGAAAAACCGCTTGCTCTTGGGGTTGGTTCAATCTGTCATTATACTGGGCTGGTGTCTCACTCCACATCATCAGGCTGCGATTCGTGCAAGCGGATTCAATTCTAGCCGTGCTGACCGGAGTGGCCTACGTGGCCGCCGGTCTGCTCCTGGCGCTGAGCTATTACCATTCCAGGCCGGTCTTGCGCACCATCAGTCTGGCGCTGGCCTTGCTGTCGATCGCCGGGCATGCCTTGATCGTCTGGCAGAACCTGGCGACCCCGCTGGGCTGGGATGTCAATTTCATCAACATCCTGGCGCTGGCGTCGCTGATCGTGATGGTGCTGCTGTTGCTCTCGAGCATCGGCACGCAAATGCTCGAGGCCGCGGTCATTGCACTGCCGGGGGCGGCCCTGTGTGTCTGGCTGGTTGGACTGTCCAGTCCATCCCCGGTAATCCTGACCCGGCTGGCGCCCATGGTCGAAGTCCACGTCTTCAGCTCCCTACTGGCCTATGCGCTGTTGAGCATCGCCGCCATGGTCGCCATTCTGCTGGCCATCCAGGAACACTTGCTGCGACACCCCAGAACCATTCGACACCTGGAGTTACTGCCCCCCCTGGCGGTCCTGGAAACGCTGATGTTCAGGATGATCATGGGCGGCTGGCTGGTGCTGACGGCGAGCGTGATCACCGGGCTGACATTCGTCGAGAACCTGCTGGCCCAGCACCTGGTCCACAAGACGATTCTGACCATACTGTCCTGGGTATTGTTCGGGCTCCTGCTGGCCGGTCGCTGGTGGTATGGCTGGCGTGGACGGCGGGCCATTCACCTGACCCTGATCGCCATGCTGGTCCTGATACTCGGCTATTTCGGCAGCAAGTTCGTACTCGAAGTCATTCTCGATAGAACCTGGTTCACCGTTCCCGAAGGTGCATCGACCATAGCCGATGGTTGAACAGATCTCGCTGACGGCGCTGTTTTCACTACTGGGCATCCTGATTGTCCTGTCGGCGTTTTTCTCCGGCTCCGAAACCGGGCTGGTCGCATTGAATCGCTACCGCCTGCGCCACCAGTCGCAGAGCGGGCACCGCGGGGCACGTCTGGCCCAGGCGCTGCTGTCCAAGCCCGATCGGATGTTCGGCCTGATCCTGCTGGGCAACAACCTGATCAACATCCTGGCCGCCTCGATCTCCACCGTGATCGCGCTTCGCCTGCTCGGTGATGCCGGCATCTGGGTATCGACCCTGGTCCTGACCGCGGTCATTCTGATCTTTGCCGAGCTGGCGCCGAAAACGGTCGCGGCGCTGTATCCGCAGCGTGTGGCCTACCCGGCCAGCTATGTCCTTACACCCCTGCTCAAAGTCCTCTACCCGGTGGTCTGGCTGATCAACCTGGCGGCCGGCGCCTTGCTCCGACCATTCGGCATTCGCAAGATGGGCATCCACGCCGATGCACTGAACCGCGATGAGTTGCGCACCCTGGTCAAGGAAGGTGGACGACATATCTCGCTTGATCATCAGCAGATGCTGATCAACATCCTCGATCTGGAACACGGCACCGTTGACGATGTCATGGTGCCGCGCCAGGACATCGTCGGCATTGATCTGGACAGCTCGTGGGAGGACATTCTGGATGCCCTGACCCAGACCATCTACACCCGCATGCCGGTCTGGAAAGGTGACCTCGACGATATTGTCGGCCTGCTGCATATTCGCACCATCCTGACCAAGCTGGCCCAGAATCGCCTGAACCCCCAGGCCCTGCGCAAGGCCATTCGTCAGCCTTACTTCATTCCCGAAGGCACCCCCCTGACCCAGCAGTTACTGGAGTTTCAGCGACGTGAACGGCGGATGGGACTGGTGGTCGATGAATACGGCGACATCCAGGGCCTGGTGACGCTCGACGATATCCTGGAAGAAATCGTCGGCGAATACACCACCGAGGGTGGTGCGCGCCAGAGACTGGTGCGCAAGCTCGAGAATGGCTCGTTCATCGTCGATGGCGGCGCCACGATTCGCATGCTCAACCGCCGCCTGGAATGGAACCTGCCCACCACCGGCGCCAAAACGCTCAATGGCCTGATTCTCGAACAACTCGAATCCATTCCCGACGGTCGCACCAGCCTGCAGCTTGGCAATTACATCTTCACCATCGTCGACATGGTCGACAAACGCATCCGCAAAGTCATGGTCCGCCCGCGTGAAAACGAGGATGGGGATTGAATCACTCCAGCATGGTGACCAACTGACCCATCAACTGCGGCCAGTCGACCAGCCGGCGATGGCCGACAATATCCAGCCTTGGCAATGCCCGACCCTCGACGATGTAGAAGCCGCCGGATTCATGCCGGGCGACTCCGTCAATATGACAGATGTTGTTCGATAGTCGGCAAGCCAGTCCGGCGCGTCGATAGGGAAAGTCTTCGAATACCCGAAGCACGGTGCCTGACAGTAGCGCCCCGCCGCCACCGCCCAGGTCGGACAGGTTTTCGACCGCACGCTGGCTGATGCGCCGGCGTGGGGCATCTTCGTGGGTAAACACTCGAGTGTCCATGGCAACGGGCCGCCAATCGAGCAGCCGGAGATCGCGCATCCAGCCTGACAATTGACCTTCCATGCGACCGAAATTGAAAGCGCCGGTCAATTCCAGCAGATCCAGACGCGAAAACTCGACCTGGGCGGACAACGCCGGCAGCGTGCCAAAGGGGCGCTCAACGGCCAGTTCGGTCAACTGGATCTGTCCCGAGAATGCCTGAATATCGATGCCACCGGTCACCTTGAGGACATCGTCAATGAGCATCACACCGGGAAATTCCCCTGACAATACGCCTCCGAACTCTGGCCATTCCAATGCCCGGGTCAACTCGGCAAGGTCCAGGGGTTCGATTCGGGCATCGAATCCAAAGCCCGGCGCCTGTTCATCTCCCGGGGCCCAAACCACCTGATCAATCACGATTGCACCGTCAAGCAAGGGTAGTCGCAGGGGACGGTCCAGACCCACTCCAATGGCTTCGGCGCGCAGCGCCAGGCTTGAAGGGCCAAAGGGCAGACCGTAAAGCATCAGTGATTTCCAGCTCAGGTCCGAATCAGGACCAAACCTTCCCCAGGTAAGTGTTCCGTCGATGCCGGCAACAACAAGCCGCTCGCCCGGGTCCTCGATGGTCACATCGAACCACTCGGTCTGAAGATCCGCTGGTCGGCCGGTCTGCCAGTCGACGCTGGCCTCGACCCGGCCCTGCGCCTTGATATCGGCAAAGCCGGCAGCGGCGGCATGTCCGTCCACCCAGCGCTCCCAGCCCAGGGGGAAATGAACATGCGCGGACTCGATCCGTACACGTTCCGACTGCCAGCCATCGGCCTCGCGAATCAGTCGGGTCATGCCCTCCAGTTCGAGCGCGTCTGCATCCAGAAGGGCAAAGCGATCAAGATGAATGATCTCGTCATCCAGTCGACCAGTGAGTTCGAGTGTCATCGGCTCGGCAGGCGGGGGCAGATACAGCGAGCCCATCAACAACTCCCCGGCCGACTGGGCAAGGGTCAGCGTAAATGACCCGGCCAACGGATTGATCGCGCTTTCGAACCTGATATCGAGTTCGAGACCATCGCCGGCCAGAAAACCTTCCTGGTCGTCGAATCCTGCGCCCGTCAACTCCAGGTCTGCTGTCATTCGTTCAGGCTCGACCATGATCTGTCCGTTCACTTGCCCATAGAGCAGACTCAACCCCAGCTGATCAGCCACCATGGCCGGCAATTCCGACAGGTCAAGATCACTCAGCGCGATACGAGCGCTGAATCGGGCAGGTTCATCATCGGGCACGGACACATCCATGCGCCAGTGCTCGTCTTCGATGACAAGCCGATGAACGCCGGCCTCGCGCCGATGCACGAATGAGGCAGACAAGGCCAAATCCGACTCTTCGAGTTGCCAATCGACATGGCCATCAGCGCACCCATCGCTGACCGGCCGCGAGGCCCGACGACAGGTCAATTCGATCCGGCCAAGCTCCATTGCCCCGTCCAGGTTCAGCCCATTTATTGCGATCCGCCAGTCCGGGTCGGGGGAAGCGCCCCGAAACTCCAGTTGCAATTGATCCCAGTGCAAACCGGCCAACTGACCGGGGCCGCTTTCAATGACCAATTCCGCGGCCTTGACCGGCGCCATGATCAGCAAACCGGCCAGCAGCAGCCCGGCAATTGACTTGCAGCCGACATGGCACGCGCTATCATAGATCCATGAGTTCATCCAATGCCCATTCGAAACTGGCTCAGCTCGACATCCTGGTGGTCGACGATCATGCCATCAATCGTGAGTTTCTGCGGACCGGGCTGGGACGCCTGGCCAAATCCGTCGATATGGCCAGCAGCGGCCCGGAGGCCATCGAATTGTGTCGTGAAAGGCATTTCGATGTCATTCTGCTCGATCTCCACATGCCCCAGATGGATGGGCTGGTCACAGCCAACAGGATACGCGAACTTGATTCCAGCGCCGCAGATGCGCGCATGATGATCCTGACGGCCGACAGTCGTCCAGAGGAACGTTCGAGACTACTGAGTGCTGGCATGGAGCAGGTCATGACCAAGCCTATCGCCATTGCCGACCTGGCAGCGGCCATCAGTGGTCAAACCGGTCAGGACGGACAACCCGGGCTGCCCGGACAGCGACACATTCTCGCAACCGGACTGCTGGATCAGCAACGCGCACTGGCGGCAGCCAACAACGACCATGCGCTCGCCCGCAAGCTCCAGGACATGTTGGTCAAGGAATTGGAAGCCGGCCTGCCCCGCCTTGATCGACTGTTTGAGGAGAACAAACTGGAGGAAGCGTCAGCACTTCTACATCAGTGGTCGGGGGCCGGTGGCTACGCGGGAGCCACCCGATTCGGCCAGGCCTGCCGCAGCCTGCGTCTCAGCATCAGGAATGACCTGGACTCCTCACCGGGTACCGGATACCTGGATTTCCTGCGGGTCGCCCATGCGACGCGTCAGGCGCTGAAGACATAGTAAGGCCATGAGAAGCATCCCCACCCTGTTGCTGATCCTGGCGTTGAGCCTTGCAACGCTCGGCTGTGCGACAAGCGCCGGCCAATGGGCCGAGTCCGTCAGCACGGCGGATCACGAGGATGAAACGCTCGACCCGGCCATCATCGAGGCCCGTTCCAAATTCAAAGACGGCGACGATGAGTCTTCTCTTCGAGCAGCAATCGACTCCATGGAGCGACTGCTTGACCGAGCCCCTTCCAATAGAAAACTGCGGGTTGACCTGGCTGAAGCGCATACTCTTCTTGGCGCTGCCTACGCCACCTCACGCGGGCAGAAACGCAGCGCCTTTCTTGCTGCTCAACACCACGCCGAGCAGGCCCTGCTGACCCGGCCCGAGTTTCGCAATGCCATCCGGGCGGGACAACGAAGCGGACTGGCCGCCGAGCACCTGGAGAAAGAGGATGTCCCGGCAATGGTGATCTGGGCAACGGCCACCGCTTACCTGTTCGATGAAGGCATGACGCCGATCGGCCGGGCACTCAACTATCGGGGGCTGGAAGACTTGCGCCTGATCATGGAACGGGCGCTCGATCTGAATCCGGAATACGAGTACGGCCTGGTGCCATTTTCGCTGGCGATCTTTCATATCGCCACCCCCGGTTTTGCCGGTGGTGATCTGGATCAGGCCAAGCTACTGATGGAACAGGCCATCGACACACCGGGCCATTCATTGATGCCCCGCTGGGGACGCGCCCGCTATCTGCACCCCTTGACCAGTGACCAGGAATCCAGGCGGGCTGACCTGGAATGGATTCTCGCCCAGGATGCGCACATGGCCGATAGCCCCTACCACTGGAATGTCTACGTCCAGCGTGACGCCCGCCGGATGCTCGCCGAACTGGACTAGGGACGCTAGCCCTGACCCATAAGACGTTTCATTTCACGCACCGCCGATTCCAGGCCGACGAATACGGCGCGCGACACGATCGCATGACCGATATTGAGTTCATTGATGCCCGGGATGGCGACCACGTCGGTGACATTGTGATAGTTCAGGCCGTGGCCGGCATTGACCACCAGCCCGAGCTCCCGACCCGCCATGGTGGCCGAACGAATGCGCTCCAGCTCGTTGTCCCTGTCCTGACCGCGCGCCCCGGCATAGGCACCGGTGTGCAACTCCACGACCGGCGCCCCGCATTGCCCGGCCGCCTCGAGTTGCTCCGGTTGCGGATCAACGAACAGGCTGACCCGAATGCCGGCATCACCCAGTCGTGAGCAGGCATCGCGCACCGGCCCAAGTTGACTGACCACATCCAGACCGCCTTCAGTAGTCAATTCCTCGCGGCGTTCAGGCACCAGGCACACATCGGCCGGCCGAATCGACTCGGCAATGCTCAGCATTTCATCGGTCACGGCCAGCTCCAGGTTCATCCGCGTGGCAATGGTCTCGGCCAGCAACTCGACATCACGATCCTGGATGTGGCGACGATCCTCTCGCAAGTGGATCGTGATGGCGTCAGCGCCACCTTGTTCGGCCATCAACGCCGCCTGGATTACCGAAGGCGCATGACCTCGCCGAGCCTGGCGCAGGGTCGCGACATGATCAATGTTGACGCCCAGCAAAACAGCAGTCATATACTCAATTTCCCCTGGAACGAAACAATTCGCGTGTTTTCAACACGCGGCCATCAAGCTGATGGTCAATCAGCACCCGGGTCAGATCACGCGCTTCGCGCGCCGATTCACGGTCCGGTTCGAACTGCCCGTTCACGACCAGGGCCGCGCGCCCGCTGAAGACACCCTCAGCTCGACGGTTCACCCGGATCAATCCGGATTCGGGCTTGAGATGATACAACCCATCCGGCTCGACCGGTGCTCCCGTATCGGCTTCATTGGCCAGGTCCGGGGCCACACCCTGGGATCTGAGCAGCTCCAGTTCGAAACGACGCAACAGTCCGGCGTCCGACTGGCCCTCGGCCAGGCCGGCGACCAGGTGACTGTATGCTTCGAACAGGTCGATCAATGGATCGTCACGGCCCAGCAGTTTGAGGATCAGTTCATTGGCATACAGCCCGCACCACAATGTACGACCGATGAGGGCATGACGGTGACCGCTTGGCTCGAGTGCGGTCAGGGTACCCATTTCACCCCGCCGAACCCAGCCTGCGGCCAGGGGGACGAAGGGCTCGAGCAAACCGCGCCATGGCGAACGCGCACCGCGAGCGCCGCGGGCCACAACACCCAGGCGGCCATGCTCGCGACTGAACAATTCAACCAGCAGGCTGGACTCACGCCAGGCACGTCGATGAAGCACCCAGCACGGCTGGTTCTCGATGCGACTCATCCGGCATAACCGAGGTCATCCAGCTCCCGTTCGTCATCCACCCAGCCCGAGCGGGTCTTGACATGCAATGACAGGTGCACCGGAGAACCCAGCAGTTCGGCAATGGCATGGCGTGCCCGGGTCCCGACGCGCTTGAGCACCTGCCCCTGACGACCAATGACCATGGCCTTGTGACGGTCTTCGGATACCAGGATGAGTGCGTCGATCTCGAGGCGTTGATCCGTGCGCTCGAATCGCTCCACGATCACGGTCAATCCATAAGGGATTTCCTGATGCAGTTGCAGCATCAGTTGTTCACGCACCAGTTCTGCGGCCAGAAACCGCTCGGAGCGGTCCGTAAACAAGTCCTCGGGAAACTGCGGCTGGCCCTCGGGCAGATTGCGAAACACTTCGGTCAGCAATGCATCCAGACCCTCGCGACGGGTCGCGGACAGGTAAACCACCGCATCGAAGCGCCCCCGATTACTCCACTCGGCGGTTTTCTCCAGCAACACACTTCGATCCTGAAGCCGGTCGATCTTGTTGAACGCCAACAACGCCGGCCCATCATGCTTGCCGACCAGGTCCAGGACCCGCTCATCCTCTTCGGTCAGGTGAGTGGCGTCGACAACCATGACCACCAGGTCCACATCCTGGCTGGTATCGGCGGCAACTCGGTTCAGACGGCGGTTCAGGGCATGGTCCCTGCGTCGATGCAAACCGGGTGTATCGACAATCGCAACCTGTCCCCGAGCCTCGGTCAGCAACCCGACGATGCGATGTCGGGTGGTTTGCGGCTTGTGGGTGACGATGGCCAGGTGCTCGCCCACCAGTGCATTGAGCAAGGTCGACTTGCCGNCATTGGGCCGGCCCAGCAAGGCCACGTAGCCAAAGCGTGGCGGGTCGGCCTGCCCCGCTGGCTCTGAATCAACCACTGCTTGAGGCCCTGCCCGAGTGCCGATTGGTCTTGAAATACTCGGCCAGGCGCCGATGCATGATCCGGGCAGCAGCCTGTTCGGCCTTGCGTCGGCTGGCGGCACGCGCGGTGACTTCCGGGGCCAGGTCTCCGGCCCTGCAGACGACCTCGAACTGCTTGGCATGATCAGCGCCGCTTTCTCCCACAACCCGGTATTCCGGAAGATCACAGCCATGTGACTGCAGCAACTCCTGCAAGCGGGTCTTGGGATCCTTGAGTTTTTCCGCCGCGGGCAAAGTGCGCTCGCGCTCGCCGAGCAATTGCTGGATGGTATCGCGGGCCGCATCAAAGCCGCCATCGAGATACACCGCACCGATAATGGCTTCCAGCACATCGGCCAGAATCGACTCGCGTGTGAAGCCGCCACTTTTCATCTCGCCCTGCCCAAGCCTGAGAAAAAGACCCAGGTCCAGTTCGCCGGCGATTTCGGCCAGTGTGGTATCGCGCACCAGGCGCGAACGCAGTCGGCTCATGTCTCCTTCTGTGGCGTGGGGTCGCTGTTCGAACAGCATCTCGGCGATGACGAAACTGAGCAGGCTGTCGCCCAGAAACTCGAGTCGTTCATAGTGGCCTGGGCCATGACTGCGATGGGTCAGGGCGCGCTGCAGAAGCTCGGGGTCGGAAAATTCGTAATCGATTCCGGGAATCGACTTCAGGGTTTTAATTTCTGAGGGTTTCAACACGACTGAATCTGACGATCACATCGATATTGCCGATCAGGTGTTCCTCGACCTGGTATTCAACCACCAGACGCGGCGGTGAGGTCCGCTCGATCGTGATGTGTTCGGGCCCGACATGATCGACATAGCTGACCTGGAACCGAGTCACCAGATTGCGGCGCAAGGTGTTGGGCGGCAAATTGGCCGATCCGGGTTCTTCCGCCACCGCCTTGATTTCGTTGACGACCGAAAAATGGTTGAGATAGATCGGAACCAGCTTGATTCCGATGAAAACAACGAACAGCGCAAGGATCAGGACGAAGATGAACCCGATCAGCGTCATTCCTTGCTGGCGTGTGATGGCTGTCATGCGAAAACCCTCGCTATGATCCGATTGGCAGGTGCCACAGGGGTTACGATCCTACTCAATCTTATCACCGATTCGGTCGAAAACGACACATCCACGACTACAATCCCAGTGCATCCAGATCCGGGTGGCCTTGCCAACCAGGTTTTCTTCGGGGACGAAGCCCCAAGCGCGTGAATCCAGCGACTGATCACGATTGTCACCCAGGGTGAAATAATGGCCCTCGGGGACCGTCCAGGTCTGGGTATTTCGATCCGGCTGATCCGGATGGATCAGAATGTTGTGGGGCGATTCCGACAAATGTTCACGACGCAGCATCGGCCGCCGGCCGGGCCGATTGCGGTTGAGGCCTTCGCCGACCCACAGTCCGCCATTGTCCTGGGCTACCGGATCGCCGTTGATGAACAATACCTTGTTGCGGTAAGTAATGGTGTCGCCGGGCAGACCAATGACGCGCTTGACATAGTTAATGCGCTCATCCTCCGGGTAGCGAAAGACCATTACATCACCGCGCTCGGGCTCGCCGATACTGATGAACTTGCGGTTGATCACCGGCACACGCAGACCGTAGGAAAACTTGTTGACGACGATGAAGTCGCCGATCAGCAGGGTCGGAATCATGGAGCCGGACGGAATCTTGAACGGCTCGAACAGAAAGGACCTGAATACCAGCACCAGCAGGAGGATGGGAAAGAACGAGGCGATCACATCGGCGGTCTTGTGGGCGCCTTCCGGCTCACCATCGCCAGCGTGCTGCTTGCGCAACCAGTAACGGTTGATCACCCAGACAACCCCGGTCAACAGGGTCAGAATGGTCAATATCAGTGCATAGTCCAGATGCATGTCACTTCTCGTTGTCACTTCTGAGTACCGCCAGGAACGCTTCCTGCGGAATTTCGACCCGTCCGACCTGCTTCATGCGTCGCTTGCCGGCCTTCTGCTTTTCCAGCAGCTTGCGTTTCCGGGTTACATCACCGCCGTAACATTTCGCGGTCACATTCTTGCGATAGGCCTTGACTGTGGATCGGGCGATGATATGCGATCCGATCGCCGCCTGAATGGCAATATCGAACATCTGCCGGGGGATCAGATCCCGCATCCGCTCGGCCAGCTCACGGCCCCGGCGCTCGGCGAAATCGCGATGAACAATGGTGCTGAGCGCATCGACCCGATCACCATTGATGAGCAAGTCAAGACGCACGAACGGCCCGGCCTGGTGGCGGACAAAATCATACTCGAAAGAAGCATAACCACGCGAGCATGACTTGAGCCGGTCGAAGAAATCCATGACCACTTCCGACATCGGCAATTCGTAGCTGAGCTGGACCTGCCCCCCCAGGAAACGCATGTCCTTTTGCGCACCGCGCTTTTCCTCGCACAGGCCGATCACCGCCCCGACATAGTCCTGCGGGACCAGGATATTGGCCAGAATGATGGGCTCGCGAATCTCGGCAATCTTGTTGATTGGGGGCATCCCGGCCGGGTTGTCCAGCGGCACCACCTCGCCATCGGTCATTTCCAGTTCGTAGATGACCGTCGGAGCGGTGGTAATCAGATCCAGATCATATTCGCGCTCGAGCCGCTCCTGGACAATTTCCATGTGCAGCATGCCCAGGAATCCACAGCGGAAACCGAAGCCCAGCGCCACCGAGGTTTCGGGTTCGAACTGCAGGGCCGAGTCATTGAGCTGCAGCTTGTCGAGTGCCTCGCGCAAGTCCGGATAGTCACTCGAGTCAACCGGGAAAATACCAGCGAACACGCGCGGCTTGAGCGGCTTGAAGCCGGGCAACGGCTTGTCGGCCGGTTGACGCGTATTGATGACCGTGTCTCCGACCGGCGCGCCGTGCACTTCCTTGATTCCGGCAGCCAGAAAACCCACCTGGCCGCAACCCAGCGTGGTCCCGGGCGTGCGCTTGGGTGTGAAGATCCCGACCTGATCGGCCTGGTGTTCCTCGCCCAGCGACATGACCCGAATCCGGTCGCCCTTGTTGAGCGAGCCCTGGACGATTCGAACCAGCGAATTGACACCCAGGTAATTGTCGAACCACGAGTCGACGATCAGCGCCTTGAGCGGCTTGTCGCCATCATCGGCCGGCGGAGGCACGCGCTGAACCAGCATTTCCAGTACCTCGCGAACGCCCTCACCGGTCTTGGCGCTGACCAGCAACGCATCGTTTGCGTCGATGCCGATGATGTCCTCGATCTGGTGTTTGACCCGGTCGGGGTCGGCCGCTGGAAGGTCGATCTTGTTGATGACCGGGATGACTTCCAGACCCTGCTCCACTGCCGTGTAGCAATTGGCCACGCTCTGGGCCTCGACGCCCTGGGCGGCATCCACCACCAGCAGGGCACCCTCGCAGGCCGCCAGTGAGCGAGATACCTCGTAGGAAAAATCAACGTGACCGGGAGTGTCGATGAAATTGAGTTGGTAGGTTTCACCATTCTCGGCCGTGTAGTTCAGGGTGACGCTCTGGGCCTTGATGGTGATGCCGCGCTCGCGCTCGAGGTCCATGGAATCGAGGACCTGCGCGGCCATCTCGCGATCGGTCAGTCCGCCACAGACCTGGATGAAGCGATCGGCCAGGGTCGACTTGCCATGATCGACATGGGCGATGATCGAAAAGTTGCGGATGTGTCGGGTGTCGGTCATGAGCGCAGATCAATGCAGCCCCCGGCAATGCGGGGGCTGCGAAAAAGGAAACGCCAATTATACCGGGCCGGAGGCGTCGCCACCCGGCCAGTGTTCAATCCTGCGCCTCTGGCGTGTAGGCCACGAAGGTGGTCGACCCATCGCTGCGGTGCAGCAGCAAGGCCACGGTGCGACCGGCCGGGATCGATTCGACGATGGCCCGGAAGTCATCCATGCTGCCAATCGGCTGATTATTGATCATCAGGATGACCTGACCGCGACGCACGCCCTGACGATAGGCGTTATCGCTTTCCACCGCACTGATCAGTACACCGCCTTGCGGATCACCCAGGCGACGGCGGGTTTCGCTGTCGATCGACTCAACGGCCAGACCCAACACATTGCTGGGCTGCGCGTCCGGCTCCGGCTCGTCTTCGGGGCCGGTGTCTTCCTCTTCACGCTGATCGACCGTCACGGTCTTGACCTTGCGCTCGCCCCAGCGCGAAATCTCGACTTCGACCTCGGTTCCGGGCCGGACCATGCCGACCAGGGGCGGCAGATCGGAAAACACATCGACAACCTGCTCGTTGAACCGCAGAATCACATCGCCGACCTCGATACCGGCACGCTCGGCGGCACTGCCCGAGTCCACCCGGTTGACCAACGCGCCAGCCGGTCGGTCCAGATCCAGCGCATCGGCCTTCTGACGGCTGATGCCTTCGATGCCGACCCCGAGATATCCACGAACCACCCGACCGTATTCAATGAGTTGCTCGACCGAACTGCGGGCGACTTCGATCGGAATGGCAAACGACAAACCGATATTGCCGCCGTGTGAACTCAGAATCCAGGAATTGATGCCGACGACCGTGCCGTCGGTGCGAATCAAAGGACCCCCTGAATTGCCGCGGTTGATTGCCACGTCGGTCTGGATGAAAGGCACATACTGCTGCTGCACCTGGGTGCGGCCCTTGGCGCTGACAATGCCGGCGGTCACGGATTGCTCGAACTGAAACGGCGAACCGATCGCAATTACCCACTCGCCCGGCCGCAAATCGGTTGAATCACCGAACGACAGGGTCGGCAGATCATTGGTGGGAATGCGCAGCACGGCAATGTCGGTTTCGGCATCCGACCCGACCAGCTCGGCCTCATACTCGCGCCGGTCGGCCAGGCGAACGATGATCTCATCGGCATTTTCGATGACATGGTGGTTGGTCACCACCAGACCATCGGCATCAAAGATGAAACCGGAACCACCACCACGTCGATCCGGCTGGCCACGCGGTGATCCCTCACCGAACGGCATGTCGAAAAAGCGCCGGAACAGCTCGGGCATGTCCTCGGGCATTTCCTGTTGCCCCCGTTCCGTCGGGCGCGAACCGAAACGCACGGTCTCGACATTGACCACAGCCGGAATCGAGTCTTCGACCAGGTCGGTGAAATCCACCGGCGCGGTACTGGCCAGTGACGGCAAAACCAGGCCAGCGGCCAGGATCACGGCAACCAGAAATCGGTTCATATCATCCACTCCGAGAAACTCAGTATTGTCAGCAGTACAAAAATGTGGTTGCGCACGGACACGGATTCAAGCGGCGCACCCACTGCTGTTACAGGACAACGGTTGCAGCTTCGGGTTCAATCTCGAAAAGCGAGCTCTGCGCATGATCATCAGGACTGATCCGGCCAGGATCAGGCCAGCAATCAGACCGGTCAGGTCAGCGAGTGGGCCGTCTCCGACCAGCCAGCCAGCCAACACGATCCCGGTGATGAAGGCCAGGAGGGGCAGGCCATAGAGCACCAGGGCCCCGGAAAGCAGATACCAGGCCGGGATTCCAACCTTCAGTTTCTGACCCACCCGGAACTCGGTGTCGGCATCCAGTGTAATCAAGGCCTGTCGCCGACTGAACAATCGAGCGAAAACGCCGGCCCCGCAGCCTTCGCCATTGAGGCAGCGGTCACAGGTCGACAAGCGATCGAATGCGATGCGAACTTGTCCAGGGGAAACCTCGGTAACGGTGCCGACCTGCCAGATCTCGCGATTCATCGGAGAATCAGCTCACCACCGGGGACGATGCAGTAACCGGTCGCCCCGTCCCTCATTGACTACGGTGAAGCTCGGTCGGTCGCCTCAGAGACCGACCGACATGTTGCACGGTCGTCAGTGGCACCTCGCCGACGACCGTGATCTGGCGACCGTCTTGCAGTCCGGAATAAATATGAACCGGTCCCACCGACTTGAAGCGTCCACGGCTGAACCCCGGCTCACCCGGCTCGACGTAGACCGAGAAGCTGGCCAGGCCGTCACTGAACATCAAATGCTCGAAGGCGTCACCGGATTCGGATTCACCCTTGCCAACCTTGACCAGCTCGAAATCCGGTGGCACTCGGGGCGGCATCCACGAGGCGTTGCCCAGGTCAGTGGGCCTACTGCGGGGGATATTGCCGGCCAGCGGAAGCTCGGTCATGTGCTCGGGATCCAGTTCAGGTTCGAGCTCATCATCCGAAATCGAGGCACCGAGCTCGATGCTGGCAAACGACACCTGCTGCAGGGGTTCGCCCTTGTCATTCATGAGGGCCGAGCGCAGCAGCATGCCGGACTCCTCCTCGAGCCACAGGCGATGTCCGTAACGGTAGCGGTCCATGGGCTTGATCTCGACGACCTGTGTCATCATCCCGGCGACCCGCTCGCGTTCACCCATTTTCATCTCATAGACCGACTCCGGACTGCCGAGACGACTGACCGGCAGGTTCGGCATCAGTCGATTGGCCAGTTGAGTCTGCATCAGCAGCGGCTGCTCGCCGGCCAGCAGGCAGCGAATCGAATCTCCATCGCGCACGATTTCTCTCGGCTGTCCATCGAGCGCGTAGATTCGCTCCCGAAAACCGTTTTCGTCAGCGCGATGAATGACGCGCAGGGAATCGACCCGATCACCCTGCCAATGGACCAGCACGCCACGATAATCCAGCGTTTCGACGGCCCGCGCCATGCGATCAAGCCAGTCGCGAACCTGTTCCTGCTCGGATTCTGCAGCGACCCCGGTGCTGACCACAATCAAGGCCAGCATGGTGGCAACCCGCGGAAAGAATCCTCGCCCAGGCATGTTCAATGATCCGGTTCGACGAGTTCCTGATCGGAATCTTGTACCTCAGCGCCGGCGGTCTCGATCGGCGCGCCGGTCACGATCGGCAGGTAGGGAATGAAACCGGACCCGCCCGAAGCCTGGTTATGGCGCAATACGTAGGTATTGATGCGCTGGATATCTTCAGGCGATACATCGGAGTAGCCGACCGGAACAGGTTGCTGCGAAAACGAGCGATCCAGCGAGGTTGGCTGACTGACAAAACCGGGTTGGTCATTACCCATGGCATCGGGTTGACCACGTTCGAGCAGGCTTGAGTTGATTCCAACAATTGCAACCAGGGCAACGCTGGCGGCAATCGCGCCGCCGGCCACCGGACGCAGCCAGCGGGGTCCGAATGATGCCGGCTCCGAGACCGGTTCGTCGGCCAACGACTCACGCACCTGCTCGGCAATGCAACCGGGGGCTTCAAATTCCTTGTGCAGACAGGCCCGAACCAGGTGATAACGTCGCCATCGCCGACTCATCTCGGAATCGCCGGCCAGTCGACGCAGTACGAAATCCTGAGCATTGCGGTCGAGTTCGCCGTCCATGAGGCAGGAGAGCTGATCCTGATTGGATTGTGTCATCGGGGTCCGTCCAGTCTATGTGTTCTCGATTAGGGGTCTGAGGCGCTGGTCAATCGCTTCGCGCGCCCTGAAAATGCGTGATCGCACCGTGCCGATGGGACAATCCATGGTCGTTGCGATCTCTTCATAACTCATACCTTCCATTTCACGCAGGGTGATGGCGACCCTGAGGTCTTCCGGCAAGTCTGAAATGGCCTGTTGAATGGTCTGTTCAATCTCTTCTCTGAGCAGTTCGTGCTCCGGAGAGCCTCGATCTTTCAGACGCGTATCCACATGGAATTGTTCCGCATCCGATGCATCCACATCCGACAGCGGCGGGCGACGGCCCTGCGCTACCAGATGGTTCTTGGCCGTATTGATGGCGATCCGATACAGCCAGGTGTAGAAGGCACTGTCGCCACGAAAGCGCTTGAGTGCCCGATAGGCCTTGATGAAGGCCTCCTGGGCCACATCCATGGCCTCGGCGTGATCAGATACGTAGCGCGAAATCAGGCTGATGATCTTGTGCTGGTACTTGCCGACCAGCACATCAAAAGCCTTCTTGTCGCCTTTCTGAACTCGCTCTACAAGCTTTTGATCAACTTCACGTTCGCCCATTAGGGCCGTCCTTGCTCCGTGGCCGACGGCCGGGCTTGCTCAAGTGGACAGCGTCCCGACCGGATAGTTTCATTCAGTGAACATTCAGATAGTAAATCGTTAACGCCCGGCTCCCTTGGGCGTGACTGGAATCAAAATCCCGTAGACCATCGCCAGAATCAATCCCGACATTCGCCGGTCAGAATACCATGAACAATCCCGTGATCAGGATCGATCAGCGTGTAATGAATCCCCGGCAATGCGATAATAACGGGCTTTGCTAACGAATCATCCGGGAGACATGCACATGAGCAAGCAACAGATTCTCGAACGACTGGGGCTGGGCCCGACCATCGCCGGCGCCTGCTTCGGTCCCGGACGCCATGCCGATATCGACTCGCAGCGTCTGATCGATGCCATCAATCCGACCGACGGCCAGGTCATTGCCAGGGTCAGCGCGGCCACGGAAGCGGACTATGAAAAAGTCATGCGTACCGCGGTCGAAGCCGCCGAGGCATGGAAAACCGTGCCCGCCCCGATGCGCGGCGAGGCCGTGCGCCTGGTCACCGGCGCACTGAGAGATTACAAGGATCCACTCGGCAGCCTGGTGGCGATGGAAATGGGCAAGATCAAGGCCGAGGGGGACGGCGAAGTCCAGGAGATGATCGACATCGGTGATTTCGCCGTCGGCCAGTCACGCATGCTCTACGGCAAGACCATGCATTCGGAGCGTCCCGGTCACCGGATGTACGAGCAATGGCATCCGCTGGGCGTGGTCGGTGTGCTCACGGCGTTCAATTTCCCGGTCGCGGTATGGGCCTGGAATGCCCTGCTCTCGGCAGTCTGCGGTAACGCCACGGTCTGGAAACCCAGCCCCAAGGGCGTGCTCTGTTGCGCGGCCGTGCAGAACATCGTCAACGAAGCACTCGCCGACAGCGATTACCCCCCGGTGTTCACATCATTCATGGAAGGCGGGCACGACCTGGCCCAGCGCTTTGTCGATGATGAACGTGTCGCGCTGACCTCGTTTACCGGTTCCAGCGCCATCGGCCGCAAGGTCGGCGAGCGGGTCGCTGCACGCATGGGCAAGAGTCTGCTGGAGCTTGGCGGCAACAATGCGCTGATCATCGACGAAACCGCTGATCTCAAGCTGGCCATTCCGGCGGTGGTATTCGGCGCGGTAGGCACCGCCGGCCAGCGCTGTACCACCACCCGACGGCTGTTCGTGCATGAATCGATTGCCGATTCGGTCTGCGACACGCTGGTCAAGGCCTACGGACAGGTCCGCATCGGTGACCCCCTCGACAG
>SL_3KL_010_SEDDRAFT_10001455_pt1 | contig 21474 bp, 15 predicted proteins | sample SodLakKL_010_SED_2_FD_10381 | JGI IMG/M metagenome (IMG submission 10381) | reverse complement strand
TCCTCATCGGCGAGCCCGGGGTGGGGAAGACGGCCATCGTGGAGGGGCTCGCCCAGCGCATGGTGGCCGGCGATGTCCCGTCGTCCCTGGCCGACAAACGACTCATTCAGCTCGACATCTCCGCCATGCTGGCGGGGGCCAAGTTCCGGGGCGACTTCGAGGAGCGCATGAAGGCGGTGCTGAAGGAGATCACCGAGTCCGACGGCCGCTTCGTGGTCTTCATCGATGAGCTCCACACCATCGTGGGCGCCGGCGCCGCCGACGGGGCCGTGGACGCCGGGAACATGCTGAAGCCCATGCTGGCCCGGGGCGAACTCCGCCTGGTGGGTGCCACCACGCTGGACGAGTACCGGAAGCACATCGAGAAGGACCCGGCGTTGGAGCGCCGCTTCCAGCCCGTCTATGTGGCCCCTCCGTCGGTGGAAGACGCCGTGGCCATCCTCCGGGGCCTCAAGGAGCGCTACGAGGTGCACCACGGGGTCCGGATCAAGGACGAGGCCCTCATCGCGGCGGCTCGCCTCTCGGACCGCTACATCGGCGGTCGCTTCCTCCCGGACAAGGCCATCGATCTGGTGGACGAGGCCGGGAGCCGGCTGCGGATCGAGATCGACTCCCTTCCCCAGGAGATCGACGAGGTGGAGCGCCGCATCACCCAGCTCGAGATCGAGCGCCAGGCGCTGGCCGTGGAGGAAGACCGCTCGGCGGTGGAACGGCGCGAGGCCATCGAGGCCGAACTGGCCGAACTCCGCGAGAAGAGCTCGGGGATGAAGGCCGAGTGGCAGGCCGAGAAGGTGGCCATCACCCGACTCCAGGACCTGAAGGAGCAGATCGACGAGCTGCGTCTCGAGGCCGAGCGGGCCACCCGGGCCGGGGACCTGCAGCGCGCCGCCGAGCTCCAGTACGGCGAGATCCCCCGGGCCGAGGCCGACGTGGTCCGGGCCGGGGAGCGGCTCGAGGCACTTCAGGCCGACGGCAAGTTCCTCAAGGAGGAGGTGGACGCCGACGACATCGCCCAGGTCGTGGGTGAGTGGACGGGGATTCCGGTGAGCCGGCTCCTGGAGTCGGAGCGGGCCCGTCTCACCCAGCTCGAGGATCTCCTGGCGGAGCGGGTCATCGGTCAGCGCGAGGCGGTAGAGAGTGTGGCCAACGCCGTACGTCGCGCCCGGGCCGGCCTCCAGGATCCGAACCGGCCGGTGGGCTCGTTCATCTTCCTGGGCCCCACGGGGGTGGGGAAGACCGAGACCGCCCGGGCTCTCTCCGAGTTCCTCTTCGACGACGAGCGCGCCATGGTCCGCATCGACATGTCCGAATACATGGAGAAGCACGCCGTGGCCCGCCTCATCGGCGCACCTCCCGGCTATGTGGGGTACGAGGAGGGGGGCCAGCTCACCGAGGCGGTCCGGCGGCGCCCCCACGCCGTGGTCCTCTTCGACGAGATCGAGAAGGCCCACTCGGAGGTCTTCAACATCCTGCTCCAGATCCTGGACGACGGGCGCCTCACCGATGCCCAGGGCCGGACGGTGGACTTCCGGAACACCGTCATCATCATGACCTCCAACATCGGGAGCCAGTACATCCTGGAAGAGGCCGGGACCGGCGACTGGGGTGCGGTGGACGAGCGGGTGCGGCGCGAGATGCACCGGCACTTCCGCCCCGAGTTCCTGAACCGCGTCGACGACATCATCATCTACCGGCCCCTGGATCGGGACGACCTCCGGCGCATCGTGGATCTGCAGCTCGAGCGGGTGCGGGCGCTGGCGGCGGATCTGCACGTGTCCCTCGAAGTGGACGATACCGTCAAGGACCTCCTCGCCGCCGAGGGCTACGACCCGGTATTCGGTGCCCGGCCGCTCAAGCGGGTGATCCAGAACCGGATCCAGAACCTTCTGGCGCTCCGCCTCCTGGAAGCCGAGGTGGAGGAAGGCACCCGGGTTCGGGTGCGGCCCCCGGAGGTGGAGGGCGGACCGGTGCAGTTCGAGTTCGAGGCACCCGGGGAGGAGGAAGGCGCCGCCGGGTGATCCGGGAGGCGTCGAGTGCTTCCGGGGTCGGGAGGGGGCCTACCCTCCCGATCCCGCTGGTCCCATCTTGAGGGTCATCCTGCACCCATCCGTCGAAGCTCCCTCCGGAAGGGGCGGCGGTCCATGCGGGGTGTCATCTGCCTGTCCTGAGACACGGAGGTCCCTGTGGGGAAGCTGTCCGAACTGACCCGGCTCCTGGCCGTGGCCGCCGCGGTGGTGGCCCTGGGCCTCGTGGGCTCGGGGTGCGCGTCGGGCGGGGGGCCCGGAACCATGGCGGCCTCCCAGCCCCAGCTCTCGGTGGAGCGCTTCCTCCAGGCGGCCAACAGCCGGGACCTGGACGCCATGGCTCGGATCTTCGGGACGGAACAGGGTTCGGTCCTCGATACCACCGGCTCCACCTTCGGGTGCGCGTTCCGCCGCATGGGCTCGTGGATCCGGATCTCGGAGCGGTGCACCAACCGCCAGGAGATCGAACTCCGCATGGATGCCATCGCCTACATCCTTCGCCACGACCGGTACCGGATCTCCTCCGAGGCCACGGTAGCGGGCCGGCGGGCACCCACCACGCGGGTGGTGGTGGATCTGGAGCGGGGAGCCGAGCGCTTCACCGACGTCCCCTTCGTGACGGTGCGGACGCCGGGAGGGACCTGGATGATCGAGGAGATCGGGCTCGAGCGCGTCACCGCCGGCCGGTGAGGTGGGTGGGATCAGCCTTCTTCCACCAGCTCCCAGAGTACGCCCCCGGTGCCGGTGGGGTGCAGGAAGGCAACCCGGTGGCCGCCGGCTCCGGCCCGCGGCTCCTGGTCGATGAGGCGAAGCCCCCGTGCCCGGGCGTCGGCCAGGGCGGCGGCGATGTCCGGCACCTGGAAGGCGATGTGATGCAGGCCCTGGCCGCGGCGCTCCAGGAAGCGCGCCACGCCGCCCTCCGGATCGGTGGGCTCGATGAGTTCCAGGGTCCCCACGAAGGCCACCCGGACGCCCTGCGCCGGAACTTCCTCCACCGGGGAACAAGTCTCACCGGTGAGGAGTTCGAAGAGCGGAGCCGCCTCGCGGATGGAGGGCGTCGCGATGGCGACGTGGTGAAGGGGGTGGGGGGGCATGGACGCTCCGGATCGAAGGGGTGGCGAAGGACGCGCCCCGAACAACCGGAGCGCCAACGAGAAGAGATTCTACACATGATCGGAGACCGACCCAACCGATGGGTCGCCCGTTGAACATCTGAGGAGACACTACATGGCCGATGGAAAGAACACGCTCAATGTGACCGACGAGACCTTCACCGCCACCATCGAAGACGCCGACGGCCTCGCCGTGGTCGACTTCTGGGCCGCCTGGTGCGGACCCTGCCGGATCGTGGGTCCCATCGTGGAGGAGCTGGCCGGGGATTATGCCGGCAAGGGCGTGACCGTGGGGAAGGTGGACGTGGACCAGAACCCCCGCACCGCCAGCCGGTTCGGGATCCGCTCCATTCCCTCCATCCTCTTCTTCAAGAACGGAGCCCACGTGGATACGGTGGTGGGAGCCGTTCCCAAGGCCCACCTGGAGAAGAAGATCCAGGAGCACCTCTGAGGCACCGCTGAGAGGTCGCTGAGACACCTCTGAGGGGTCGCGCCGCCGCCTTCCTGGGTAGCGGAGAGAGAAGGTCTTCGGGGCTCGTCCTGCGCATGGCGCGGGGCGGGCCCCGGGTGCTGCCCCCCCCCCCCACACGGCGCGCCCAACCGCCTGGCGCCCCCACCTGCTACACGCCGCCCAACCGCCCGCCGCCCCGAACACACATGCGGGAGTCCCATCCGGCCATCGCGCCCACCCCTCCCGGCCGATAGCTTGATCCATGGGCACTCTCTATCTCATCAGCACCCCCATCGGCAACCTGGAGGATCTGACGGTCCGGGCTAGCCGGATCCTGGGGGAAGTGGATCTGGTTCTGGCCGAGGACACCCGCCGCACCCTGATCCTCCTGAACCACCTGGGGCTCCGGGTCCCGCTGGAGTCGCTCCACGAGCACAATGAGGCCGCCCGCATCCCATCGGTGCTGGAGCGGCTCCGTGGGGGCCGGGCGCTGGCGCTGGTCTCGGACGCCGGGACCCCGCTGGTCTCGGATCCGGGGGAGCGCCTCGTCTCCCGGGTTCTGGACGACGGGCACCGGGTGGTGCCCATCCCCGGGCCCTCGGCGGTGCTGGCGGCGCTGGTGGCGTCGGGGCTCCCCTCCATCCCCTTCGCCTTCCTGGGGTTCGTTCCCCGGAAGGGGAGGGAGCGGCGGGAGATGCTGGAGCGGATCCGCACCGCTCCCGAGACCACCGTGGTCTTCGAATCGCCGGAGCGGTGCCTGGACCTCCTGGAAGCGCTGGAGCCGGAGTGGCCCGAGGACCGGGAGGTGGCGGTGGCCCGCGAGCTCACCAAGGTCCACGAGGAGGTGCGGCGCGGAACCCCCTCCACCCTGGCCCGCTACTATCGGGAGACCCCCCCGCGAGGCGAGGTGACGGTGGTGGTGGCGCCGGCGAGGAGTTCCGGCGACGGCGGCGAAGCCGATGCCCAGGCGGTGCGGGCGTTGGCCCGGGCGCTCCTGGATCAGGGGCGGTCGCCGAGTCGCGCGGCGCGGGAGGTGGCCGAGCGCTTGCGCGTGCCCCGGAACCAAGCGTATTCCCTGGTTCAGGAGGTGGCGGCGGATCCGGAGTCCGACGGGTCCTGAGCCAAGCCGGTCCGTGCGTGCGACGGGTCCTGAATTCCGAGGGTGCCTGGGTGCCATAGGCGCCCGGTCGTCCCTCCCCTACACCTGCATCCAAGGAGCCTCTGTGTTCGTCCCGGCCCTCCTCCTCGTCCTGCTCCCCCTGACCCCGGGCTACGACTCCGGGGACGGGGTCCGCATGGGCGTGGACCGTGTGGTCGGGCCGGCCACCACAGAGATCACCATCGGCCGGCTCCAGTACGGGGGTGGAGGGGACTGGTACGCGAACCCGTCGTCCCTTCCGAACCTCCTGGAGGCCATCCGGGAGCGCACCGCCATCCCCACCGCGCTTCGGGAGTCGGTGGTGACACCCCTCGACCCCACCCTCCCGGACTACCCCATCATCCACATGACCGGCCATGGGAATGTGGCATTTACCCCGGAAGAGCGGGTGGCGCTCCGCCGCTACCTGGAGGGCGGCGGGCTCCTTCATGCCGACGACAACTACGGGATGGACGAGGCGTTTCGCCGGGAGATGGCGGCGCTCTACCCCGACCGCCCCCTGGTCGAGCTTCCATCGGACCACCCCATTTTCTCGGCCTTCTACGAGTTCCCCCAGGGTCTCCCCAAGATCCACGAGCACGATGGAAACCCCCCGCAGGCCTTCGGGATCTTCCATGAGGGACGGCTGGTGGTGCTCTACACCTACGAATCGGACCTGGGCAACGGGTGGGAAGACCCCACTGTCCATGGGACCGCCCCCGACGTCCGGGAGGAGGCCCTCCGCATGGGGGTCAACCTCTTCGTCTACGCCCTGACCCGGATGGCTCCGTGAGCCCCGCGCCGAGCCCCGCCCGTGCGCTCGCCTCCGTGCGTCGCCACCTTCACCAGATGGGGGCCGGGGTGGCGGTGGTGGGCATGCTGGGGCTCGCCGCCGGCGTCTTCCTGTTGGCGTGGCTCCTGGTGGGGCCGGGGTGGGCGGCGGGATCTCCGGCTCCTCTCCTCCTGGTGGTGGTCGGCCTCCTCCTCCTGGGGGCGGGCGGCGTGCTCCTGATCCGCTTCCTCCGCCGCTGGGGAAGTGACGAGTGGCTCACTCGCGAGGTGGAGCGGCAGGCCGGGCTGCCCCGGGGAGCCCTTCGGGCGCAGCTCGAGCTGGACCGGGCTCCGCCGGACGGGGCGTCACCGGCGCTCATCCACGCCGGCTCGGCGACGCTCCTGGCCAGGATGCAGGGCCCCCCGGCGCGGCTCGCGGGCCGGCCCGGGCAGGGACTCGCCCGGCTGCTGCGGACCCTGGGGGGCGTGGGAGCCGTCCTGGCCCTCCTGGCCACCGGCGCGCTGATCCTGGCACCTGAGCGGAGCCAGGCCGCCGTGGGCGGGCTTCTCGGTCCCACCGCAGTCCTGGCCGGGCCCATTCTCCCACCGTTGGAGCTGCTCGGCCCCGAGACCCCCATCGCTCGAGGCGACCGCCCCCAGGTGAGGATCTCGGCGCCGGAGCGGCCCCGGGTCACCCTCCACTGGCAGCTTCGCGGAGAGCCTGTGGAGCGCATGGCGGTGGTGGTGACGGAGGGACATGGCGCCTTCCAGTTGCCGCCCCTGGACGCCGGGGTGCGGGTCTGGGCCACCGCCGCCGACGGGGCGCGGAGTCCGGAACTCCTCCTGGAGCCCGCCGATGCCCTCCTCCTCACCGACCTGTCCGTGGAGCTCGAGTTTCCACGCTACATGAATCGGGACTCGGAACGCCTTCGGGGCCTCCCTGCCGAGCTGGAGATCCCGGCCGGGACCCGGGTCACCCTGGAGGGCCGGATCTCCGGGGATGGGGGAGAACTTCTCCTCCTGCACGAGGCCGGCGACGTGGCGGTCCGTCTGGAGCCGGTGGGAGAGGGTGGGGTGGCAGGAGCGTGGCAACCGGCCCGGTCGGGTCGTCTCTCCTGGACCGCCCGCGGAGGGGAGGTGGATCCCCTGCGGCTTCCTCCCGACTTCCAGGTGACGCTGGTGGAGGACGCCCCCCCCAGCGTGGCGCTCCCCCGGCCCGGAGGCGACACCGAACTCCCGGCTTCCCTCCGGCTTCCCATCCTCCTGGAGGCCACCGACGATGTGGGGCTCGCCCGGGTAGAGCTCTGGGTGGCGCCGTTGGGAGCCGACGGCCAGGTGGGCGATCCGGAGGTGCAGGTGGTGCCCCTGGACGGCCGGCGTGAGCTGCGGCTGGCGCCGACCCTTGAGCTTGCGGGACGCATGCCACCAGGCGGTGGCGAGCTCCTGCTCTGGGCCCGGGCCGTGGACGTCTCCCCCGCCGGACAGGAGGCCGTGAGCCCCCGCTATCGCCTCCGGGCTCCGTCGGAGGCGGCGGTGCGGGCCGAGGCCCGGAGCCGGGTCGGGGACGCCGAGGAGCGAGTCGAGAGTCTGGTGGGGCGCTCCGGGAGGGAAGCCCGTCGACTCCGGGAGCAGGCCGCCGAGGCCCGGGTGGGCCGGAGCGGTTCCGGTGGGGACTTTCAGGAGCGGGAGGCGGTTCGCGAGGCGGCCCGGGGCCAGGAGGCGCTGGGTTCGGAGGTGGACGCCATCCGGGAGGAGCTGGCCGAGGCCCGCCGCTCCCTGGACAGCCTGGGCGACGCCGACGGTGGCCTCTCGGAGCGGATTTCGGCCCTGGAAGAGATCCTGGCGGAGCTGGGCGGAGGCGAAGAGGCCCAGCGGCTCTCCGAACTCATGGAGTCCCTGGAGTCCGGGCGCCGCATGGACACCGCGGAGGAGCTGGGACGGCTGGCCGAGGCCCGGGAGACGCTCCAGGAACAGCTGGAGGCGGCGCTGGAACGGTTCCGCCGTGCGGCGCTGGAAGAGTCCTTCCAGGGGGTTGAGGAGGATCTCCGCACGCTGGTCGAACAGCAGGCCGAGCTGGCGAAGAGCCTGGCGGGCCATGAGGGGGAGCCAGAGGCCGGCGGGGGGTCCCCGGATGCCGGTGATCCGGACGCCGGAGCGCCCGACGACCAGGCCGGCGTGGCGGACCCGGCGTCGACCCAGGAAGCTCTGATGGCCGGGGTGGACCCGGTTCGTGAGCGGCTCGAGGAGCTGGCTCGCCGGTTGCAGCGCCAGGGCGATGACGCTCCCTCCCGGGCCGCCACCGAGGCCGCCGAGCAGCTCGACCAGGCCAGGGAGGCCATGGAGCGAGCGGCCGAAGCCGCCCGAGACGGGGATTCCGGGGGCGCCGCCGGAGAGGCGGGCGAGGCCGGCGAGATGGCCCAGAAGGCGCTGGATGAGGTGGAAGAGGCCCGCCGCGACTGGATGGAGGCGTTCGAAGAGGCGCTCCGGGCGGCGCTCCGCCAGGGTGCCGAAGAGGCATTGGCCTTGGCGCGCCAGCAGGATGACCTCCGGGTGCGCATGGAGGGAGTCGGGCGGGTGGAACGGGGCGAACTCCGGAGCGACGAGGCGGCATTGGTGCAGGGGATCCGGAACCTGGCCAACCGGCTGGAAGGGGTGAATCGTCAGCTTCCAGAGGTGGGCCGGGAGCTGGCGGGGGCGCTGGGTGACGCCCTGGCCGCCGGGGAACGGACTGTGGACCAACTCGGTCGCTCCGGCCTCTGGGGCGGAGGGCGATTCGACGAGTCGGCGGCCCTCACTGCGGAGGCGCTGAATCGGGCGGCGATCCTGGCGCTGTCCGGGATGGAGCAGGTGGGGCAGGGAGGCGGCGAGGGATCGGCCATGGACCAGCTCATGGAAGAGCTGGAATCGCTGGCCCAGGGGCAGGAGGCGGCGAACCAGCAGGCCCAGGCGTCGGCGGGCGAAGGGGCCGAGGAGGGGCAGGGAGCCAGCTCCACGGAAGAAGCCGCCTCGGCGCAGCGGGCCGTGGCCGACGCGGCCCGGAGCCTGGCCGATGGGGATGTGGGCGAGTGGAGTCCCGGTGACCTGGACGAGTTGGCCCGGGAGGCCGAGGCGTTGGCCGAAGCGCTGGAGTCGGGGACGGTGGACCGGGAGCTCATCCGGCGGCAGGAGGAGCTCCTGGAGCGGTTCCTGGGGGCCGGCCGGATGCTGGAGCGAGATGGTCCGACCGAGGAGCGGGAGGGAACTCCCGCCGGCGTGGTGGAGCGGCCCCTGATCCCTGCGCTGGATCCCGAACTCCTCCGGGATGGGCGGATCGCTCCGCCCTCGCCGGACGAGCTCCGCCACCTCACGCCGGCCGAGCGTCGTCTGGTGCTGGAATACTTCGAGGCCTTGAACCGGTCGACGCCCCCCGGCGGCGCCGGAGGTGGAGGGGAGCTGTGAGGAACGAATGCTACGGAATTGCCGTCCTGGTCCTCCTGGTGGTGCCGGCCCTTCTCCCGGTGTCGGGGGGTGTGGGGCTTGCCGCCCAGACGGCGGATTCCGCCACTGCCGAGGGGCAGGCGGACACCGCGTCGGCTACCCCGGCCGGGATTCCCGACGACCTCCGCGATCCCGAGACCCGGTCCCAGGCGTTGGCCCGGATCCTGGAGGTGGCCGAGTCCCGGGAGGGCCCCGTCCGCACCCTCTGGGTGCAGGGGCTGGCGGTGGCCGAGAAGACGTCGCCGGAAATCGGCGCCCGGGCCGTTGAGGCCCTCCTCCGGGCCGAGGCCGGCGACATCGAAGCGGCGGCCTGGGCCCTGGCCGAGTGGCCGGGACCCGACGAGATGAAGGGCGATGACCGGGCCGCACTCCTGGCGCTGGCCGCCCGGCTCCTGGACGGGGTGGACCCGGAGGGCGGAGCCCAGCTCCGGGAGCGGCTCCTGGCCGCCCACCCCGCCGCCCCGGAAGCGGTGGAGACCCGGCTTCGGTTGGCGCGGTACCTGGCGGCCCGGGAATCCGACGAGGACCGGTCCCGGGCCCTGGCCCTGGTGGAGGATCTCATCGTGGACACCCCGGATCACCCCCTGGCGCCGGAGGCTCGGCGCTTCCTGGCCCAGCTCCGACGGGGGGTGTGAGGTGAGAGCTCATTCCTTCCCCTCGGCTCGGTGGGTCCCGCTGCGGCCGTGGGCCGGACTCCCCGCATGGGCTGCCGTGCTGTTCACCGCCGCGGCTCTCCTCCTCATGGCCGTGCCCGGGACCCTTCAGGCCCAGCACCTCCTGGTCCCCATGGACCGGCAGCAGACGAACCATCTCAAGGCGTACGGCCTGACCTTCTGGGTCCTCCAGGAAGGGGACATGGCGGAGTGGCTCCTGAACTACCGGGACGGCGCCTTCCTCCTCCCGGACCGGGAGGAGGTGCGGCGGGAGGCGGCCCTACGGGGCGTCCGGGTGGAGGCGCTGGACGGGGCTGGGGTGGCCGAGCTCCGGACCCGCATGCGCCAGGGCAACCGGGAGACGGTCCCGCTGGAGACGGCGCCCTCCATCGCCGTCTACACCCCGCCCAACGCCCAGCCCTGGGACGACGCCGTAACGTTGGCCCTGGAGTACGCTGAGATCCCTTACGAGACGCTCTGGGATCCGGAGGTCCTTCAGGGGGAGTTGGACCGCTACGACTGGCTCCACCTCCACCACGAGGACTTTACGGGTCAGTACTCCAAATTCTACCCCACCTACGCCAACGCCCCCTGGATGCAGGACGAGATGGCCCGAAACCAGGAAGTGGTGGCGCGCTTCGGCTTCCCCGACGTCCCCACGGCGAAGCGGGCGGTGGCCGAGGAGATCCGCTCCTTCGTGGAACGGGGGGGCTTCCTCTTCGCCATGTGCTCGGCCACCGAGACGCTGGACCTGGCGCTGGCCAGCCACGCCACCGACATCACGGCGGCGTGGGCCAACGGGCGCAGCCCCGACCCCGATGCCGCCCAGCGCATGGACTGGAGCCGGACCTTCGCCTTCCAGGGCGCCCAGCCCCAGCTCTCGGCCTCGGTGAACGCCTTCTCGGACATCGACGTCCACCAGGTCAACACCGCCTGGCGTCAGCCGCTGGGGTACTTCCGCCTCTTCGAGTTCTCGGCCACCATCGATCCGGTGGCGGCCATGCTGGTGCAGAACCACGAGACGGTCCTACCGGACTTCTACGGCCTCACCACCGCCTTCGATGTGGAGCGCCTGAAGCCCGGGGTCACCATCCTGGCCGAGGAGGGGGGGCGGGCCAAGTACATCCACGGCTCGCTGGGCGAGGGGACCTTCACCTTCTTCGGTGGCCATGACCCGGAAGATCCGGAGCACCAGATCGGCGATGCGCCCACCAATCTGGACCTTCACCCCCACTCTCCGGGGTACCGGCTCATCCTGAACAACGTCCTCTTTCCGTCGGCGCGTCCCTCTCCTCTGAAGACGTGATCTCGAAGACGTGACCTCCTCGGTCTCCCACCTCTCCCTGCACCCCGAAGCGGCCCGCCGCATCCGGGCTGAGATCCAGCGTGCCGGCGGCCGTGAGGTCTGCTTCCTGGCCCGGGTCGACGCCGAGCGCCGTCTCGTGGAGCCACGGGCCGTGGCCCGTGGGAATCGGGGTGCCGTGCTGGCGGCGGCCCGGGATGCCGAGGCAGGAGAAGTCCTGGTCCACAACCATCCGTCCGGACTCCTGGATCCCTCCGACGCCGACCTGGTCATGGCGGCCCGGCTCTACGAGGAGGGGCTCGGGACCGCCATCGTGGACAACGAGGCCCGGCACCTCTACGTGGTGGTGGAGCCCCCCATCCCCCGGACCCGGACGCCCCTGGATCTGGACGAGGTGGAGGAGATCCTGGCACCGGGTGGCCCTCTCGCCGGCCTCCACCCCGGCTTCGAGGACCGGCCCGGGCAGCGCACCATGGCGGGGGCGGTGGCCCGGCGGTTCAATGAGGGCGGAGTCCTGGTCGTCGAGGCGGGGACGGGGACAGGGAAGTCCCTGGCCTACCTTCTCCCATCGGCGCTGTGGGCACTCCGGAACGGGGAACGGACGGTGATCTCCACCAACACCATCAACCTGCAGGAGCAGTTGGTGGGGAAGGACCTCCCGCTGGTGCGACGCCTCACCGGTCAGGAACTCACCTGGTCCCTGGTGAAGGGGCGGGGCAACTACGTCTCCATCCGGCGCCTCCTCCTGGCCGCCGAGAGTTCTCCCACCCTCTTCGAGACCGACCGCAGCGCCGAGCTGGAGGCGTTGGTGGAGTGGAGTCGGAACACCCGGGACGGCTCCCTCTCCGATCTGCCGGTGATGCCCTCCTCGCCGGTGTGGGAAGAGGTGCGCTCCGACGGGGACATCTGCCTCAAGGCCCGCTGCCCCAACTTTCAGGAGTGCTTCTACCAGCAGGCTCGCCGACGAGCCGCCGCTGCCGACCTCCTGGTGGTGAACCACGCCCTCCTCTTCTCGGATCTGGCGCTNCGGGAGGCCATGGAGAACTGGTCCCAGTCGGCGGTGCTNCCNCCCTACCGCCACGTGATCCTGGACGAGGGGCACAACGTGGAGGACGCCGCCACCTCCCACCTGGGGACGGAGGTGACACGGATCGGCCTCTTCCGCACCCTCTCGCGCCTGGACCGGAACGGGAAGGGCGTCCTGGCCAGCGTGGAGGGCATCCTGGAGGGGCGCGGTGGCGGGGGCGAGGTGCCCCGGATCCTGGCCCGTATCCGGGACCGGGTCCGCCCGGGCGTCGCCCGGGCCCGTCAGACGCTGGACGCGTTCTTCGACGCCCTGGAGCCCCGGGTCCCCCAGCCCGGCGATGACCCCCTCCGTCTCGGTCGCGGCGATCCCCGTGATCCCTCCGACTCTCCCGCGGTCCTGACCCGCCTCGACGCTCTGACGGCGGCCTTCGGCCGACTGGGCCGGGAGGTGGAGGATCTCCGCATCCGGCTCGAGGACGACGAGACGCTCCGGGACGCGGCCCAGGGGCGGATCCTGGATCTGGGGGCCCTGGAGCGCCGGCTGGAGTCGGCCCGTGTGGGGCTCGGTCTCGTCCTGGATCCCGGGGACGAAGCGGACACCTACGTCCGGTGGATCGAGGCCCGGAGCGGGGAAGGGGACGGGCGGGGGAACATCCGGCTGGCGGCGGCCCCGGTGGAGCCCGGGCGCCGGCTCCGGCAGGTCCTCTACGAGCAGGTGGACACCACCGTGGTGGCCTCGGCCACCCTCACGGTGGGGCGAGGTGGCTTCGGGTTCATCCGGGACCGGTTGGGACTGGGTGATCCGACGGGTGCCGGGACGGCGGGGACCGGGACGGGTGTGGGGACACAGCGGGGAGGCCGGGCTCCGGGCGCGCCGCCGGGCCCATCGCGGGGGCCGGGGAATGGGATGGCAGGCGGACGTTCGGGAAGGGGGAACGCGCCTCCCCCCGAACTCGCCCTCCACGATGCCCTCCCCGACGCCCTCCCCGTGTACCGCATGGACGCCGGCGACGAACCCGAGCCCCTTGAGATCGAGGAGACGGTGGTTCCCTCCACCTTCCAGTATCCGGAGCAGGCCCTCTTCGCCGTGCCCACCGACCTGCCCGGCACCGGGGCGGGGCATGCCTTCCAGGAGGCCACGGCTCGGATCGTGGAAGAGGTGACGGCCCTTACCGACGGCGGGGTCTTCGCCCTCTTTACCTCGCATCACGCGCTGCGGACCGTGGCCGGGCTCCTCCGCCGCGCCGGGGTGGACCGGAGCCACCCCCTCCTGGTCCACGGGGAGGGCCCGCGCCACCGGCTCCTGAGCGACTTTGCCCGCTCGGGGCGGGGAATCCTCCTGGGGACATCCTCGTTCTGGGAGGGCGTGGACGTGCCCGGCGACCCGCTCCGCGCCCTCATCCTCCAGAAGCTGCCGTTCCGGGTGCCGTCGGAGCCCATCACCCAGGCCCGCATGGAGGCGCTGGAGGCCCGGGGCCAGAGTCCGTTCGGCCAGTACCTCCTCCCCCTGGCCGCCCTCCGCCTGAAGCAGGGGTTCGGTCGCCTGATCCGCTCCCGCCGGGATCGCGGAGCGGTGCTCCTCCTGGACGACCGCATCCTGACCCGGGGGTACGGGCGGGTGCTTCGGGCCGGGCTCCCGCCGGCGCCGCTGGTGAAGGGGCCGTGGACGGAGCTTCGCCCTCGGCTCGAGGCCTTCTACCGGACGCCGTGAGGGGCGGACCGACGGAACCCTTCGCGGTTGCCCCGCCGGAGCCAGGGCGTAGATTACGGCGGCCGTCTCCCGAGAGGGGGGTAGCGGCCCCGGAACCCCCCGGTCGGGTGCGAGTATCCCCGGCCTTCCGAGAATCGGGGTTGCCCCTGAACATCGGGGCCTCCTCGGAACCTGACCTCCACCTTCATCCCGACCCCCATGGCTCGCATCTTCGGCTTCGGCGTGACCGTCCTCTGGACCATCTTCACCCTCATGGCCCTCCGTGCCGCTTCCATCCACTCGGCGGCGGATCAGGGCGACGCCGCCTTCTGGTACCTGATCATCGGCATCTTCCTGGCTCTGGCCACGGGGGTGGCGCTGGTGGGGACGCTCCGCTATCGGCCGGAAGGACCCCGGAAGCCGTAAGGTGGGAGCGCGTCTGGTGCACCCCGACCTCTCGCCCGGGAAGATCGTCTGTGTGGGCCGGAACTACCTGGCCCACGCCTCCGAGTTGGGCAACGACGTCCCCGACGAGCCCCTCCTCTTCCTGAAGCCACCGTCGACCCTCATCCCCGGGGGAGAGCCCATCCTGCAGCCGCCGGGGGTGGGCCGGGTGGACTTCGAGGGGGAGGTGGCCTTCGTGGTGGGCCGCAAGGGGCGATTCATCCGGGAGGAGGAGGCGTGGGACTATCTCTCCCATGTGGTCCCCGCCAACGACGTCACGGCCCGGGATCTGCAGCGGGCCGACGCCCAGTGGACCCGGGCCAAGGGGTTCGACACCTTCTGTCCCGTGGGGACGCCGGTGCCCCTGGCCGAGGTGGATGCGGAGGCGCTCCGCGTGGTGACCCGGGTGAACGGCGAGGTCCGCCAGGACGCGCCCGTCTCCGACATGGCGTTCCCGCCGGCGGTCGTGGTGAGCTACATCTCGCGGATCATGACGCTGGAGCCCGGCGACCTGATCCTGACGGGGACGCCGGAGGGCGTTGGACCCCTGGTCCCGTGGGACGAGGTGGAGGTGGAGATCCCCGGCGTGGGGTCGGTGCTGAATCCGGTGCGGGCGGCCCCGGGAGCCCCCTGGCCTCGTCCCCGAACCCGATCGGCATGACCCCGACCTCCCGGTGCCTGTCACCACCGGTGTGACCCCGACCCTCCGACCCCGAACCCCGTGACCCCCACCTTCCCCCCCCGATCCCGCGCGCTGGACTCCCTGCCGGGCTATCCCGGGGCCGGGGTGCCGGAACGTCGCCGGGCCCTGGAGGCCGCCGGGGTGGATGTCATCGACCTGGGCGCCGGTGACGCCGACCTGGCTCCGCCGCCGGCCGCCGTGGCCCGTCTGGGGGAGGCCGCCCACACCCCTTCCTTCTCCCGGTATCCCTTCCAGCTCGGGCTTCCGGCCTTCCGGGAAGCGGTGGCGGCGTGGATGGCCGGGCGCTTCGGGGTGCAGGTGGATGCCTACCGGGAGCTCCTCCCCGTCATCGGATCCAAGGAGGGGATCGCCCACCTCCTCCTCTCGCTCCTGAACCCCGGCGATGTGGCCGTCTTCCCCGATCCGGGCTATCAGGCCTACCGGGGCGGGACGGTCCTGGCCGGCGCCACCCCCCATGCGGTGCCCCTTCGCCCCGAGGACGACTTCCTCCTCCCCTTCCGCCGGCTACCGGCCGATGTGGTGGCCCGGACCCGGGTGCTCATCCTCAACTATCCCAACAACCCCACCACGGCGTCGGCCCCTCGAGCCTACCTGGAGGATGCGGTGGCGTTCTGTCAGGAGCACGGCATCGTCCTCCTCCACGACCACGCCTACTCGGAGATCGCCTTCGACGGCTACCGGCCCCCTTCCGTCCTGGAGCTGGACGGCGCCCGGGAGGTCACGGTGGAGTTCCACTCCCTCTCCAAGAGCTACAACATGACGGGGTGGCGACTGGGGTGGGCGGCGGGGAACGCCCAGGTCATCGCCGGCCTCGCCCGACTCAAGACCTTCGTGGATACGGGGGCCTTTCTGGCCGTGCAGGCGGCGGGGGTGGCGGCGCTGGAGTCGGGCGGGGACTGGCTGGCGGGGAATGTGGAGGTGTTCCGGCGCCGCCGAGACGCCGCCGTGAGCGCCTTCCAGGCGGCAGGGTTCCAGGTGGAGCCTCCCCGGGCCACCATGTACCTCTGGATCCCGGTGCCGGCCGGGCTCACCAGCCGGGCGTTCGCCGACCGGGCCCTGGACGAACAGGGGGTGGTGATCCTGCCGGGCTCGTCCTTGGGGGCCGGGGGAGAGGGATTCTTCCGGGTGGCGCTCACCGTAGCGGAGGAGCGTCTGGCGGAAGGGGCCCGGCGCCTGGCGGCCCTCTCCGGCGGCTGACGGCCCCCTGACCCGGCTCGGGCGGGAGGTGGATCCGGCCGCCACCACGCGGGCCCCCCCGCGCTACACCGTGCACTCCGCCACGCACATCCCCGTGGACACTTCCGTGGACACCCCCACCGCCCGGAACCGCCCTTTCCGGAGGGGTTACTATCCGGCGCGATGAGCCCTCCAACTCCCTCTCCCCGTCCGGACCCCCGTCCTCCTGCACCGGTGGTGAACTCCGGGCCGGAGGCGCACCGGCGACGCGGGAGGAAGTTGCTCCTGTGGAGCGCCGGGATCTCGGTGGGGGTCCACCTGATCCTCGTGGCCCTCTACCCGATCTTCATGGCCTCGTGGACTCCGCCGCTCCGGGACGCTCCGGATCGGGACCGCCCGGAGCTGGGGATGGAGGTGGTTCTGCTGGATGAACTTCCCGATCTCCCGGACCCGGACCCCGCCGACGAACCGCCCGAGGAGGAGCCGCCTCCGGAGCTTCCCGACCCCGACCCCGAACCGGAGCCCGAACCGGACCCTGCCGATGAGCCCGCCGCAGACCCGGCCGTGGCCCCGACCCCGCTCCCGGCAGACGAGGAGGAGGAGGGGGAGCCGGGCGAGATGACGGAGGAGGAGGTCCGGCGCCATGTGGCCGAGCTGCTTCAGCCCCAGGTCCCCGACTCCCGCCTCTGGCGCTTTGGCGACCAGCCCTACATGGAGATGACCGATGAGGAGCGGGCCCAGCTCATGCTGGCCGGGATGCTCCGGGACTGGAACGACTCGGTGGCGGTGGCCGCGGCCCTCTCGGAGCGGGCCATGGACTGGACCTACACCGACGACGAGGGGCGGCGCTGGGGCCTCTCGCCGGGACGCCTCCATCTGGGCGACTACGCCATCCCGCTGCCCTTCACCTTCACCACGCCCCCGGGGCTCCGGGATCGGGCCGATCAGCAGCGGTGGATCAACGAGGATCTGGCCCGGGGCGCCGCTTCCCAGATGATGCGGGAGACGTGGGCCGAGCGGGCCCGGGAGATCCGGCGCCGCATGGACGAGGAGCGGGCCCGGGAGCGGGGCGGGGGGTAGACCTCCCTCGCCGAACGGGGGCCCGGGCCGCTCCGATTGACGCCCCCCGCCGCCCCGGATAACCTTCGGGCCCGGTTCCACTTCCTACCTGCGGACCCCCGGTCCCCCTTTCGTTCACCGCCAGAGGCACGCCGTGTCCGACGCACTTCCTCCCCGCCTGGACCCCCACGCCATCGAAGGCCCCCTGTACCGGAGAGCCCGGGAAGAGGGGCACTTCCACTGTTCGGCCGATCGGGTCCGGGACGAGGGCGCCGACCCGTACGTCATCGTCATCCCGCCCCCCAACGTCACCGCCGTCCTCCACATGGGGCACGGGCTGAACAATACGGTGCAGGATGTCCTCATCCGGTGGCGGCGCATGCAGGGCCGGGCCGCCGTGTGGGTTCCCGGGACCGACCACGCCGGCATCGCCACCCAGAACGTGGTGGAGCGGCGCCTGGCCGAGTCCGACGGTACCACCCGCTTTGACCTGGGACGGGGGCCCTTCGTGGAGAAGGTGTGGGAGTTCGTGGACCAGACGGGGGGGAAGATCCTGGATCAGCTCGCCGCCATCGGGGCGTCGTGTGACTGGGACCGCACCCGCTTCACCCTGGATCCCGAGCTTTCCCGGGCGGTACGGGAGGTGTTCGTCCGCCTCTATGAGAAGGGGCTCATCTACCGGGGCGAGTACATCATCAACTGGTGTCCCCGCTGTGGCACCGCCCTCTCCAACGAAGAGGCGGAAGGGGTGGAGTCCGACGGGCGCCTGACCCACCTCCGCTACCTCCTCCCGAAGGAGGCCTGGGAGGCCGCCGAGACCGCCCGCGATGCCGGTGCCGAGGCCGTGGGCCGACTGGACGACGGGCGCTGGTACCTCACCGTTTCCACCACCCGCCCCGAGACCATGCTGGGCGACACCGGGGTGGCGGTGCACCCCGATGACGACCGCTACCGGCCGCTGGTGGGGAAGGAGGTGATCCTTCCCCTGGCCGACCGCCCCATCCCCATCGTGGCCGACTCGTGGGTGGATCCGGAGTTCGGGACCGGGATGGTGAAGGTGACCCCGGCCCACGACCCCAACGACTTCGACATCGCCCAGCGCACCGGGCTCGAGGTCCTGAACATCCTGACGCCCGAGGCGGTGACCAACGAGGCGGTCCCCGAGGCGTTTCGGGGGCTCGACCGTTTCGACGCCCGGCGCCGGGTGGTGGCGGCGCTGGAGGAGCTGGGCCTGGTGTCCGGCTCCGAGGCCCACCGCCACGCCGTGCCCCGGTGCTACCGGTGCGAGACGGTGGTGGAGCCCCGCCTGTCGGATCAGTGGTTCGTCCGCATGGAGCCCCTGGCGCAGCCGGCCCTGGCGGCGGCCCGGGATGGGACCATCCGCTTCCACCCGCAGCACTGGACCCGGGTGTACGAGGAGTGGCTCGAGAACATCCGGGACTGGTGCATCTCGCGTCAGCTCTGGTGGGGGCACCGGATTCCGGTGTGGTACTGCCAGGACTGCGACGGGCTCACCGTGGTGCGGGACGACCCTGAGGCCTGCGTCCACTGTGGGAGCGACCGCATCGAGCAGGATCCCGACGTCCTGGACACCTGGTTCAGCTCGTGGCTCTGGCCGTTCTCGGTCTTCGGGTGGCCCCAGGAGACCGACGATGTGGACGCCTTCTACCCGGGCCACGCCCTGGTCACGGCCCCTGAGATCCTCTTCTTCTGGGTGGCCCGCATGATCATGGCGGGCTACGAGTTCCAGGGCGAGCCGCCCTTCCGTGACGTCTTCCTCCACGGCACGGTGCGCGACGCCCAGGGGCGCAAGATGTCCAAGTCGCTGGGCAACGGCATCGACCCCATGGAGGTGGTGGATCGGTTCGGTGCCGACGCCCTTCGCTACACCGTCCTCTCCATGTGCGGGGTGGGCACCGACATCCACCTGGACCACCAGGATCTGGAGGCGGCCTTCTCGCCGGGGCGGAACTTCGCCAACAAGCTCTGGAATGCGGGTCGGTTCACCCTCATGTCGGTGGGGGACGAGCCGGTGCACCGCCTGGAAGAGGTCATGGGTGAGCTGGAGGTGGGGGATCGCTGGATCCTTTCCCGCCTCTTCCACACCTCGAGGGACATGACCCGGGCGCTGGAGCGGTTCCGGCTCCACGAGGCGGTGGAGCGGGTTCATCACTTCTTCTGGGGTGAGTTCGCGGACTGGTACCTGGAGCTGGTGAAGAGCCGGATCCGGGGCGATGCCGGTGAGGCGTCGCGGCAGGCGGCCCGGGCCGTGCTGGTCCATGTGTTCGACCAGATCCTCCGCCTCCTTCATCCGCTGGTCCCCTTCGTCACCGAGCACCTCTGGGACCGGATCCCCTGGCCCCGGGGGCGGGAACGGCCGGCCCGCCTCATGGTGGCGCCCTGGCCCGAGGCGGATCCCTCCCGGGAGGATCCGGAGGCCGAGGCGGCCATGGCGGCGTTCCAGGAGCTGGTCACGGCGGTGCGCCGGCTCCGGAAGGAGTACGGGGTGGGCGAGGGTACGCCGGTGGAGGTGGTTCTGGCCGGGGCCTCCCGCGCCTTCCGGGGACGCATCTCCGGGCAGGGCCCCCAACTCCAGCAGCTCGCTCGCATCGACGGGGTCCGCTTCGAGGGTCCGGAGGAGGGAGAGGTGGGGGCCACAGCCGTGCTCACCAACGGGGTGGAGGTCTTCCTTCCCCTGGCCGGGCTCGTGGATCTGGACCATGAGCGGGCACGGCTCCGGGAGCAGATCCAGCGCCTGGACGGGCAGATCGTCGGGGCTCGGAAGAAGCTGGCCAACGAAGCGTTCGTCTCCCGGGCGCCCGCCGAGGTGGTGGAGAAGGAGCGGGCCAAGGAGGCCACCTTCGTGGATCAGCGCGATAAGCTCGCCGCCAAGCTCGCGGCGCTGGAGGGGGCGTGAGGCGAGCGGCGGTCCTGGCGGTCTTCCTCCTCCTGGTCTCGGCGTGGGGGTGTGCCCGGGCGACCCAGCCCCGGGGCGGACCCGTGCCCGAGACCCCCATGCAGGTCGTCGAGACGTCGCCGGAGGCCTTCGCGGAGCTGGAACCCTTTGACGATCCCGTCCGCTTCACCTTCGACCGGCGCCCCAGCGAGCGGCCCACCGACGGGCAGCTCCGGGACGCCGTGGTGGTGTCGCCGCGCACCGGTGAGGTCAGTGTCCGCCACCGGCGCCAGGGGATCGAGGTGCGGATGGAGGGCGGGTTCACGGAAGAGGCCGTCTACCGGATCACCCTCCGACCCACCCTCCAGGATCTCTGGCGGAATCGCCTTGACGAGGGATTCGAGCTCTTCTTCTCCACCGGGCCCGAGTTCGAGCCCAATGTGCTGGCGGGGATCGTGACGGACCGGCTCACGGGGCGGGAGGTGCGGGACATCCGGGTGGACGCCGAGCCCGTGGACGGTGGGCTCATCCACTCCACCGTCACCGACTCCATCGGCCTCTTCACCTTCCCCTTCCTGCCCGCCAACGGGTATCGGGTCCGGGCCTATGACGATCTGAACCGGAACCGGGAGCCCGACTTCATGGAGCGGCAGGATTCCACGGAGGTGCAGGTGGCCCGGGGTGACACGGTGATCGTCATGGACCTGGCCCTCCTGACCCCCGATACCACGGCCGCGATCCTCAGTGAGGTGGAGGTGGTGGATTCGGTGACGCTCCGTCTCGAGTTCGACGATCATCTGGATCCGGAGCGACCGCTGGACGGGGTGCGGGTGACGCTGGCGCGGGATCCGGAGGGGCCGGCGCCGGCGGTGCGACAGGTGCTCTACCTCCATCAGTGGCAGGCGCTACGGGAAGAAGAGGCGGAGCGGGAGGCGGAGGCAGCGCGGGAGGCGCCGGAGCCCGATGACCCGGACGCCGGCGATCCGGATGCCGGCCCGCCGCCGGAGGATCCGGAGACCCCGCCGCCCGGCGTGCCTGGCGACCCGGCGACTCCGGCCGCCGCCCCGGACGCCGATCCCGACGATCCGCTCCCGTCGACCCAGATCTTTGTTCGCCTGGACGCGCCCCTCCTCCCGGAAACCGCCTACGTGGTGACGGTGGAAGAGGTGACCAACATCAATGGTGTGCCGGGGGGCGGGGGCGAGCTCTCCTTCGAGACGCCGCCCGAGCCCGAGGAGGAGCCGGAGCCCGAGGACCCGGACGAGCCGGACGACCCGGACGACCCGGATGACCCGGTCGACCCCACGGACCCGGGCAACGCCACCGACCCGGACGACCCCACGGACCCGGGCTCGGATCCGGTGGATCCGTAGGGGGTAGGAGTCCACAACAAAGCGCGAACGTTACGAATCCTTGACCCTTCTCCGGCCCGCGGCCTACCTTCACAGGTGTAGCCGCGCCCGGGGTCCCCGGGACGGGCGGTTCGACAACTCAGAGGACCAGAGGAATCGCATGCAGACCAGTCTCAAGATCGAGCTCTCCAGCGCCGCC
>SL_3KL_010_SEDDRAFT_10001454_pt1 | contig 21474 bp, 18 predicted proteins | sample SodLakKL_010_SED_2_FD_10381 | JGI IMG/M metagenome (IMG submission 10381) | reverse complement strand
ATGGACGAACGGGTGAAGCACTTCCAGCGTCACGGACGGCTGCTGGAGGCCCAGCGCATCGAGTCCCGGACCAATTTCGACATCGACATGATGCTGGAGATCGGTACCTGCCCCGGGATCGAGAACTACTCCCGATTCATGGCCGGACGGGGCCCGGGCGACCGACCCTCCTGCCTCCTGGACTACTTCCCCGATGACTTCGTCTGCATTGTGGACGAGTCCCATCAGACCCTCCCCCAGATCGGCGGCATGTACAACGGGGACCGGGCCCGGAAGATGACGCTGGTGGACCACGGCTTCCGCCTTCCCTCGGCGCTGGACAATCGGCCCCTCCGCTACGAGGAGTGGGAAGACCTCCTCCATCAGGCGGTGTTCGTGTCGGCGACGCCGGCGGACCGGGAGCTGGAGCTCTCCGGGGGTGTGGTGGTGGAGCAGATCATCCGCCCCACGGGGCTGGTGGATCCGGAGGTGGAGGTGCGCCCGGTGAAGGGGCAGGTGGACGATCTGCTGGCGGAGATCCGAACCCGGGCCGAGCGGGAGGAGCGGGTCCTGGTCACCACCCTCACCAAGCGTATGGCCGAGGACCTTTCCGAGTACCTGCAGGGCGTGGGGGTGCGGGTGCGTTACATGCACTCGGACATCGACACCATCGAGCGGATGGAGATCCTGCGGGGACTCCGCCTGGGTCGGTTCGATGTTCTGGTGGGGATCAACCTCCTCCGCGAGGGCCTGGATCTCCCCGAGGTGTCGCTGGTGGCGATCCTGGACGCGGACAAGGAAGGCTTCCTCCGGAACGCCCGGTCCCTGATCCAGACCATCGGCCGGGCGGCGCGCAACCAGGACGGGCGGGCCATCCTCTACGCCGACCGCATCACCCGGTCCATGCGCCAGTGCATCGACGAGACCGAACGGCGCCGCACCATCCAGATCGAGCACAACCGGAAGCATGGAATCACCCCCACCACCATCCGGAAGAGCATCCAGGAGATCGAGTTTTCGACCCGGGTGGCCGATGCCAGGGAGAAGCCCCTCCTCCGCGTCGCGGAGGTGGCAGCGGGCTACCAGGACGAGATGGACGCAGAGGACCTGATCAAGGTGCTGGAGAGCGAGATGGAAGTGGCGGCGGCCGACCTGGACTTCGAGCGAGCCGCCCTCCTGCGGGACGAACTCTTCGAACTGCGGACCCGGCTGGAGAAGGGCACGGTGAAGACCGGACCAAAGGCGGCGAAGCGATGATCCTGACCGAGCGTGAGTTGGTGCAGTGGGGGATGGCCCTGGGCCGGGAAATGGATGTTCCCATCTTCCTGGGACTGCGGGGTCAGTTGGGCGCCGGGAAGTCCGTCCTGGCTCGGGCCATCGCCCGGGGCGCCGGGGTGGAAGGGGCCATGCCGTCCCCCACCTTCAACCTCCTCTTCCGGTACCCCGCCGGGGAGGGGGTGCAGGTGGTTCACATGGACCTCTACCGCCTTCGGGATCCGGAAGAACTCTGGGAACTGGGGTGGGAAGAGCTGGGACAGGGGCCCGAGATCGTCCTGGTGGAGTGGCCGGAGCGGGCCGGGGATCACCTTCCCGGCGACCGGTGGGACATCCACCTGGCCGCCCCGGAGCCGGGGTCCGTGGAGCGGCTGGTGCAGGTCCACCGGGTGGGAACGCCCCCGCACCTCCCTGGCTTTCCCGTGCGCCTCGAAAGCCACACCTGAGATGGCAGATCCCCTCCTGCTCGCCTTCGACACCTCCGGCGCCGTGGGGTCCGTGGCCCTGGCCCGGGGCTCCCACATCCTGGCCTCGGAGATGCTCCCGGAACGGGGTGCCCACGCCCGCCGGCTGGTTCCCGTCCTCGGCGAGCTTCTTCGCGTGGCGGGGGTCCAGCGACGTGCGCTGCAGGGGATCGTGGTGGGGCTTGGACCCGGTTCGTTCACCGGTGTGCGCATCGCCGCCGCCACGGCCCGGGGACTCGCCACGGGGCTGGGAATCCCGGTCTGGGGGTGGTCGTCGCTGGCCGCTGCCGCCGCCTCGCACCGGGCCGCCATCCCCGACGGCGGCGGCCCCTCCACCGACGCCTGGCGGCTGCCCGGGAGGGACGCACGAGGGGAACCCGAACTGCCGCCCGAGGCGGACGGATGGCCCCGATACGTGCTCCTGGACGCCCGGGGTGATCGCATCTACGGGGGTTGCTACCGGATCCTTGCCAACCGGGTGGAGACGCTGGTGGCGCCCCGGGGCGGGACCATCCATGACGTGCTGGCGGAGGGGCTCCCGTCGCCGGTCCTCTTCTGCGGCGAAGGAGCCCTTCGCCACGCGCCCCGTCTGGAGGCGGCGGGGCACCGGATCCTGCCCCTTCCGGCAGGGCTCCCCACGGCCTCGGGTCTCCTCCGCATCCATCACCTCCATCCAGGGGCGGATCCCTTTCCTCGGGACTCCCGCTGGGAGCCCACCTACATCCGCTCGTCCTCGGCGCGACCGTCCTCGGCGCGACCGTCGTGATCCGCCCCGCCCGGGCCGAAGACCTCCCCCGCATCGCAGAGGTGGAGGCGGCGGCCTTTTCCACCCCGTGGAGCGTCCATTCCTTCCGCGCCCTTCTCCCCCTGGACCGGGTCGTGTTCCGGGTGCTGGAGGTGGAGGGGGTGATCCTGGGGCATGGGGTCCTGTGGCAGGTGGGTGACGAGGGCGAGGTGGCCAACATCGCCGTCCACCCGCTGGCCCGGCGCCGGGGATTCGGCAGCCGGCTCCTGGAGCACCTCCTGAGCGAAGCCCGTGCCGCCGGGGTGACCCGCGTCTTCCTGGATGTGCGCCCGTCGAACCTGGACGCCATCCGCATCTATCGACGGAGGGGGTTTCGGCCCGTGGGGCGTCGGACCGATTATTATCGGGATCCGGTGGAAGACGCCCTGGTGCTCCGGCTGGACCTGGAGGGGCCCGACGCTGACGCCCCGGCTCCCACCGATCCCGACCCTCACCTCCCTTCTTCCAACCCCCCGATCTGACCATGGACCTGGACTTCTTCCGCGGTCGCCGTCTCCGTCGCACGCCCGAGCTCCGCGCCCTGGTGCGCGAGACCCATCTCCACCCCGGCTCCCTGATCCTCCCCCTCTTCGTGGAGGAGGGCGAGGGGCTCCGCAAGCCGGTGGACTCCATGCCCGGCGTGGTGCGCACCTCCCCCGACGAGGTGGTCCGGGAAGGGAGGGCGGCGGCGGAGCTGGGCCTCGGCGGCGTCATTGTCTTCGGCATCCCCGCGGAGAAGGATCCGGAGGGGTCCGGCGCCTGGGCCGACGACGGCATCGTGCAGGAAGGAGTCCGGGCTCTCAAGGCGGAATGCCCGGATCTACTGGTGATGACCGACGTCTGCCTCTGCGAATACACCTCCCATGGGCACTGCGGGCTCCTGGACGGAGAGGCGGTTCTGAACGATCCGACCCTGGATCTCCTGGCGCGTACGGCGGTGAGCCATGCCCGGGCGGGTGCAGATATCGTGGCACCGTCCGATATGATGGATGGGAGGGTGCTCGCAATCCGGGAGGCGCTGGATGGCGCCGGTTTCCGGGAGACGCCCATCCTGAGCTATGCAGCCAAGTACGCCTCGGCGTTCTACGGGCCCTTCCGGGACGCCGCCGACTCCACCCCGTCATTCGGGGATCGGCGGGGATACCAGATGGATCCGGCGAATGCCGCGGAGGCCATCCGGGAGGTGTGGGCCGACCTGGAGCAGGGCGCAGACCTGCTCATGGTGAAGCCGGCCCTGGCCTACCTGGACATCATTCATCGCGTGAAGGCCGAGACGGGGGTGCCCCTGGCGGCCTATCACGTGTCCGGGGAGTACGCCCAGATCATGGCGGCCGCCCGCTTGGGATGGCTGGACGAGGCCGCCGCCATGACCGAGGCCCTCTTGAGCATTCGGAGGGCCGGCGCCGACCTGGTGGTCTCCTACTGGGCCCTGGAGTTCGCCCGCCGTTTCCAAGGGGGGTGACCGACGGGGGCTGCCGGTGCGCACCCCTCGAACAAGGAGTCCCCATGATCACCCGGATCGCTCCGGTCTTTCTCCTGGCTCTCTTTCTCCTGGCGCCGGTGGCGTCGATCTCGGCCCAGGACGCCGGGGAACGTAGCCACACGGTCCGCCCCGGCGAGACCCTCTCCGGGATCGCCTCCGCCTACCTGGACTCGGCGGAGTTCTGGCAGCGGATCTGGGAGGCGAATCGCCCGGCGGTTTCGAACCCGCACCTGATCCATCCGGGGCTTCGCCTCCGGATCCCGGGATCCCCAGACGCCCAAGCCGCGCCGGCGGCGCAGGTGACGGGGTTCGGGGTGCCCGGCGGCGACGAGGTGTCGATGGAGCCACCTCCCGCCGGACCCGGAGCCGAGCGCCGCGCCCTCCTCCGGAGCCGGCCCTTCACCCCGATGGAGGCCGAACCCTCCGCCGACGCACCCACCGTCTTCCACGGCTCCCTGCGCGCCTCCGCCGCTCGGTCCGACGACCGGCCCGGCGTTCTCATCTCCCTGCCGGAGGACCGGACGGCCCTCTCCGTCTCCGCCATGCAGGCCGCGGCGTGGATCCAGGGTCCAGATGAGGCCGATCCGGGGATGGGGCATATCCGCGGCTTCGTCGGTGACCGCCAGCTCCGGGTGGAGCGCACCACGGTGCAGGTCTACGACGAGGTGGAGCTGGTCCTGGACGACGGGGCGGCGGTGGCGGTGGGCGACATGCTGGTGGCCTACCACCAGGTGGACCGACTCCGGAACCGGGGCGACGTGATGGTGCCCTCCGGGTTGATCCGGGTGGTGCGCCTCACCGACGGCGGGGCCGTGGGACAGGCGGTGAACAGCTTCGACCGCCTGGCGCTGGAGCACCGGATCTTCCCCTGTGAGGTGGCGGCGCTGAGCCGCGGCGTGCACGCCGAAGCCACCGACCGGGAGCTTCGCGGAACGCTTGTGGGTTTCCGGGAGCGCAAGGAGATTTATCTTCCAGGGGACCAGGCCTTCCTCGACCTGGGCCGTGACGACGGCATCGGGGTTGGCGACGAATTCGTCGGAGTTGTGGGGAACCGGGAAGAATGGGACGAACGGATCGTAGGGCGGTTCCAGGTGATCCGCGTAGACGAGGCGCACGCTACCGTGCGCCTGCGTGCCACCGAGTCTCCCAGCGCCATTCGCCCGGGGCTGGAGGTGGCGCTGTCTCGAACGATGCCCTGAGTCCGTCGAGGACGGAGGGCGGAACGGCGTGATCCACCTCGTTCCCCTTCTGATCTACGCCGTTGCACTCCTCCTCTGGATCCGGCTCCTCCTCAAGGGAGCCGACGTCCAGGATCCGGCGGTGCCGGCTGGGATCACCGGCCTGGGGGTGGTGGTGCACGCCATCGCCCTGGGCTCGTTCTGGACCCGCTTCGGCGAACTTCCGCTGGTGGGGCCGGGTGCGGCGCTCTCTTCCCTGGCCTTCGTGGGCGGACTCGCCATGGTGGCCACCCTTCCCCTGAAAGACGTGGGGCGGGTGGCCATCGCGCTGCTTCCGGTTGTCATGGTCATGCAGGGGGTGGCGCTGATCCTGGGGATCCGCCCCTCCGACACCGCCCTGGATTTCCAGGGGGCTGGCTTCGTCCTCCATGTGAGCTTCGCCTTCCTGGGGTACCAGGGGCTGGCCCTCGCCTTCGCCGCCGGGCTCCTCTACCTGATCCAGCACCACGAACTGAAGGAGAAACGGCTCGGTCGCTTCTTCCACTTCATCCCGCCGCTGGCCACCCTCGACCGGCTGGGGCGTGTCGGGGTTTGGGGCGGCTTCGGGGCCCTCACCGTGGCCCTCATCCTGGGATGGGCCTGGACGGTGGAGCATCGGGGCTCACTGGAAATCTACGATCCCAAGGTGCTATGGGCCGTGACCAGTTGGTTCGTGTTCCTGGGGATCCTGGCAGCCCGGGGCGGCGGTGGGCGAAACGACTACCGGGGCGCTGTGGCCTCGGTGGTGGGGTTCGGCGTCGTCATCGGCACCTACCTCATCCTCCGGGTCACCGTCGGTGGGGCCGGGCTCTTCCTGTGATGCTCTTCCGGGAGGAAGCCAGGGCCGGCCACGGTTCAGGGGAGGGTGTGACATGAGCCTCGCCGTCATCGGTGTCAGCCACCACACCGCCCCGGTAGAGATCCGGGAGCGCATGGCCTTCGCGCCCTCCGAGGCGTCCCAGGCCCTCATGACGCTCCGGCAGGAGGCCGGGGTCCAGGAGGCCGTTCTGCTCTCCACCTGCAACCGCACCGAGGTCTACCTCTTTCCCGCCGAGCGCATCGAGGTGGTGCAGGCGTGGGAGGCCATGCTGGAGGTCAAGGCCGGACGGATCGAGCGGCGCATCCAGGATTATCTCTTCGAGCAGCGCGGCGACGGTGTGGTCCGCCACCTCTTCCAGGTCTCGTCGGGGCTCGATTCCCTGGTCACCGGCGAGGCCGAGATCCAGGGGCAGGTCCGGGAAGCCTACGAGCGGGCCGTGGGGATGCCGGTGGACCCACCCCTGGCAGGGCCTGTCCTGAACCGGCTGTTCCAGATGGCCCTCTCCGTGGGTGGACAGGTCCGTTCCGAGACGCCCATCGGCGAGGGTGCCGCCTCGGCGGCGTCGGTGGCGGTCAAGCTGGCCCGCAAGATCTTCGGATCCCTGAAGGGGAAGCGGGTCCTAATCGTGGGAGCCGGCCAGACCGGCGAGCTCATCGTACAGGCGCTTCACCGGGAGGGAGCCGAGGGCATTACGGTGGTGAACCGTACCTACGAGCGGGCCGCCCATCTGGCCCGGCAGGTCCACGGGCAGGCCCTGGAGATGGATCGACTGGCCCAGGGGCTTTCCGGGGTGGACATCGTCCTCTCGTCCACGGCAGCGCCGCACCCGGTCCTCACCCGGGAGATCTTCCGCCGCGCCTTCCCCAACGGCCTGCGCCGCCCACTCCTGGTCATCGACATCGCCATCCCCCGAGATGTGGATCCGGTTCTGGGAGACGAATCCGGCGTCTTCCTCTACAACGTGGACGATCTCCGGAAGATCGTGGACGAGCAGGTCCGACTGCGGGAAGGTGCCATCCCCGAGGCGGACCGGATCATCCGTGCCCAGCACGAGGAGTTCCGTACCTGGTATGCCTCGCTGGAGGTGGTCCCCGTCATCCGTACCATGCGCGATCGTGCCGACGAGTTCCGTACCTCCGAGTTGGAACGCCTCTTCCGGGGAATGGACCACCTCTCCGACCGCGATCGGGCGAGGCTCGAGGAGTTCTCGCACCGCCTCATGAACAAACTGCTCCACGATCCCACGGTCCGGCTCCGAAAGGGAATCCGGGGCGGTGGCGGATCCCGTCTGGTGGAGGCGGCCCGCTTCTTGTACGGAATGGAGGACCACGAACACCCCGATCCCGGGTCCGGGAAGGCCCGTACCAAGGACGATCGGGACCATGACCCTGCCTGGGGCGGGTCGAAGGAGAAGAGGGGCGCATGACGGACAGGGCAAATGGACGAGGCGAGGGGAATCGGCCGCGTCGGGTGCTGGTGACGGGTGGGGCCGGGTTCATCGGGAGCCACGTTGCCGAGGGGTACCTGGCTCGGGGCGATGAGGTCTGGATCGTGGACGATCTGTCGTCGGGGCGGCGGGAGAACATCCCGGACGGGGCCACCTTCCACGAAATGTCCATCGGCGATCCGGCCCTGGCCGACCTCTGCCATGATGTTCGCTTCGATCTGGTAAACCATCACGCCGCCCAGATCGACGTCCGCATTTCGGTGGCGGACCCCGCCCGGGACGCCCGCATCAACATCATGGGACTTCTGAACCTCCTGGAAGCGGCCCGACGATCCGGAACGCGGCGGGTGGTGTATGTCTCTTCCGGCGGGGTGGTCTACGGAGAGCCCCATGAGCGGCCGACCCCGGAGATCTATCCGAAGCGGCCCCTGTCGCCCTATGGGGTGTCCAAGTTGGCCGGCGAGTTCTACCTGAACTACTACCGCGAAGTGCACGGGATGGACTATGTTGCGCTCCGTTATTCCAATGTCTACGGACCCCGTCAGGACCCCCACGGCGAGGCCGGGGTGGTGGCCATCTTCTGCAACCGGCTCCTGTCGGGCGAGGAGATCCACATCTTCGGCGACGGCGAGCAGACCCGGGACTATGTGTTCGTGAAGGACGTGGTGCAGGCGAACCTCCGTGTCTCGGAGATGTCCCTGCCGGAGACCGGCACACTGGACGACCGGGCCTTCAACGTGGCCACCGGGCGGGGGACCAGCGTGAACCGTCTGGCCGACCTGCTGGAGGCCGCCTCCGGGCGCCGGACGGCCCGCTCCTTCCGGGCGGCCAGGAAGGGGGAACTCCGTCACAGCATGCTGGATACCACGCGTCTGTCGGCTCGGGGCTGGTCTCCGCGTTACTCCCTGAAGGACGGCCTCCGGGAGACGTTCGAGTACATCGCCGCCCACACGGCCGCCGCAACCTGACCACCTTCAACGAATCCCGATGATCCACCTCCTTCTCATGCAGGCAGGACGCCAGGTGCCCGAGTCCGCCTGGGACCTGATCTGGGGCGGTACCCTCCCCACCAAGATCGTCCTCCTCGTCCTGGCCGCATTCTCCATCGGAAGCTGGGTCATCATCTTCTGGAAGTGGAAGCACTTCCGGGAGGTTCGCCGCGAGGGCGATCGGTTCCTGGACGCCATGGAGCGGGCCCAGCGCCTCGAAGATGCCTACCGCCTCATCATCTCGCTGCCCGATTCGCCCTACGGGCGTGTCTTCCGGCAGGGGGTGAACTTCTTCAGCGAGCTCCGCCCCGGTGCGCTACGCGAGGGGGCTCCCAAGTCGGAAGGGCTCTCCCTGACCCAGCTCGAAGCGCTTCGCATGACGCTGGAGAAGGAGGAATCGGAGGAGCGGGACGAGCTGGCGGTGGGGCTCACCTGGCTCGCCGTCATCGGTTCCATTTCGCCTCTGCTCGGCCTCATGGGGACCGTCATCGGTGTCATGAACGCCTTCCTGGGGATCGTGGCCACCGGCTCCACCAACATCGGCGCCGTGGCACCCGGCGTGGCCGAAGCGCTGGTCACCACGGTGGTGGGACTGGCCGTCGCCATCCCCGCCGTCATCGGCTACAACTACTACGTGGCCCGGCTGAACTCGGTGGCCAGCGAGCTCGAAGGGTTCTCCAGCGAATTCATCGGGACGCTGGCGCGTGAGGGGCGGGTGTGACGAACGGACGTCGCCGCCGGGGGGGGAAGGGCGGCCTGCCCGTCAACGCCGAGATCAACGTCACCTCCCTCATCGATGTGGCGTTCACCCTCCTCGTCATCTTCATCATCACGGCCCCTATGCTGCAGGGCGGGCTCGAGGTGCAGCTCCCCCGGGCCCAGATCCAGCCCATCACCGCCCAGGACGATCCATTCATCGTCTCGGTGGATGACGAGGGACAGGTCTATGTGGGCGAGACGCCTGTGACGGTAGAGGAGTTCGCCGAGGCCTTCCCCCAGCTCTTCCAGGCCGCCGGCGTCCAGGTCATCTATGTGAAGGGCGACGAACGGGCCCTCTACGGCGAACTGTTCAGGGTGATCACCACCGTGGCCCGGACCGCGCAGGAGGAAGGCGTGCGCTGGGCCCTCATCGGTGAACCCGAGACCGTGCGCTGAATCCGGATCCCGTGGCCGGCAAGGGAGGGGGTGGGAGCAACCTGTCCGGGACCGGTGTAGGATCGAGAAGTCCCATGACCTCTCCTGACCTGAACCCCCGTCGACCGGGCCGGCGTCCCATCCTGGCCTCCGTGGCGCTCCACGTCTTCTTCGTGGTGGCGGCATGGTGGCTCCATGCCCAGGCCAACACGCCCATCGAATACGTGGCCTTTGAGATGGAGATGATCTCCATGGCCGAGTTGGAGGAGATGACCGACGCCCTCCCCCAGCCCGACGAGGTGGTCATGCCCGATCCGGACCCCATTCCGCCTCAGCCCGAACCGGAGCCGGAACCCGAACCCCTTCCTCCCGAGCCGGAGCCCGAACCCGAGCCGCCGCCCCCCGAACCGGAACCGGAGCCGGAGCCCGAACCGGAGCCGGAACCTGAACCGGAGCCTACTCCGCCGCGGGAAGAAGCCCCGCCCCGGGAAGAGGCGCCGCCTCGGGAGGACCCCCCTGCGGAACCCTCGAGTGCCGAGATCGCTACACGGATGGAGGGACTGCAGCGGGACTTCCCGGCGTACTATTCGCGCATCGTCCAGGAGATCCAGCGTTGTTTCCGGGCTCCCACGGGGTCCGATCGGGGTACGGCAGTAGTGCGCTTCGAGATCGTGTCGGACGGGTCGATCCCCACGGCGAGCATCTCACTGCACCAGCGCTCGGGCAACGCCCGGTTGGACGTGGCGGCGCTCGGGGCCATCGAATGCGCGGGAGGGGGGCGTTTCGGTCCCCTCCCGTCCGATCTGCCCTTCGACCGGTTGCCGGTCCAGTTCACCTTCAGCCCCGCCGGCACTCGGGGGGGCGGTCCATGATGTCCACTGAATCGGAGACGATGATGGCTCGGAATCGGCACGGCGACGGACGGCGGGGACGCGGGTTCCTGGCAGGTATCGTTCTTCCCTTCCTCCTGACGCTGGCGCCGGGGTTGGCGTTGGCGCCGGGACTCGGTGCCCAGGACGTGGAAGATCGCTTCCCCGGGGTGAGTCTGGGCCTTCTCTTTGAGGGGCGCACGCAGCCCGTCATTGCCATCCAGCCGTTCGAGGGCGGAGCGGTGGCGCAGAGGGCCGAGAACATCGTGGCCCGCAATCTTCGGCATTCCAACCGGTTCAGGGTTCTGGACTCCATCCCCGAGGCCTTCACCCGTGGCCAGGAGACGGTGGACTACGCGCTCTGGGACCAGCTCGGAGCCGACTGGTTGGTGACCGGGCGGCTGGACGGCGCGGGTACCCTGGTTCTGGAGGTCCACGATGTGATCTACCGGGAGACCCGGGACTCGGGGCGATTCCCCATCCTGGCTCCGGACCACGGGGACTTCCGGCTCTCGGTGCACATCGCGTCCGATGCCGTGGTGCAGTGGGTCTTCAACGAGCCTGGCATCGCCGCTTCCCGAATCGTCTTCTCCCGCCGCATGGACGATGGGTCCCAGGACCTCTGGATGGTGGACGCCGATGGTGAGAACCTGCAGCGGATCACCCGGGATCGCCCCGAGGAGGATGGGCACCCCCTGGCCATGTCCCCGGCATGGTCACCGGACGGGCGGCGCGTGGTCTACACCTCCTACCGGAGCGGTCTGCCCCGGGTCTACGAGTTGAATCTGGAGACCGGTGAGCGGCGGAGCGTCCCTGCGCCCATGGCCGGGGATTACATCACCCCCACCTACCTTCCCGACGGGGAGCGCGTCGCCTTTGCCGTCAACGCCGGACGCAACTCGGGGCTCTNCGTACAACATCGTGGAGCAGTGCTGCTTCGAGGAGTTGACCCGGGGGCGCTGGGAGGACATCTCCCCCACCTTCTCGCCCGACGGCAGCCAGTTCGCCTTCAACTCCAACCGCCTCGGCGTCGGTGCCCCGCAGATCTACCGGATGCCCTTGAGGGGCGGGCAGGCCACCATCGTCTCACCCTACCTCTACGAGCGCCCCGGCTACTACACCTCGCCGGATTGGTCGCCGGTGGGTGATCGCATCGCCTATCACGGCCGTATCGACCGGCGGGGAACCCACCAGATCCTGGTCTCCGAGATCGGACGTCGCGGGCGGGTGGTGCAGTTGACGCGGGAAGGGAACAACCAGGATCCGAGCTGGGCGCCGGATGGCCGCCATCTGGTCTTCGCCGCCGAGCGGAACTGGGGCCGCGCCCTCATGATCGTGGATACGGAGACCGGCGCCACCCGTACCCTGGTTTCGGGGATCGTGGCGCGGATGCCGGCGTGGTCGCCGTCGCTCAGCGTGCGGCCGGCGGTGGACGCGGAGGCTCCCTGAGCGGACGGGAGGGCGGACAGGGTCGGCGAATCCCCCCTTTGTGGGGCGGGGCCGAGAGTGCGCAAGGAGGATTGCGGGGGGGAGTGGCCCCCGCTTGCAGCGTATGTTAGCTTTCCGGATCTTTGGAACAGGATTCAACGGTCGCGCAGGGGAGTTGGGACGGAGTGCGACGTTTGCATTCGAAACGCCGCTTCCCTATATGCAATGGAGGAGGATCCCCCGGCTCCGACCGGGCGGCCGAAGGGGGGGGACCGTACATGGATCCGAGCTTTTCCCAGTGGTGTAGCAGAGACGGCCCGGGAGGTCCGGCCTTTCCTGTGAAAGCCAAAATGGGGAACCGTGCCGGATCGGACGACGGTGCCAGTCGTGTCCAATCGCTTGTATCGCCAACTTCTTTTTACCAGGAGTAATTGCGATGTACCGTCGACTTCTCGTCGTCGCAGTTCTGTTGATCGGGGTCAGTGTAGGCGCTTGCCGCCGCGAGGCCCCCGAACCCCCCGCTCCGCCGCCCGCCGAGGAGACGGGTCCCGACCTGGATTCCCTCCGTGCGTACGAGGATTCCGTTCGGGCCGCCCGGGAAGCCGAGGAGCGGGCACGAGCCGAGCGCGAGCGTGCCATCGCTGATGCCCGGGCCATCCTTGAGCAGCGCGTGAACTTCGACTTCGACGAGTCGACGATCCGTTCCGACGCGGCTCAGGTGCTGCGGCAGAAGGTGGCGATCCTCCGTTCCAGCCCCGACGTGCAGCTTCGCCTTGAAGGTCATACCGACGAGCGCGGATCGGCGGAGTACAACCAGGCCCTCGGGTCGCGCCGTGCCCAGGCGGTCCTGGATTTCTTCCTGGACGAAGGGCTTTCCGAAAGCCGGTTCGTGACCACCTCCTATGGTGAGGAGCGGCCGCTGGTATCGGCCAGTAACGAGCAGGCATGGGCCCAGAATCGTCGGGTGGAGTTTGTCATCACCGCCGGTGCAGCCTCCATCAGTCCTCCCGAGTGATTCGAAGCCGCAATGCGGCCCGATCCGCTTAAGAATCAAGGCTTTACGCCTGAATTGAGGTCGTCGTCATGAGGAAAACCCCTCCCCCAGCCCGACAGACTCCCGCGATCCGTCCAGGACGGTTCCGGGTTGGGGGAGGGGTCTGTCTTTTCCTCCTGTTTGCCCTCCTGATTCCCCTCACGGGGTGCGCGACCAAGGCTGACGTGAGAGACCTCCGGGGTGAGATCCGTGAGCTCTCGCAGCGGCAGGAGGCACTGATGCGGGAGCTTCGGGCCGAGCAGCGGGCCCAGGGGGATTCCATCGGCGTCCTGTCCGAGAGGTCCCGCCAGCATCAGTTGCAGCTCAGTCGCCAGCTTCGCGATATGGAGGATCAGTTGATCCGGGTGCAGGAGCTCGCCGGCCTGTCCCAGCAGGAACTGGCGGCGCTCCGGGATCAGATGGACCGCCGGAGCCAGCAGGAACTCTTCGGTCCCGCCGGTGCAGGTGACGTGGGTGGGAGCGGCGAGGCCCGGGAGATCTACGAAGAGGCCATGACCCAGTATCGTCGCGGTTCGCTGACGGCGGCCCGGTTTGGCCTGGAGGATGTGGTGGAGAGCTTTCCGAACCATCCCCTGACACCTTCGGCCCGCTACTTCCTCGCCGACATCATGGCTCAGCAGGATGAGCTGGAGGCGGCGGTGGAGGCATTTCTCCGGATTCCTGAGTTTCATCCGGATGCGGAGCGTGTTCCATACGCGCTCTACCGGGTGGGTCTCCTGCACCAGGAACTGGGGAACCGGGGTGAGGCCCGGGAGTTTCTCGAGCGGGTCGTGAATACCTGGCCGGATTCCGACGTGGCGGACATGGCCCGGAGGGCGCTCCAGGAACTGGGCTGAGCCCAGGGCCCCGCCCATGCGTTGTCCCTCTTGCGACTCCCCTCAGAACCGGGTGGTGGACACCCGGTCGAGCCGAGGGGGGCGAGCCCTTCGTCGGCGCCGGGAATGCGGCGATTGTAGTTTCCGTTTCACCACGTACGAGTACGTGGAAGAGCGCCCCATCCAGGTGCTCAAACGGAGCGGTGCGGCCGAGGACTTCGATCGAGCCAAGTTGGTTCGTGCCGTGAAGCTGGCCTGCGCCAAGCGACCGGTTTCCCTGTCGGAGATCGAGGGCATCGCCGACGAGGTGGAAGACCTTCTCTCCCGCCAGGCGGGGTTGGAGGTTCCGAGCCAGGAGATTGGAGAGGCGGTGATGCGGCGGCTCAAGCCTCTCGACCGTGTGGCCTACATCCGCTTCGCTTCGGTATACCGGAATTTCCAGGATCCCGACGAGTTCCAGGAGGTGATCCACGAGATGCAGGAGGGGGCCCGCAAGGAGCTTCAACAGAAGCACCAATCGGAACTGCCCCTGAGCTGACCTCTCCCAGCCTGCATCCATGCCTGCCCATCCTCCCCCAGGCCCTTCGCGGCGGCCGCCACCCGGCCCCACTGGCGAGATGCCCTTCCTGGATCATCTGGAAGAGCTCCGCTGGAGGATCCTGTGGTCACTGGCAACGCTGGTGATCGCCACCGGAATCGGGTTCGCCATCGTGCACTACCTGGGTGTGATGGAACTCCTGATCCGGCCGGTTCGCCCCTTCCTGGCCGGCGACCAGTTGGTCTATTTCAATCCGGCCACACCGTTCTTCATCACTCTGAAGCTCGGGCTGCTGGTGGGGATCCTTCTGGCCTTTCCCATCGTACTCTATCAGGTGTGGGCATTCTTCTCACCGGCGTTGGAGGCCCGAGAGAAGAAGATCATCGTTCCGAGCCTCTACTTTGGCCTGGCCCTCTTCACGGCGGGTGTGGCCATGGCCTACTTCTGGGTCCTCCCGCTGGCCCTGCGCTTCCTGACCGGATTCCAGCAGGCCTTTCTCGAGCCGGCCATCGAGGTGGGGGAGTACCTGGGGTTCGTGGTCCGCCTCCTCCTGGCCTTCGGGTTGGTCTTCGAGCTACCGGTGGTGATCATGATCCTTTCGGCGCTTGGACTGGTGACGCCTCGATTCCTGAAGGAGAAGCGGCGGCATGCCATCTTCCTCATCGTGGTCCTGTCCAGCCTCCTGACTCCCGGGGACATCGCATCCACCTTCCTCATGATCGCTCCCATGATCGTCCTCTACGAAGTGAGCATCGTCATTTCCCGCTTCATCCAACGACGCCGGGAAGAGCCGTTGCAGCCTTCGGCCGAGCCGCCTCCGGGAACCGTTGAGGCGGGGTCGTGAAGGGCGGCCGAGTGGCGCTCGTGGGGGTGGTGTCAGCGGCCCTCGTCCTTCTGACCGCTGCCGCTCCCCCGTCCGCTCCGGCCACAGTCGGGTCGGGTCCTGCCCTGAAGGGGCAGATGGGACAGGCTCCGGGCGATACCATCCTCTCCCGGGCCGACTCGGCTCGACTTCGGGTGCTGGAGAGACTTCGGGCGCCGGCGACCGCGACCCGGGCCGGTGATGCCGAGCCCGATACGATGGTGGCGGACACCCTTCCCCCGTCCCCTCCGGACCCCGGGGCCGCCCCGGACGTGGTGGTGGTGGATCCAGCGGGTGCCGACACCGTAGACACACCGGGGCTGACCGTCGCCACGGAGAGGCGGGAGCGCCGTCCCCTTCCCCCTACGGAACTCCCGGCGGGGGCCGATTCCATCATGCGCGCTCTGGCGGAGCTCCCGGGATTCTCGGTTGCCGCCTACCGGGGAGGGGAGGCGGACTTCCAGGCGGCGGAGCGGCGCCTCGTCCTCCGGGGAACCCCCGAGGATCGGGCCCTCTTCTCGGGACAGGGAAACCGGGTGGAGGCGGACTCCACCATCACCTTCGATGACCGGACCGGGCGGGTACGCACCACCGGGCCCACCCTCTTTTCGCCCCAGGAAGGGGATCCGGTGGAGAGTTCGGCCCTGATCTTCGATCTGGAACAGCGGCGCGGAACGGCCCCGGCGGCCCGGACCACCTATACCGACGCCAACACCTGGTTCGTACGGGGCGATCTGGATTCCGTGGAGGAGGGGCGGATCTTCGGGACGCGGGCGCGCTTCACCTCCTGCGACCACGATCCTCCCCACTCCTTCTTCGAGGCGTCGCAGGTGAAGATCGTGGCGAACCAGGTGCTGGTGGCCCGGGGCGTGCGCATGTACGTGGAGGACGTCCCGGTGCTCTGGCTCCCCTTCCTGGCCCAGAATCTGGGATCGGGGCGCGCATCGGGGCTCCTCACGCCGGCCTTCTCCATGAACGACATCGTGCGGACGTCGTCGGGCTACAATCGGCGCATCTCCAACATCGGCTATTACTGGGCCATGAGTGAGTACTCCGACGCCACCCTGGCGTTGGACTGGTTCTCGAACAACTACCTGGCCCTGACGGGCGGAGTCCGCTACCGCTGGCGGAGTCAGTTCCTGGATGGAAACCTGAATCTCCGGCGGTACTGGCGAGAGACGGGTCAGCAGGAACTCGGGCTCGACACCCGTCACAACTGGGAGATCTCGGAGCGGACCCGGGCCAATGTATCTGGCCGGTTCATCACCAGCTCCCAGTTCGTGAACCAGAATTCCTTCGACCCGCAGGAACTGACCCAGACCATCAACTCCGAGGCCGGGTTCAGCCACCGGTTCGACTGGGGGAATCTCTCGCTCTCCGCCAATCGGAGGCAGCACCTGAGCGACGATCGGGTGGACATGAACCTCCCTACGGCGAGTCTGAACATCAACACCATGACGCTCTTTCCGGCGCCGGCGCAGACTGCCAGTTGGTACAACAATCTGAGCCTGGGGGGGGGCGCACGCTTCAGCCGGGATGTATACGAGCGTCCATTCCAGCCCGATACCGCCTTCGTCCTGACCCGGGCCGACGAGGTGAGGAAGCCGGGCCCGGGCCAACGCCTCCGCTGGTCTCGGTGACTTCTCCCTCTCCGGGAGCGTGGATTTCAACGAGACCCTCTTCGGCGATGTCCCGTCCCGTCTGTTCCAGCCGGATCCAGGGGAAGAAGCCGCCGCCACAGTCCGCCGCTTCGGGGGGTTCACCACCGGGGATGGTCTGCCCCCGGCCCTGGACCCCTTCCTTCAGAGCGACTTCATGGGGGATCCCCGGGCACTCCTGGATATCGAGAGCGCCCAGGTAAGCTGGAATACCAGCCTGTCGTATCGCTTGAATCTCATCGGGTCCACCACCTTCAGCCCCAACGTCTCCATCTCCGGGGAGATGCTCCGCCATGACACCATCCCCGACGCCATGAGTTTCGTGTCGGGTCCGAATCGTCTGTCGGCCGGGGCCCGGCTCCAGACCGACGTCTACGGCTTCTATCGGGGCTTCGGCGGGTTTGACGCGATCCGCCACAAGGTGACGCCCGCCGTCACCTACTCGTACTCGCCGGAGGTGACGCCGTCGGAATTGCAGCGCCAGGTCTTCGGAGCCCGGGCCGCGCGCCCGAGGAAGATCCTCACCGTGGGGTTCAACCAGACGTGGGAAGCCCGTCTCTCCGACGATGAGGAGGATCGGGCTCCGTCTCGGGCCGAGCCCCCCCGGGCGGAGCTGGAGGTGGAAGCCGACGACCCGGATGCCGTGGTCCCCGGGGCGCCGTCTCCTGACGATCCGGACGTGGTCATGGACCCGGAGGACCCGGACGCGGAGCCCGCCGATCCCCAGGACGTTCCCACCATGCTCCCTGGACCGGGTGACGAGGAGGATGGACCACGGCGCGCACCCCGGGCCCAGATCGTGAATCTACTGGCGCTGAATACCACCGCCATCACCTACGATCTGGTGGAGGCGGACTCCACCGGCCGGTTCATCGACGGGTTTACCACGACGCGGCTCAGCAATACGGTCCGCTCCGACTACCTCCGGGGGCTGGACCTCTCCTTCGAGCACGACCTCTTCGAAGATCCCCGCCGCGTCGGGGGGGAGAACGGCGAGGGGACCGCCGGGCCGGGCCGCCGGTTTGCGCCGCACCTCTCCCGGGTGAACCTGGGATTCCAGTTGAACCAGGACTCCAGGTTCATCCAGACCCTGAACCGATGGTTCGGGGTGGGGCCGGAGGCAGACGACGACCACGACCATGACGACGGGGCCGACGTTGCGGCGGCGCCTGACGGCCAGGAGGACTGGGACGGGCCGCCGCCGGGAACCGGGCCGGACGGCTTCGACCAGAACCGCATCGTGCCCGGTCGCGACGAGGCGCGGGGACCCGGCCGCGGAGAGGGGTGGAACGCGCGAGTGAGATACAGCCTCAACCGGCCGAGGGACGGCGGGCCCGGGGCGGGCATGGGTCGAAATGAGCAGGTCCAGTGGGACATCTCCTTCGCACCCAGCCCCAACTGGGCCACCACCTGGCGTTCGGCCTACAATGTGACCGAGAACCGGTTCGCCGATCACGACGTTCGACTCATCCGGGACCTCCACGAATGGGAAGCTTCGTTCGGGTTCCGCCAGACGGTTCGGGGGAACTGGTCCTTCACCTTCGAGGTTGCCCTCCGGGCCAACCGGGACCTGAGCTTCGACTATCAGCAGCGGGACTCCCAGGGAGGCGGCCGACTCCGCTGATCGCGCTGAGCGGGGACGTCCCCGTCAGCCCTGATGGGTGTCCACCCAGGGGGACGGGGCGGAGGGGAACTGCCTGGCGTCACGGTGTTGAGGGTCCGGCATACCTCCTGCACCGGATGACTCCGTGGACCCGGGGGCTCGGGCAACCTCCAGCGCCTCATTCGGGTTCGGACGGATCCAATCCAATCGGGAGGCGGCGGTGACCAGGATGCGATGGCGAACGGGTGGGTGGCTCGGCGGAGTGGCGGCGGTGGTGTTTCTGACGCTCACCGCCTGCGAGACTTCGGAGGTCCTGGTTCCGGTGAATGGAGGGGCGAGTCCGTCCGCCCCCCGGAATCTGGATGTCACCTACTATGCCGGGGCGGTTCTTGTCTCGTGGGACCTTCCGTCCAGGTGGGACGGAGAGTTCTTCCGGGTCTACGGACGCCGGGTGAGCGACGCCGACTTCTTCCTGGTGGCGGACGTGACCAACTGTTCCGATGGAGCCTGCGCCTATTCGGATCGGAATGTGGTCCGCAACGTGACCTACGAGTACTACGTGGCCTCCGTGGATCCCGGCTCCGGTGCCGAGACACCCTCCGACTTCTCGGTGGAGGTGTTCGTGCCCCGGTTCGATCCGCCACCCACCCCTGGCGACGTGGAAGCCGTCGCCCTGGACGACGCCATCTTCCTCCGCTGGAACACCGCGGCCCGGGCGGCAGATGACTTCCACTTCTACCGGGTATACCTGGAGGAGGCCGAGGGGGGAGGCGCCTTGCTGGGTGAGACCGACTCCGAGGGCTTCCTTGACCTGCTGGTGCAGAATGGGAGCACCTACGGCTACTTTGTGACCGCCGTGGACCTGCAGGGGCACGAAAGCCCGGGCAGCTTCCTGGCGGAGGGGACGCCCCGTCCCGACTTCCGGGGGGAACTCCTGTATGCCTTCGAGGACCAGCCCGGACGTTCCGGCTTCGTCTTCCGCGAGAGTGAGGATCTGGACCCGCAGGTCCCGGGCACCGATCCCGGACGGCACTTCCGGGTGGAGATCGACGCGGACGGATGGTGGCTCGTGCCGGGCCCGGGGGCGCAGCTCCACCAGGAGGCCTACTTCACCACCAGCCTCCGCTGTGGTCCCGCCGCCGACGCCGGGTGCACGGACCTTCGCGTCGCGCCCTCGTCGGGATACGGGACCCAGGACATGCAGCTCACCCCCGAACTCAGCTACGTGCTTCGCGTGCCTGCCGAGGGGGGCGGGTGGAGGTACGGTGTGATCCGAGTCAGCCACGTAGGGTTCGCCCAGGACGGCGCCATCGTGATCTTCGACTGGGCCTTCCAGTTGCAGGTTGGCAATCCCGCCCTCTCCCCTGCACCCAACTCCTCCATCGTCCGAGACTAGGAGCAGGCCCGGGCGGCCGCCGGCAGCATGCGGGCGGCGTGCGGTCGACGGCGTTGGTAGCCGGCACAGGAACAGAGGTGAAGGGTGGCCGGGAGGATCGGGAGGAGGGGTGGACCGGAGGCCCCTTCCCCTCCTATCCTCCCACGTGGAATCGAGCGTCTGACGGGTCGGGGGACGTCCCCGCAACTCCAGGAGCGTGGCCGTTGTCGACGAAGATCGAGAAGCTGAAGCGGAAGGCTCGCGAGCACGAGCAGCGGGAGGAGTGGCCCGAAGCGCTCGAGCTCTACACCCGGGCGCTGGACGAGTCGGTGGAGCAGGACGATCCCGACATCGCCCTTCACAACCGGATCGGGGATCTCCAGATCCGCCTCGGGGACCGGGATGGAGCCATGGCCAGCTATGAGCGGGCCATCGATCTCTATCTGGAAGGGGATCTCCCCAACAACGCCATGGCCGTCTGTCGGAAACTTCAGCGGAATGCGCCGGATCGCACGTCCACCCTCCTGCGCATGGGGCACATCCGGATTCAGCAGGGATTCGTGGTGGACGCCCGCCAGAACTTCCTGAGTTACGCCGAGGCCCGGGTTGCCCAGGGAAGGGGAGAGGAGGGCCTGAGGGCGCTGGAGGAATTCGCTGCGCTGGCGCCGGAAGACGTTCAGGTGCGGGTGTTCCTCGCGACCTTCCTCGAGCAGCAGGAGCGGACCCAAGAGGCCATCGGGCACCTCCGGGCCGCGTACCGCTACCTCCGGGACCAGGGGGAGAACGAGGAGGCCGCCGGACTGCGGAGCCGCGTGCAGGAGATGGCGCCGGAGGTGGATGTGGAGGCTGAGGCCCTGCGGGATGAGGCTCGGGGGGACGAGACGGTGAGTGAGCCCGCGCGGGATGATCTCTCCATGGACTGGCCTGAGCCCGGGAAACACGCCGGCCGCGGCGGAGATGAGGAGCCTTCGCACGATCCCCTGGCCGGAAACGTGGTGGATCTCGAGGCCTCTGAAGTCTCCTGGGAGGATCCGGACCCATTTGAGGATGGCGTCCCGGAGGAGGATCCGGCTCCGATGGTGGACCCCGACCGGGCGGGAGGCGTCGACTTCTCCGAGGAGGATCTGGCGGACCTGGAGGGTGGGTACGACTGGGTCCAAGGGACTGAATCCGAGGCACCGGTACAGGAGGCGGACGAGCCCGAAGGTTACGGCCGTGGGTCCATGGAGTGGGCCATGGAAGAGGCGGCTGCCGATGCCGCCCGGGACCGGGACTCCTGGGATGAGGACTCGCCGGATGAGGAGCCGGTGGAGGATCCCGAGCCCTTGCCGCTGTTGCACGAACCCCCTCCAGACGAGGACGGTGCGACGACGGATGTCGACCCCGAGCCCACCGCTCCCGAGCCCACCGCTCCTGAACCCACCGCTCCCGAGCCCACCGCGCTGCAGGAGGAGAGTCGGGAGAGCTCCGGCCTCGGAGCCAGCACCCGGGACACCCTCATGGGACTTCGGGCCATGGTGACCCGGGATCCAGGGGATGCCGAGGCCTGGCGGCGCCTGGGTGCGGTTCTCCTGGAAGAGGGGATGGAGGAGGAGGCCCGGATCGCCCTCCGGAAGGCCCATGAGACCTACTCGGAGATGGGGGACCCGGAAAAGGCCATGCGGGTGGTCCGGGACATCA
>SL_3KL_010_SEDDRAFT_10001453_pt1 | contig 21480 bp, 17 predicted proteins | sample SodLakKL_010_SED_2_FD_10381 | JGI IMG/M metagenome (IMG submission 10381) | reverse complement strand
GCCGTCGACTGCCGAAAATCGCCCGAGCCCTCAATGTGTCCTATCTGCTGGAAGGCTCCATCCAGCGTGATAACGACAACGTGCGCGTTCATGTCAGCCTGGTCGACGGCCACAACGGTTTCGAGCTCTGGGGGCAGAGCTATCACGGGTCCATCTTGGATGTTCTGGGCCTGCAAGACGAGATCACGGAGTCGGTCATCCGCGAGCTGGCGGGCGCCCTGCACCTCAAGCCCGGCACTCAACTGCAGGTCGTGCAGTTCAACGACCGCATCGAGCTGATCCCGCTGCGTGCCGCCAAGAGCCTGCGCGGGTCGCTGACGGGCCTGGATACGCGCGTCCCGCGCGATGATGATCGCGTCTACGAAAACATGAACGTCGTCGACCTCGGACTGGTTGGAATACTTTGCCGACGGTCCGAACGCCGGACATTGCGCTGATGCCATCGAAGACACCACACCCCTGGTGGTGCCGTCGATCACTTTGCTGGAGGTCTTCAAGCGCATCAGCTGGCAGCGCTACGAGACCACCGAGTTGCAATGTGCCGCTGTGATGCAGCAAGGGCGGGTCATTGCCCTCGAGGGGGATCCCGGGGGCTGATTCCGCCGCCGGCCTGATGCCCTGCAGGTTTTTCGAGCCCGCTGCATAATGGCTGCTCGCATCGAGCTTTCCAATACCGAAGCTTTACAATGAACAAGCTGATTTTTTCTCTAAGCGCACTGATCATCATGTCCAGCCTTTACACGGCCTCAAGCCATGCCTCCGAGCGTGCCCGCGACCTGGGTGTGGAGATTGGCATTCTCGCGCCCGGCCCGCACAACGCCATCACCGACGTGGCCGGGGTCAAAGTGGGTCAGGTCACGCTCATCGAAGGAGAGTCCGTACGCACCGGAGTGACCGCCATCCTTCCCCATGACGGCAATCCGTTCATCGATCGGGTGCCGGCCGCGGCGTATGTCGGCAACGGTTTCGGCAAGGCGGTTGGATTGAGTCAGGTGCAGGAGCTGGGGGAACTGGAAACTCCGATTGTCCTGACCAACACCCTGAGTGTCTACCAGGCAGCTCACGGGCTGGCTGATTGGGTTCTGGGTCTGGCCGGCAACGAGGACGTGCGCTCGGTCAATGCCGTGGTTGGCGAGACCAATGATGGGTATCTCAACGATATTCGCGCCCGTGTCATCACACCCGAACATGTCAGGGAAGCCATTGAATCGGCCGACGGCGGGCCGGTGGTCGAGGGTAATGTGGGCGCCGGTACAGGAACCCGGGCGCTGGGTTTCAAGGCCGGTATCGGCACCAGTTCGCGGGTCCTGCCGGCTTCCGAGGGTGGTTACACCCTGGGTGTGCTGGTGCAGTCGAATTTTGGCGGTGTGCTGGCCATTGACGGAATACGCGTGGGTGAAGCACTGGGCCGTCACTACCTGGCCGATCATGTGCCTTACACGCCTGAAGATGACGATGGCTCGATCATGATCATCGTGGCCACCGATGCGCCGGTGATGGCTCGCAATCTGGAACGACTGGCCAAGCGGGCGTTGCTGGGCGTGGGGCGGGTCGGCGGATTCATGGCCAATGGCTCGGGCGACTACGTGATCGCCTTTTCCACCGCCAAGTCGGTTCGTATTGAACACGATGGTCGTGACCGTCACGAACTGACTGAATTATCGAATGCCGCAATGACGCCGCTGTTTCTGGCTGCCGTGGAGGCCACCGAAGAGGCGATTGTCAACTCGCTGCTCATGGCCGAAACCATGACCGGTCATCAGGGACGGCGCATTGAAGCATTGCCGGTCAAGGACATCATGGATTTACTGGAGAAAGCAAGGAAATGAATTTGAAGTACTTCATCCCCGCAATCTTATTGTTGCTGGCCAGCCCGGTCGCAGCCGACGACCATTCCCCCGAGTATCAGCGCGCGCTGGAGCTGCTGGCTGAAACACCATTGATCGATGGTCACAATGATGTGCCCTGGCAGTATCGCGCCCGGGTTGACAATCGCCTGGCCGAAATCGACTTCGCCGGCGATACTCGTCAACTGGATCCACCCATGCATACCGATCTGGACCGCTTGCGGTCCGGGCGCGTCGGTGGACAATTCTGGTCCATTTACGTGCCGCCGAGATATTCCGGTGACGAGGCGGTGCGCGTTCAGCTCGAGCAATTCGACATTGCCCATCGCCTGATCGACGCCCATGACGAACTGAAGTTCGTCACGACCGCCGACGAGCTCGAAGCGGCCTTTTCCGAGGGGCATGTCGCTTCCCTGCTCGGCATGGAAGGCGGTCATGTGATCAACAACTCCCTGGCGGTGTTGCGCATGTTCCACGAACTGGGAGCGCGTTATCTGACGTTGACCCATTGGCAGGCCCATGACTGGGCCGATGCAGCCACCGACGATCCGCGCCATGACGGTCTCAACGCGTTCGGCAAGGAAGTCGTGCGCGAGATGAATCGATTGGGCATGCTTGTCGATCTGTCGCATGTCAGCCCGGCAGTCATGCATGACGCCCTGGATGTCTCCGAAGCGCCGGTCATTTTTTCGCACTCCTCGGCCATGGGCGTGACCCCGCACGCGCGCAACGTGCCTGATGATGTGCTTGACCGCCTGCCGGACAATGGCGGCATCGTCATGGTGACCTTCGTGCCGAGCTTCGTGAACGAGCCATTGCGCCAGTGGGGCGCCCGGCGCGCTGCCGAGCGCTCACGCCTTCAAAGTCTGCACCCCGGGAATCCCGATGCCGTTGAAGCGGGCATGGACGCCTGGCTGAAGGACAATCCCCAACGAATCGCGACACTGTCCGACGTCGCGGATCATATTGACTACATCCGCGATCGCATCGGCAGTGAATACATCGGCATTGGCGGTGACTACGACGGCATCACCACCGTGCCCGAGGGACTGGAGGATGCCTCCACCTATCCGGCTTTGATTGCCGAACTGATCCGCCGAGATTACAGCGACGCGGAGCTGGCCGGAATCATCGGCAACAACGCGCTTCGGGTCATGCGCCAGGCCGAGGCCACGGCCGAGAGACTCCAGGCCGAACGTCCGCCCTCTGATGTGCGCATTACCGACCTGGAATAATGCAACAAAGCATGGAATTCACCAAAGAGTGCCCGAACTCGAATCAGGGCCTGCTGTTGCGAAAGAAACAAGAAGAGCAGACCACAGAGGCACAGAGGACACAGAGAAAAGAAGTAACTCTATTGTCTTTCTCTGTGACCTCCGTGCCTCTGTGGTGAGTTCTTGGTTTTTTGCCCTTACAAAGAAAAAAGTACACAGAGAAAGATTGATGAGCCAGCAACCGACTCAACCGAAATTCAGCATTGGCCAGATCATCCACCACAAGAAATACGACTACCGGGGTGTGATCGTCGATGTCGACCCGGTGTTTTCAGGCACCGAGGAATGGTATGAGCAAATGGCGGTCAGCCGCCCCCCGAAAGACCGTCCCTGGTACCACGTGCTGGTCGACGGGGCCGAGCATTCGACCTACGTGGCCGAACAGCACCTGGAGCCCGATCCGTCCGGTCACCAGATCAGCCATCCGGCGCTGGGGCAGTTTTTCGACCAGTTCGAGCGTGGCCGCTATTCTCGATCAAGCCACTTGCATTGAACGGGCCACTACACTCAGGCCAGCCTGCGCCAGGCCCACTCCACTGGCCCTTGCCTGAACCAGCGCAGCCACAGCGCCATGAGGGCGGTGTAGGTCAGGGTGATCAGTAGCCAGGCCATCAACGTGCCGGGAGCGTTGAATTGGCCTTTCATACCCAGCCCCCAGCCGTAAAAGACGATCGCTGCCAGCAGGTTTTGCAGAATGTAGCAGGTCAGGGCAGTGCGCCCGACCACTTCCAGCGCGCGGGTGATCGGGCCGCGAACGACCTGGAACAGCAGTACGCCCAGGCCCAGGTAGGCCAGGGACATCAGCGGGGCGAAAAAGTACCGGGCGGCCATGGCCACGCGCGCATCGGGATAGAAGCTGGCCAGGTTGAGCGGTACACCGATGACCAGGCCGATGATCACCAGGCGGCGGGCCAGTTGTCGACCGTTCTCCCGACCATCGAACAGGCCGGCGCGGGTGAGCAACACGCCGAGTCCCATCAGAACGGTATTCAGGCCGAGCAGGGTAATGACTTCGAAACGGAAGTAAAGCGCCAGGTCCATTCGCAACCAGACCGTTTCGGAGTAACTGGCGGTGGCCAGCACCTGGCTGATGTGATCAGAGATGGGGTCTTGTCCGGATGGGTCGATGACCAGGCAGACCAGACCATAAATGAGCACATGGAGTGCCAGCGCCGCGATCATGCCGGAAATCAGGTGTACGCGTCCGCCGATGGCCAGGCCCATGACGATCAGCGAGGCCAGCGCGTATCCCATCAGAATGTCATAGCCGTACACGAGCGCAAAGTGGATAAAGCCGATACCCAGCAACAGAAGATTGCGCCATGCATAGCGCGGGGCGAATCGTGCGCCGTGCCTGACTGCCGAGCGCAATTGCAGCTGCAGTCCGACCCCGAACAGGATGGCCAGTAGCCCGAGGAATTTGCCATTGGTCAGGTAAAGCGTCAGCGCCAGCAGAAAGTCATTCAGGTCTGACCACCATTCCTTCGGCCCGAACATCACCTCGAGGTCTCCCCCCAGGTAGGAAAAGGCCCAGATGTTGGTGCCCAGCGTACCGACAATGGCCAGGCCGCGCAGGCAGTCCAGGCTGGTGATGCGCGGGCTGCCACGGTGTTCCGCTGAAAAGTATTTTCCGGCCGAGTCAGACATGCTTGCTGATTGCGTTGTGAACGCATGTTGAGTCATGCCATGCTACCCCGAACAATCAATGGACGGCACGAGATCGGTCCCAATGAAACGACTGGAGTTGATGTTGCCCCCGCCGCTGGTTGCGGGTTTGGCGGCACTGATCATGTGGGTGCTTGCAAGGCAGGGTCCCGTACTGGAGTTGGCCATCCCGGTGCGACTGTCGCTGGCGATCCTGATGACGCTTTCCGGGCTGGCAGTTGCTCTGGCCGGAGTGGTGTCCTTCCATCGTGCCGAAACCACGGTCAACCCGTTCATGCCGGAAAAGTCGACGGCGCTGGTCAGTTCGGGCATCTACCGATTCAGCCGCAACCCGATGTATCTGGGTATGTTGCTGGTGTTGCTGGCCTGGGCACTGTGGCTGACTGCACCATTGGCACTCGTTGGGCCGGCACTGTTCGTGATCTGGATCACGCGATTCCAGATTATTCCCGAAGAGCGCGCTTTGCGCGCCAGGTTCGGTCCGGAGTTTGACGCTTACTGTCGCCGAGTGCGACGCTGGATTTGATGCTTCTCACCGCGATTGGTCCCGGTCAAGTACCTCCAGAATCGCGGGCAAAAGAGCCTCATGTAGTGGCAGATCGGGGCTGACATAACTGGTCATCTGCTCCTGGATCGAGCCCTCGGCGGCCTTGAGTACATGGTTCATGCCCTCGATCCATTGACTGTCGTCGGCATGCGGAGCCAGGGCATCGAAGTCGTTGCGGCCCACTTGCAGGTCGGTGCTGCCGCCGATGATAAGAAGAGGAACGTTCAGTTCACTGGCCAATTCAGCCGGGTTCATGGCCAGCCATTCGATCAGGTAGGGCTGTACCGATGGACGAAAAAGCGTGTTGAACGTGGGCGGGATGTCTTCCACCGTGCGTCCGGATTCGAGTTCGGAAAGAATGTGCTCGAACTGATCAGCCAGATCACCGGTCCCGGCCAATTGCTCGCCGGTCTGTTCGCGCAGCACCACGCCCATGGGTCGGCCGGCCGCGGCAATGGCGACCACGCTGGCCACCGGTGCCTGGTTGGCGGCCACCTTGGCAAACAGGGCGCCTTCACTGTGACCGACCAGGTGGATCCTTTCGAAATCCCGTTCGCTCTTGCCCCAGCGGGCCCATGCTGCCAGATCGTCGGAGTAATGCGATGGACGGATCTCGCTTTCGGGCTGACCTGCGCGACTTTCGCCAATACCGCGCTTGTCGTAGCGCAATACCGCCAGACCGTTTTCGGCCAGCCCTTCGGCCAGCAATCGATGGCTGTTGTTGATCATGCCCTGCTGATTGCCATCTCGATCCGTCGGGCCACTTCCGACATGCAGGATGACCAGATCGGTGGCGCCATCAGGGTTTAGCAGAGTGCCGTGCAGGGTCAGGTCTTCGCGCGGCAATTCGACCGCCTCTTCGCCGGCCACGGCCAGACCGGAGGTCAATAACAATATCATCAGGATTCTCATCGCAAACTTTCTCCGGATTTCATGCAAGATCGGTTAACTTAGGTAAATAATATATCATATATGTTGAAGTTTATTAAAAACAGGTTTAATCTATTCAATCATGAAGCGTGCCCCTGTCCATTGTCCGGCCTGTGATGGCGAGTTGGTGATCACGGAGCTGACCTGCCTGTCCTGCGAAACTCGAGTGACCGGTCACTATCGATTGCCGTCACTTTTGCGCCTCAACCCGGATGATCAGCGATTTATCGAGGCCTTCGTGCGCGCCTCGGGCAGTCTCAAGGCCATGGCGGGCCAATTGGGGGTCAGTTACCCGACGGTCCGAAATCGCCTTGACAATATCATTGAAACGCTGGAACAAGAACCGACTCAATGAAAACGTGGCTGTTCAGACCTTTTGATCGAATGGCTGGAGCACCGGCGCTGGGACTGGGCTTGTTGATAATTGCGGTGACTGCGCTGGTGGCCCGGCGTGCCGGTTTGCATACTGATGGCGTGCTGGACCTGAACTTCGGGCCGGAAGTGGCGTTGTGGGTGCTGGTGGCCCAGGGGCTGATCAACTGGCTGTGTCTGAGTGTCCTGTTGTTGTTTACCGGGTTGTGGTTGAGCAAGGGCCGTTTTCGCCTGATTGATCTGATCGGGACCCAGGCGTTGGCGCGCTGGCCCATGTTGCTGGCGACCCTCTGGTATTCCATTCCCGGAATCGGGCAGAGCATCGAGGCAAGTACGACCCGTTTGCTGGCCACTATGCCGGACCAGCCGACCGAGGTCATTGCGCCGGTGGAGTACCTGTTCGATGCCATGTGGCTGATGCTGCTCAGCCTGCCCATCCTGGCAGCGATTGTGTGGATGGTCTGGCTGATGTATCACGGCTACAGGCTGGTCACCAACCTGAGCGGTCACCGCGCCGTTCTCAGTTTCATCGCCGCGTTGGTGATCGCCGAGGTACTGAGCAAAGTGCTGATCCATTTTCTGCTATTGCAATGACCCGATTCCTCGACCGGTTTGTGGTGCTGCTGCGTAGCCTTGCAGGCAGTCGCCGGTTTGCTCGGTGGTGAAATTCCTGCCCTGGGAGCTGGCGCACACCATATGACCGGATTTCGGGTTGTCGGGTGGTGTTGCGCGGCAATGTGCATGATCGTGATCAGTCAGTACAATAGATGGCTGCAAAGCTCACTATTGGCACGCTGAACAAGGACTGGCATGGTTCAACAACACCCTCATCCCGACGACTTGGACCCGCAGGAAACCCGGGAGTGGCTGGAGTCACTGGCCGCCGTGGTGGACCGGGACGGTCCGGAGCGGGCACATTTCCTTCTCGAACGCTTGGTCGAATTGACGCGCAGGAGTGGCGCGTATCTGCCGTTTGACCTGACTACTGCCTACATCAATACCATTTCGCCGCATCGTCAGGCGCCAATGCCGGGTGATGGCGCCATCGAGAGGCGCATTCGTCCCATCATTCGATGGAACGCCATGGCCATGGTGGTGCGTGCCGCACGACGGGGCGGCGAACTGGGTGGTCATATCGCCAGTTTCGCCTCGGCAGCCACGCTCTACGATGTGGGTTTCAATCATTTCTTCAAGGGACCGGATCACGAGGATGGTTCCGATCTGTTGTTCATTCAGGGCCATTCCTCGCCAGGGATATACGCGCGCGCTTATCTGGAAGGACGGATAACGGAAGAACAGCTCGACCGTTTCCGCCAGGAAGTCGATGGCGATGGCCTGAGCTCCTATCCACATCCCTGGCTGATGCCGGATTTCTGGCAGATCCCGACCGTGTCCATGGGCCTGGGTCCGATCATGGCGATCTACCAGGCGCGTTTTCTCAAGTACCTGAACAATCGCGAACTGATCAATGCCGAAAAGCGCAAGGTCTGGTGCTTCATGGGTGACGGCGAATGCGATGAGCCGGAGTCGCTGGGCGCGATTTCGCTGGCCGGGCGCGAAAAGCTTGACAACCTGGTGTTCGTGGTCAACTGCAATCTGCAGCGCCTGGATGGGCCGGTGCGCGGCAACGGCAAGATCATCCAGGAGCTCGAGGGCGTATTCCGCGGCGCCGGATGGAACGTCATCAAGGTCATCTGGGGTTCCTACTGGGATCCGTTGCTGGCCCGCGACACCAAGGGACTCTTGCGCAAGCGCATGGAAGAGGCGCTGGATGGCGACTACCAGAAATACAAGGCCAACGACGGCGCTTACGTGCGCGAACACTTCTTCGGCGCTTACGACGAACTGAAGGAAATGGTCGCCGATCTGTCCGACGAGGACATCTGGCGCCTGAATCGTGGCGGCCACGACCCGCACAAGATTTACGCGGCCTATCACTCGGCCACTCAGCATGAAGGCCGGCCCACGGTCATCCTGGCAAAGACCATCAAGGGCTATGGGCTGGGCAAGTCCGGCGAGGGGCAGAACATCTCGCACCAGCAGAAGAAGCTCGATGATGAGGGTGTGAAGTATTTCCGTGATCGCTTCAATGTACCGATCAAGGATGAGGAGATCGGCGAGGTGCCCTACTATCATCCCGGCGAGGATTCCGAGGAAGTGCGCTACATGAAAAAACAGCGCGAGAAACTCGGTGGTTTCCTGCCGCAGCGCCGGTTTGAGGCCAAGCCGTTGGAAATCCCCGGCCTCGATGCCTTCGAATCCATCACCAAGGGCTCGGATGGTCGTGAAATTTCGACCACCATGGCCTTCGTGCGTTGCCTGGCGGTGTTGCTCAGGGACAAGAATCTCAAGAAGCACATCGTGCCGATCATCTGTGACGAGGCACGTACCTTCGGCATGGAAGGACTGTTCCGCCAGATCGGCATCTATGCCCCGGAAGGCCAGCTCTACGAGCCGGTCGATTCCGACCAGTTGATGTATTACAAGGAAGATCGCAAGGGCCAGGTGTTGCAGGAGGGCATTACCGAGGCCGGGTCCATGAGTTCATGGATTGCCGCGGCCACCAGTTATGCCTCCAGCGGCCTGCCGATGATCCCGTTCTATGCCTTTTACTCCATGTTCGGTTTTCAGCGCATCGGTGATCTGGCCTGGGCGGCCGGTGACATGCGCGCCCGCGGATTCCTGATCGGCGGCACCTCGGGCCGGACCACCCTCAATGGCGAGGGCTTGCAGCACGAGGACGGCCACAGTCATGTGCTGGCCTCGACCATTCCCAATTGTGTTTCCTACGACCCGGCTTTTGGCTACGAACTGGCCGTCATCGTGCAGGATGGATTGCGCCGCATGTATGCCGAGCAGGAGGACGTCTACTACTACATCACCGTACTCAACGAGAACTATGCCCACCCGGAAATGCCCGAAGGCAGCGAGGAAGGGATTCGCAAGGGAATGTACTTGCTTCGCGAGGGCGCGAAGCGGGAGACGGAAGACGGGAGAGGGGAGACGCCCCGGGTGCAGTTGATGGGATCGGGGGCGATCTTGAGGGAAGTGATTGCTGCATCGCAGTTGCTGGAGCAGCATTATGGCGTCGGCGCTGATGTCTGGTCGGTGACCAGTTTCAATGAACTCAGGCGCGAGGCGCATGCGGTGACCCGTCGCAACCGGCTCAATCCTGAGGGCCCGGCGACTTCACCTTATGTCACCGCAATTCTGAAGGGCCGGCCTGGGCCGGTGGTGGCGGCCACCGACTATATCCGAACCTATGCTGACCAGGTTCGTGAATATATTCCCCAGGAGGATTATCTGGTGCTGGGCACCGATGGTTTCGGTCGATCCGACACGCGCGAAAATCTGCGGCGCTTTTTCGAGGTTGATCGAAATCACATTGCCTGGACGGCGCTGGTTGGCCTGAATCGGCGTGGTCAGTTCGACGACAAGGATCTGGTCAAGGCCCGCAGTGCGCTCGAGATCGATCCCGACAAGCCCTTGCCGCTGTCGGTTTGAGGCAAGTTGGACCTTTCGACACGCGAACCATGCCGTGTCGAAGAGTTCGATATCGTCCGTCGGGGACACGCGCGGGCGATTTGCGCTCAGGCGCTTCTTGCCTTCGGCAAACCGCACCTGACCTACAATCTGCGCTGCCCGACCTATACTTGAATCGGAATAGAGAGCAAAGTTGATGAGTGAGACCAAGGAAATCCGCGTCCCTGATATTGGTGACTTCGACAAGGTGCCGGTCATCGAGATTCTGGTCGCCGAGGGCGATGATGTTGATGCCGAGCAGTCGCTGATCACACTGGAGTCGGACAAGGCCACCATGGAAGTGCCGTCGCCTTCGGCCGGGAAACTCGTGGAGTTGAAGGTCAAGGAGGGCGATGAGGTGGGTGAGGGGGACGTGATTGCGGTGGTGGAGGTGGCCGGTGATGAAGACGGGGAGACGGGAGACGGAAGACGGGAGACGGAAAAGGAAGATGTAGGTCGGCCCAACGCGGCCGACGGACAAGGCTCGGAAAAGTCAAAAAGCTCAGACAAGCCCGAAGAGTCCGAAGAAAGCACCCCGGAAACCGGAAACCGGAAACCGGAAACCGATTCCTCAAAAGACGACCTGCCCCCTCCGCCAGTGCCGTTCGATGAAATGGATCATGATCCGGGTTCGCTGCCGCATGCCTCGCCGTCGGTGCGCAAGCTGGCGCGCGAGCTGGGTGTGGATCTTTCTTCGGTCAAGGGCAGTGGTCGCAAGGGTCGGATCACCGAGGATGACCTCAAGGGGTATGTGAAAGAGACCATGGAGAGTGGCGGGGCGGTCGCCGCGGGGTCGGGGCTGGATATTGCCGCTCCGCCGGAAGTCGATTTTTCGAAGTTCGGCGACATCGAGGAAGAGAAGCTTTCGCGCATCAAGCGGATTTCCGGGCCCAACCTTCATCGCAACTGGGTTTCGATTCCGCATGTCACCCAGTTCGACCAGGCCGACATCACCGAGATGGAAGCCTTTCGCAAGGCCAGCCAGAAGACCGCCGAAGCGGCCGGCACCAAGCTGACTCCACTGGTGTTTTTGATCAAGGCGGTCGTTGCCGCCCTGCGCGAGTTTGCCCATTTCAACGCTTCGCTAAGTACAGATGGCCAGACGCTGATTCGCAAGAAGTATTTCCATATCGGCGTGGCCGTGGATACCCCCAACGGGCTGGTCGTGCCGGTCCTCAGGGATTGCGATCAGAAGGGCCTGATCGAGTTGTCCAAGGAACTGGCCGACCTGTCGGAGCGCGCGCGCGAGGGTAAACTTAAAAGCGACGAAATGAAGGGGGGCTGTTTGACCATATCCAGTCTGGGCGGTATTGGCGGGACCGCCTTTACTCCCATCATCAACGCGCCCGAGCTGGCCATTCTCGGGGTCTCTCGTGCCGAGATGAAACCGGTCTGGGATGGCGAGCAATTCCAGCCGCGCCTGATGCTGCCGCTGTCACTGTCTTATGATCACCGCGTGATCGATGGCGCCGATGCGGTTCGTTTTACCCGCTACCTGGCCGATCAGCTCGAGGATTTGCGTAGACAGTTGTTATGAGTCGCAACCCACAACGCACCGGTTTCGGCATGATGCTGGCTGCGGCCGTGGGCATGCTGGTGCTGCTGACCTGGTTCTTTTCCGGCCAGATCGACGACCGGACCCACCCCAACCGGCAAGTTCAGAGCCAGGTGCTCAACGGCATGATCGAGGTCAGCCTGGCTGCTGACCGTCAAGGCCATTTCATCGCTACCGGACAAATCAACGGCCGCGACGTGACTTTTCTGGTCGATACCGGCGCCACCCTGGTCTCCGTGCCGGAAGGCCTGGCCGACCGGATGGGCCTGGAGCGTCTGGCGCCGATCCGTCTGGAAACCGCTGCCGGAAATGTGCAGGGCTGGCTGACCCGCCTTGAAGAGGTGCGCCTGGGTGAAATCGTGCAGCGCGATGTGCGCGCAGCCATCAATCCCGGTCGCCATGATACGGTGCTTCTGGGGATGAGTTTTCTGCGCGAACTGGAAATGACACAGCGCGATGGCGAACTCCGCCTGGTGGCGGAATGAACTGTGATTCGTCCGTCGGGGACGTAGCCCCGACCTACGGATTTTCAATCCGAACTGAGAGTGGAAATTGATGGGCAATACCAAGGAAATCCGCGTTCCCGACATTGGCGACTTTGACAAGGTCCCCGTCATCGAAGTGCTTGTGTCCGAAGGCGACGAGGTCGAGGCCGAGCAGTCGCTGATCACCCTGGAGTCGGACAAGGCGACCATGGAAGTTCCGTCGTCTTCGGCCGGGAAGATCGCGGCGCTGAAGGTGAAGGAAGGCGATGAAGTGGGCGAAGGGGATGTGATTGCGGTGGTGGAGGTGGCTGGTGATGAAGACGGGGAGACGGGAGACGGGAGACGGGAGACGGGAAAAGACGAGGGGTCAGGGGTCAGGGATCGGGGGTCAGGGGAGGATTCTGATGGCGGTGGTGGCAACGGTAAGTCAGGCGACTCCGAAAGAGCTGACGAAGGCGCTGCACAAACCGTCTCCCGTCTTCCTTCTTCCGTCTCCCCGGCCGGTCACGGCCGCGACTTCGATCTTGTGGTCCTCGGCTCCGGCCCCGGCGGCTACACCGCCGCATTCCGGGCTGCCGATCTGGGGCTGAAGGTCGCTCTGGTCGAGCGTTATCCAAGCCTGGGCGGGGTGTGTCTGAACGTCGGTTGCATTCCGTCCAAGGCCCTGCTGCATGTCGGACAGGTCATTGATGCGGCCGATCATCTGGGTGCTCATGGTGTGAATTTCGGCAAGCCTGAGCTGGATATCGACAAACTGCGCAAGTTCAAGGATGACGTGGTCGGAAAGCTCACCGGCGGGCTGGCCGGCATGGCGAAGAAGCGCAAGGTTGAAGTGATCGAAGGCGAGGGGCGCTTTGCCGGTGAACATGAGCTGAGCATCGAGCAAGATGGTGAGACAAAGTCGCTGAGTTTCAATCAGTGCATCATCGCCGCCGGTTCACGGGTGATCGAGATTCCCGGCATTCCCTGGGACGATGAGCGCGTGATGGATTCGACCGGTGCGCTGGAGCTGGCCGAAGTGCCTGAACGCCTGCTGGTGATCGGTGGCGGCATCATCGGCCTGGAAATGGCCTGTGTCTATCGCGCCCTGGGCGCCAAGGTCAGCGTGGTCGAGTTGATGGATCAACTGATGCCCGGGGCCGATCCGGACCTGGTCAAGCCACTTCAGCAATTCCTGAAAAAACAGGGGGTGGAGATCCACCTGAAAACAAAGGTTGAAAAAGTCGAGGCGAGTGATGAGCATCTGCGCGCGCATTTCGAGGGGGACAAGGCGCCCGACCCAACGGATTTTGATCGGGTGCTGGTGTGCGTGGGTCGTCGACCCAACGGCGATCGCATCGATACTGATCAGGCCGGCGTGAAGGTGGATGACAAGGGTTTTGTTCCGGTCAACGGGCAGATGCGCACCAACATCGATCACATCTTCGCCATCGGCGATATCGTCGGCCAGCCCATGCTGGCCCACAAGGCCAGTTATGAGGGCAAGATTGCCGCCGAGGTGGCGGCCGGAAAAAAACGTGCTGCCGATGCGCGTGTGATTCCGTCGGTGGCCTACACCGATCCCGAAGTGGCCTGGGTCGGACTGACCGAAGCACAGGCGAAGGAAAAGGGCCTGGATTACGGTCTTGGCAAGTTTCCCTGGGCGGCCTCCGGGCGCGCCCTGGGCATGGACCGATCCGAAGGTTTCACCAAGCTGATTTTCGACAACAAGACTGACCGGCTGATCGGGGCCGGCGTGGTCGGCCTGCATGCCGGTGACCTGATCGCCGAACTGGCCCTGGCCATCGAGATGGGCTGTGATGCGTCCGATATCGGCCTGACCATCCATCCGCACCCGACATTGAGTGAATCGGTGATGATGGCCGCCGAGGTCTATGAGGGGACGATTACGGATTTGTATTTGGGGAAGAAGGGGAAAGGTGAAAGGTGAAAGGTGAAAGGTGAAAGGTGAAAGGGAGACGGGAGACGGGAGACGGGAGACGGGAGAAGGGAGACGGGTTGTCTAGAAGATTCTCCAGCCGACCCAGATCAGGCAGAACAGGACCAGGAAGGCAAGGCCGGTCCAGGCCAGGGCCCTGAGGGCCGGGCCTGGCTGGTGCTCGGTCGGGGTGTACGGGCCGGTCAGTAACTTCAGGCTCAGCCAGGCCAGCACGGGTGCGGCCAGGAAAGACACCGTGGTGGTGAAATCGATCAGCACGGTGAAATGATCGCCGAGGTAATTGATGATGATCAGCGCACCGATGGTGATCAGCAACATGGCGCTGACGTAGCGCCCCCGGTGCAGGTTGGGCGCCTTGTCCTTGTCATCGGCGACGCCGCTCACCTCGATCAGTGCACGCACCGCCCGAGGATAAGCGTCAGTGACCGCCAGGGTGGTTGAGAACATCGTGGTCAGCGCCGCAACGGCAATCAGGGGCCGCGACCACTCGCCCAGACTGGCGGCATACAAATCGACCAGGCTGGCCGAGAAACCTGCGGCTGAGGCCGGGAAGGTTTCGCCGCTACCGTACATGACCAACGCACCGAGCAGCAGGAACAGCGCGGCCAGAATCGTTGCCGCAGCATAGCCAAGGCGAACATCGAACACGGCATGGCGAACACTGGGGGTGCGGCCGGTTTGCTTGGCTCGCTCCAGTGTCCAAAGAGAATGCCAGGCCGCCACATCGAGGGGGATGGGCATCCAACCCAACAGGGCAAGAATGAAGGCAAATCCCGCCGCGGTCCAGATCCGATCCCAGCCGGCCAATGGATTCATCGCGCCCCAGTCGGGCCCGGCGCCGAAGGCCAGGGCGACCGCGGCCAGGGTGGAAATCGACAGTGCCGCCATGATCATTTTCATGATCAGGTCCAGTCCACGGTAGTGGCCGATGGTCAGGACGATGATGCAGCCCAGCAGGACCAGGAAAGACAGCATGGTGATCGACATGTCCAGACCAAACACCAGGCCGGCCAGGCCGGCCGTGACCACGGTCACGCTGGCCTGGATGAAGAACATCGTGGCAATGGTGATCAGGCTGAAAATACCCAGGGCAAAACCGCCCATGCGCTGATAGCCGCGAATCATGTTCTCGCCGGTGGCCGCGGCGTAACGCGGTCCGAATTCGATGAACGGAAATTTCAGCACGCAGGCCACGATCACCAGGGCCAGCAAGGCCAGGCCGTACTCCGCCCCGGCACGGGTGGCCTGGACCAGGTGCGACACTCCAACCGCGGCGCCGGCCATCAGCAGGCCAGGACCAATTGCGGCGCGCAGGGGATGTTTCTCAAACTTGTTCATTGATTTATCCAGGCAATGGCCTTAGGGCGCGCCAAAATGGGAAGTTACTCTTTCGCGAGCCCTTAGCCCCGAAGCTGCCGGATTCTACCGGCCAAGCCTGCGCTCGGCAAATCAGAAGCGCAGCATGACCACCAGAGTGATGACGCAGGCGCCGATCAGGTTGAGTACCAGACCCTCTCCGGCCATGCGTCTGACCGTGACTCGTCCGGATCCGTAAACCACGGCATTGGGTGCGGTCGCGACCGGCAGCATGAAGGCGCACGAGGCGCTGATGGCGGCCGGCACCATCAAAAGCTCCGGTGGAATTTCGGCGGCAATGGCGGTGGCGGCCAGCACCGGCATCAGCAACGAGGTGGTGGCGGTATTGCTGGTCATCTCGGTCAGGAATGTCACTCCCAGGCAGACGCACAACACCATCAGCCAGGGCGGCAATCCGGCCAATATGGTCAACTGCCCAGCCAGGCTGTCACTCAGTCCGGTCTCGATGAAGGCGCGCGCAATGGTAATTCCGCCGGCAAACAGGATCAGCACGCCCCAGGGAATATTTCCGGCTGTGTCCCAGTCAAGCAATCGTCCGGGTCGATCGCGTTCACCGTTGCTGATCATGCACAACGCCACCACGGCCAGCATGGCCACCGAGGCGTCGTTGGCATGGGGCAGATTCAGCCACTCCTGCCAGCCTCCAAAGGGTGCAGTGCGAGTCATCCACAACAGCGCGGTAATGCCAAATACGGTCAGGACCCGGATTTCTGCGGTTCGCCATGGTCCCGGTCTTTCCATGGTCGGCAGCTCGCCGCGACCGACGCTGCGGGTCAGCCACAGAAACATCAGCGGCAGGAACAGAACCACCACCGGGATCCCCCAGCTCATCCAGAGGGGAAAAGAAGCGGCGGTCCCGAATTGATCCTCGGCCACCTGCATGTAGATCAGGTTCGGCGGCGTGCCGATGGGGGTGCCGGTGCCGCCCAGGCTGGCCGCATAGGCCATGCCCAGCAGCAATGGCACGGTCAGATGGCGAAACCGCTTGTCCTCGAGAACGGCCAGGGCCACCGGCAGCAGCATCAAGGTGGTAGCGGTGTTGGAAATCCACATCGACAGAATGCTGGCCGCGAGCATGAAGCCCAGTACCAGGCCACGCAGCCCGAACCGCGAACAGGCGTGGATCATGACCAGCGCCAGGCGTCGATGCGCGCCGCATTTGGCCAGTGCGCCGGAGAGCATGAAGCCGCCCAGCAGTAACAGAATCAGCGGACTGCCGTAACTCTCCGCCACCTGGGTGGGCGTCAGCGCACCGGCCATTGGGAGCAGGGCAATCGGCAGCAGAGAGGTCACGGGAATGGGAACGGGTTCGGTCAGCCACCAGACCGCGCACCAGAATGTCACGGCTGCCGTCGCCGATGGCCCCAGGCCCAATCCGGCATGATGCTGGCAGAGGGTCAGAACGGCGACAGCACCCGCCGGCCCGGCCAATAGAAACAATCGTGGCCAGAAGGATGGTAGCTTGTTGAACATCAGTGCTTGCAAAAATTTACGTTATGTTCATATCATAAGGACAGTGCCGGATTTGGTGTGTACCATACCGGACAGTATTCCAATCACAAAGCATCTAAGCTTCGGGGAGTAAACACATGAAGGTACGCCTGTCTCTGGCTCTTGTACTTTCACTGCTATGGCTGGTTGGCTGTGGCGGTGGATCCAGCGTGGACCGGGCCACGCCACAGGAGCCGGCCACGAATCCCGACGACACTCCGGTCAGTCAGAACATGACGGCCATTTTCGACCCGGCCGAAGGTGAATTGCCGTTCCCGACCAATCTCTTGTTGTCTGGTTCGACCGACTTGACTCTGAATACGCCGGCAGAAGATCCGAACGATTTTACGGATCCTCTGGCCGCGCTGGGTACGTTGGACGGATTCAGCACGATCGCACCCTGGAGTTTCCAGTTCACCCAGCAGGTGGATCCGGCCAGTGTGATCCCCGGCAGCTCGGTCCGGCTGTTCGAGGTGCAGTTTGCCTTCGGCACCATCGCGGTCCAGGCCATCAATCGTGAGCTGGTTCCCGGTCAGGATTTCGTCGCCACGGTTGCGCCGACCGATCCGACCGGTCAGACCGTGGCCATTGTTCCGCTTCGCCCCCTGGACGAAATGACCGGCTACATGGCGGTGGTGACCAATGGTGTTCGGGATACGCAGGGCAATGTGGCCCAGCCGGACCAGACCTATGCCCTCACCAAGCGAGTCAATCCGCTGGTTGATGAAGCGGGCAACAGTACTGAACCCTTGCTGGACAACGCCACGGCCCAGGCTCTGGAGCCTTTGCGTCAGTTGACCAATGCTCAGGAAGCGGCGGCCGCCTCGGTGGGTATCAACCGCGATGACATCGTGCTGTCGTTCACCGCCACCACTCAGGCCATCACGCCGGTACTCAATGTGGTTCGTTCCATGGCCGAGCCGACCTCCAGCCTGATCGGGCAGGCCTGTCTGGCCCCCGGCGTGTGCCTGACCACGGCAGACATCTTTCCCGACTCACCGGGTATAGCCGATCTCTATGTCGGGGTCATGGAGCTTCCGTACTATCTCGGGATCCCCAGTGAAGGAAACCCGGCCGCGCCGCTGTTTGATTTCTGGCGCGCCGAGGCGGGCGCTTACATGCCTCCGTTCGATGGACTGGGCCTGGACCCGGGCTCGGAAAACATTACCGTGGCCAACCCCATTCCGGTAGAAACCGGTCGGCTGAACGTGCCTTTGCTGATCACGGTACCCAATGCCAACTCCGGTTTCACTCGTCCGGTGTCTGGCTGGCCGGTGGTCATCTTCCAGCATGGCATCACGGGTGATCGATCGCAGATGCTGGCGCTGGCTGACGCCATGGCTTCGATTGGCTTTGCCGTCGTCTCCATCGACCTGCCCCTGCATGGCATTACCGACCAGACCAGCCCGCTGTATATTGGTAATACGGACTTTGCACCGATTGCCATGGAGCGAACCTTCGATCTGACTCTGAATGATCCCGACGGCATTGAACTGGATGGATCGGGCGCCTGGTTCATCAACCTGCAAAGCCTGCTGACCTCGCGCGACAACCTGCGCCAGGCCCAGGCCGACCTGTCGGTGCTGGCCCTCAATATTCCCTTCATGGATCTGACCGGCGATGGTCTCGGCGATATGGACGGTTCCCATATCAATTTCGTCGGCCTGTCCCTGGGCGGCATTACCGGTCTGCCTTTCATGGCTGTCGAACCCACTGTCAACAACGGCGTGATTTCGGCTTCCGGTGGCGGGATCGCTTACCTGCTCAACGGATCGGATACATTCGGTCCGGTCATTCGAGCCGGATTGGCTGAAGCTGGTGTGGAGCCGGGTTCACCGGAGTTTTTCCAGTTCCTTCTGGTCGCCCAGACCGTCATCGATGCCGCAGACCCGATCAACTGGGGCGCGGCTTCACTGACCAACAGCATGCTGTTGCAGCAAATCGCCGGCGACACGGTCGTGCCCAACGCTGTCCAGGGTGCGCCTCTGGCCGGTACCGAGCCGTTGATTCGAGCGCTGGGACTTGACGCCATCACAGAAACCACTCAGGACCCGTCTGGAATTCGAGGTGCGGTGCGTATGCTGCAGGGCGGCCATGGCTCATTGCTGGATCCCTCTGCCGGCCCGGCGGTAACTGCGGAAATGCAGGGCCAGGCCGCCAGCATGGTGGCGTCCGGCGGCGCCACGGTGGTCATTAATGATCCTTCACTGATCCAGACCGATGACTGACAGGGAGAACAAGACAATGACACGGAAAAAATCAATGACTCGCCGCCAGGCAAGCACCGTGCGCCCCTGCCTGCTGGCTTGCGCAATCGGTCTGGCACTGTCGACTCAACAGGCCCAGGCATTTGAAATTCGTCAGGGTGATTTCAGCATGAATGTCGACACCACCTTGAGCTACGGTGTCGGTATGCGCGTCAGTAGCCGCGATGACGACCTGGTGGCCAAATCGTATTTCAACCCGCTCGTGAGCCAGTTGCCACTGGAGCAGCAGATCGCTTCACCCGGGCGCTTCTCGGCCAACTCCGATGACGGCAATCTGAATTTCGATCGCGGAGATCTGATCTTCAATGCAGCCCGTATCTCGTCGGAAGCACTGATCAACTATCGCCGCTATGGCGCATTCTTCCGCGGCTACTTTTTCAATGACTTCACCCTCAACAACATGGACGAGTTGTCCAGTGACGCCAAGGACCAGGTCGGTCGACGGGCGCGCTTGCTGGATGCGTACGTGTTCGGTGACTTCGATGTCGGAGATCGAACGCTTTCGCTTCGCGCCGGGCGACAAGTGGTCAGCTGGGGGGAGAGTACCTTCCTGGCCGGCGGCATCAATACTATCAACCCGGTTGATATCACAGCGTTGCGAACGGCCGGGGCCGAGTTGCGCGATGCGTTCCTGCCGCTGAACATGCTCTGGGGCAGTATGGACCTGACCCAGAATCTTTCGGTGGAAGGTCTGGTGATGTTCGAATGGGATGCGGTTGAGGCCGAACCTTCCGGCACGTTCTTCGCGACCAACGACTTTGCTACCGCTGGTGGCCGCTACGCGATGCTGAATTTCGGACTGGTGCCTCAGCCGGTCCGCAACACCGACCTTTTTGACGATGTCTGCTTCAACGGTAACTTCGGTGCCTCCGACGCGACTTTCGACGGTGGCAGATTGCCGCCCGAGCTGGTCGCTGTCGGCTGTTCCGCTGCTTTCCCGCGTGGTGAGGATATCGATGCCCGCGATGGTGGTCAGTGGGGGATGACCCTGCGGTATTTCAGCCCACAGCTCAATGACACCGAGTTCGGGTTGTACTACCTGAAGTATCACAGCCGTCTGCCCGTTCTATCCGGCCAGGCCGTGACCAGCCCGGTCATCAGCACTGGCCAGGTGATTGTTGAATACCCGGAGGACATCAGCCTCTGGGGCTTGAGCATGAACACCACCGTGGGGGGCTGGTCAATCGGCGCCGAGGTCAGTTATCGGCGCAACCTGCCGATCCAGATCGATGATGTCGAACTGTTGTTTGCCGGCCTTTCACCACTCAATGCCATCCTGCCCTCCGACTACCTGCGCTTCCGCAGCCAGCTCGGTGAGTATGAACCGGGTGAGTTCATTCCGGGGTACGAGCGTCGCAGTGTTTCCCAGGCCCAGGCAACTTTCACCAACCTGGTTGGTCCCAATAACTGGATCGGTGCAGACCAGATCGCGCTCGTCGGTGAAATCGGCGCCACGCATTTCTGGGACTTGCCGGGCCGGGATGAGCTTCGTTTCGAAGGTCCGGGCACCGACACTGGTGGCGGTCCCGATTCCCGCAGCGGCGCCGGGCGCAACCCGGTCACAACCGAGGACGGGTTTGCGACTGCATTCAGTTGGGGTTATCGCATTGTAATCGCGCCAACCTACAACGCCGTGTTCGGCACCCCGTGGAACATGACGCCGAGATTTGCGTTCAACCATGATGTCCAGGGTGTGACTCCCGGTCCGGGCGGCAATTTCATCGCCGGTCGCAAGCAGGCCACACTGGGCGTGAATTTCGATTACCAGGCCCAGTGGAATGTTGGCTTCGCCTATACCAACTTCTTTGGCGCCGGCAGCAACAACTTATTGCGAGACCGCGACTTTGTTTCTGCATCCATTAGCTATTCGTTCTAGTGCAGAGGTCAAATATGAAACAAGCAGGAAATACACTGAAAATCTTCGCGGCAATCGCGCTGGCCCTGGCCTTGTCCGCATGCGGTACCGGTCCCGTGGTGGAAGATGAACCGGCGGTCGATGAAACTGAAGAAGCCCGCATGGCGGATCGTTTCGAAGCTGAGCAAGCCGAGCGCCGCGCTGCCGAGGAAGAAGAGGCTCGCTTGGCCGAAGAGCGTGCCGAAGCCGAACGCCGCGCCGCCGAGGAAGAGGCCGCTCGTCAGGCTGAAGCCGAGCGTCGTGCCGCCGAAGCCGAGCGTCGTGCTGCCGAAGAAGAAGCGGCTCGTCAAGCCG
>SL_3KL_010_SEDDRAFT_10001452_pt1 | contig 21483 bp, 12 predicted proteins | sample SodLakKL_010_SED_2_FD_10381 | JGI IMG/M metagenome (IMG submission 10381) | reverse complement strand
ATGGTCACCACGCTTTTCCTGAATTCAGGCAATTTATCGATGTCCCTGTGAACTTTCATCCCTTGTCGTTACTCCTTTTTGTTAAAACGGAATCGTCAGTTTGTGAATATACAATCAGTCCTCCGGGAGATGACCGGCCAGGATAATTGTGATGAGGCAAAAGTAGTGAAAAATATTTAATGCTTTTCTCAAAGATGTAATTGATTGCTCTTCAAATGCTTGTATTTAGTTGTTTGGGTTCTAAAGCAGATTTTCCACATAGCGGAATTTTTCAAAATATGCCTTATCGAAAAATGATATCCATCACATTTTGTTCACATAATATCACAGAGGAGGGTATAGGTTGTCCATGTAATGATCTTGATAAAACTACTGGAATTTCTTTAAGTCAATGTCCCTTTTACCCAATTGCATCATAACCTAATTATCCCGGTGGCTGACAGGGATCTGCCATCAGATGGCCAAATTCCGGGACCGGGATACATGGTAGGTCGCTTGGTGAAATATTGCTCATCAAAAATGTTGTTGACATTGAATCGAAATTCCAATTGGCTGGATAGTCTCAATGAAAGGCTTAAATCCCAGACGTTGTAAGAAGGCACCAGACCCACTGCTCCTGATGGGTTTGGCTCTTCAGTATTGAGCGGGTCTGCAAATGTTTCACTTACATATTGGTGCTGAAGAATAGCCGTCAAGCCTGCCATTTCCAGCATTCCACCGGAACGGCTTATCCAGGTAGGGACGGACTCGATTCTATTGCCCCTCAAAGCTATATTTTCATCACCGGAAGTGATTTCCCCCGAAGTGTATCGCCCTCTCATCAGAGAAGTTGAATTGAAAATACTCAAACGGAGGTACTCTGATTCCAGAAGATTTAAATTGATGTAGGTTTCAATTCCGTCCGTTCTGGAGTTTCCAATATTGCTTTTCACCAAAAAATCATCACCACCAATGGTCTCTACCAGGTTGCCAATTCTGTCTCCGATATAAGTTCTAAATAAGGTGAGGCTGTATTGGATATTTTTTCCTGTGTGATTTTCAAAGCCCACTTCAGCGTTGTAGCCAAAAGAGTGTTCTAGATCGCGGGAAATTCTGGAAAATGGATCCCCCGGTACCAGATCCTGAAAGAGAACGGGTCTGTTTGCCTGACTCACTCCGCCATAAAACCGGGCCCCGTTGGCGAGGTAGTATTGACCGTGAAAGCCGACTGTGATAAATTCATAGGGAATATCCAGGGGTACTTCATCCTCATCGATATAGTCAATTCTACCACTCAGGTCCGATGAGCCGTGTTCTATTCTTATACCGGGTGAAAAACTCAATTGGTCGTTGACCCAGAACTGGTTCTCCACAGCGAGACCAATACTTTCACTATCCAGTCTGAGGTCCCTGCCAAAACCTCCTGGTACAGAGAGGTCATAATCGAAGCCTGTGGTTCCTACACCCCGCTGTCTTCGGATATTCTTATTATTAAAATACCTGACCGAAACACTCAGATCGTTTTTGAATGCACCCAGCCGATAGTGTTGAAGCAGTCGAAGTTCCGCGGTTCTGCTGTAGTAGTCATGTACTGCCACATCTCTTGGGCTAAAGTCGTTGGTTTCGGGATCAATGACATCCTCCCGCAGTGAGTTTCCGGCAAAAACAACCGAACTTCTGTCACCAAAAACCCCTGATGCGGTCAATTGTAAATGGGTGTTTTCAGTTGGACTCCAATTGATATTCAAAGCGGGTATGAGTATGTCCGGCGAGTAAAAATTTCTAAAGCGCGTGGCCATTCTGGGCTTCTCTTCAAACATTTCATCGTTGAGAGGGCCTGGAATTTGGTATAGATAAGTGCTTCTCGACAGTTCAGCGCCTATAGAAAGGTCCCTGTTTGGAAATTGGTAGTTTAACGAAATATGCTGTGCTTCTGCCTCTGAACGCGCGTTATCTCTGTATCCATCAGATACCCTTTTGTGGTAAAAAGCCTGATAAGTTAGCTGGCCGACTTTTCCTCCAATGGAATGATAGGTGGACAACAGGCCGTGACTTCCTGCTGTATTAATTGACTCATAGGAAATTGCTCTGGTCGTGTCTGGGGTTTTAAGGATGTAATTTAGCATTCCACCGAATTGTTGCCCGTATTGCAGGGCAGCGGTGCCCCGCACTATCTCGATTCTGTCAACAGCCTCCATCGGAACTGAGTAGTGAGAGGCTGGATATCCATACATATCTGTATTGGTAATTATGCCATTTTGTCGCACATTCAATTCCCAGCTTCTGTGGGCATCCAATCCCCTGAGTGAGATATTAACCTGGTTGCCCGATCCATCCATGTCGTAGATGAAAGCCCCCGGAATTTTAGAAAAAACCTGCCTTCCAACCTTTTCGCCGAGATTTGCAGGCAGATTACTCAGGGGTATTTCCTCCAGTTTTCGTCCGCCCAAAATCATGTTCCCGGTGTACTCCGAAACTGGCTTGGTTTTGCCTACCTCTCTAAAAGCCTCCACACTTATTTCCTGTAACTCCATCAGCAAAAGGGTGTCTGCTTCAGCTTTTAGAATTCCCCCGCTAAAAAATACAACCCCGATATAAGCAATAAATGTTTTAATATTGATCATTTCTACTATTTCATTAGTTTCTGGCAGGTAGAATTAGGGTAATCTGTTAAACAATATTTTGCCCTTTTTAGACAACTTTTACAGAAATCGCCCCTTCCTGCTATTGCCCTTAGGATAAAATCGCCGCAAAATTATTAATCTTTTGGGGATTGATTAAATGGTTTGGTTGATTTAAGATAATTCATGTTTATTTGGGCAGTGGTTTGATTAGTTTAGCCCCGTTTTACAGTGATTTCTTATGACCACCCGTTCAAATTGGAAGTTGATTCGTTTGTCAACATAAGAGGCCTTTTTTCGTTCTACTTCAAATATGATAAACAAATGATTGACCACAACAAAATAGTCCATGCTCTAAGGAGAATACCGGACCCGAGTTCTCAGTCCGATTTAATTGAGGGCAAGCGGGTCACGGATCTGAAAGTGACGGAGGGAGAGGTGTTTTTTACGCTGAATACTTCGGGACTTGATGACCAACAAAAAGGAAAGCTCAATTTTCGCTGCCAGGAGGAAATAGCCCGTGATTTTCCGGAGGTTTCGGTTCATATTCACATGAAATCAGGAGGTTCGGGCCCCGGTTCCAATTCTGCTCTTCCACAGGTGAAAAACATCATTGCTGTGGCTTCGGGTAAGGGAGGTGTCGGAAAATCCACAGTGGCAGTTAACCTTGCTTTGGCACTGGCTAAGTCCGGCTATAAAACGGGCTTGATTGATGCTGACTTGTATGGTCCTTCCATACCGACCATGCTCAATTTGGAGGGTAAGCGTCCCAAGATTTACGAACACTACGGAAAACCCGTTATCCAGCCTTTGGAACAATACGGACTGAGTGTGATGTCCATCGGCTTTTTGGTTGAACCGGAGCAGGCTGTTGTATTGCGTGGGCCGCGACTCAGCGGGGTCTTGAAGCAATTTATCGGTGATGTGCGCTGGCCTGAACTTGACTTTATGGTCATCGATCTCCCCCCCGGTACCGGAGATATACAATTGACACTGGTGCAGAGCCTTCCACTGACAGGTGCGGTGCTCGTTACCACTCCGCAAAGCGTCTCACTGGCGGACGCTGTAAAAGCGGGAAATATGTTTCGCATTGAAAACATTGATGTGCCGATTCTCGGTGTAGTAGAAAATATGTCCTGGTTTACCCCGGAAGAACTGCCAGATAACAAGTACCATATTTTTGGTAAGGGAGGTGGCAAGAAGCTCGCTCAGACTTTTGAAACAGTTTTACTCGGGCAGATACCCCTGGTTCAGTCCATTCGCGAAAGCGGTGACAAGGGTGTGCCTGCTGTGGAGAAAGGAGGTGAAATGGGCGATATTTACAAGGAGATAGCTGTTAAAACTGTTCGTCAAACTGCCATACGAAACGAATTGCTCGGTCCTACCAGAATGGTGGATGTCAAGTAATGGGACGGAAGTAGGACCTCGATTGATGACTGAAAAAATAATTAAAAAAATCCTTATTTTTGCAGGCCGGAATAAATCATCTCAGATATGCAAGATGAAGAATTGAGAGTAAAGGTGGAAAAGGCGCTTGATACCGTCAGGCCCCATCTGGAGGAAGACGGGGGCAATGTCGAAGTGGTCGATATTACCCTCTGTGGGGAATTGCACATCCGTTGGCTTGGAACATGCAGATCCTGCAATATGTCCGAAATGACGCTTCGCGCGGGTATCGAACAGGCCGTCCTGCAAAAAATACCCCAAATCAAAAAAGTCAAAGCCGTAGTCTAAAACTTTTTATGTGAACCGTCAAACCCTCATTTCCCAAATAGGCGTAAAAAATAGTTTCCTCTGCGTGGGACTGGATTCTGATATTGATAAGTTGCCCGTTGGGTTTAATAAAGACCTCGAGGGGCTGGTGTCATTCAATGCCGCCATAATCGAGGCTACCAAAGATCATTGTGTCGCCTACAAGGTCAATACCGCATTTTACGAACGATACGGTTCCGGGGGATGGGATGCACTGGAAAAAACGCGGGCGCTACTGCCTTCCTCTCACTTTCTAATTGCGGATGCCAAGCGCGCCGATATCGGAAATACTACGCATCAATACGCCCTTGCTTTTTTTGAACAGCTGGACTTTGACGCCGTTACAGTTGCTCCCTACATGGGAAGGGACAGTGTTGAACCCTTCCTAAATTATCCGGGGAAGTGGACCATCCTACTTGCGATTACCTCCAATCCCGGCAGCATGGATTTTCAACTTTTGACTGATGCAGAAGGAATACCTATTTATGCCAGAGTCGCTCAGAAAGCTGTAAGCTGGGCCGATCCCGAACAATTGATGTTTGTATGTGGAGCCACTCGCCCCGAGCAATTGGAATTCATGCGAAAAACAGCCCCGGATCACTTTTTTCTCGTCCCTGGCGTGGGTGCGCAGGGCGGTTCCCTGGAGGAAGTTTGTAATAAATGCATGACCGATGATGTCGGCATCCTGGTAAATTCTTCCCGTTCCATAATTTACGCCTCCTCCGGCCCCGATTTTCAATCTGCCGCAGCCAGGAAAGCAGAGCAACTCCAAAAAGAAATGGCCAGCATCTTGTTGAAATAGCCAAATGAATTGCAGGTTTTGTATCTGTAGATATGCACGGCCGTGCGTATTTGAATCACCCCCGTTCCATGCGCCAACAAAATCCCTCTAAATCTACAATTCCAAAATATTCGATATTATGCTGTCAACAAAGGACTTAGCGCTAATCAACTCAAAACTCACAACTCAAAACTCACAACTGGCCACACGCCATCGGCCAACCACCGTATCATAATACATTAAAGAAAGTTTGGATATTTAAGTAGTGGTGTCGTACATTCGTGCTGATTTTTAATATACAGGACAGAAGATGTACGATTATATCAGTGGAAAAACGGCCGGTCTGGGGCCCGCGCATGTGGTTATTGATGTAGGGGGTGTGGGGTACATGTTAAATATTTCCCTTTACACACATTCCAGGATTTTGGGAAAAGAGACGGTCAAACTCTACGTACATTTGTATGTGAGGGAGGACAATATGGAATTGTACGGATTTGAGGGATTGGCTGAACGGGAAATGTTTCGCCATCTGATCGGAGTCTCCGGCGTGGGTACCAATACTGCTCGTTTGGTACTTTCCGGGCTGAATCCCGAGGAGGTAAGGAATGCCATACTCTCTGAAAATATTGCACTTTTTAAGAGTGTTAAAGGAATTGGTGCAAAGACTGCGCAGCGAATAATACTCGATTTAAAAGATAAAGTTGTGAAAGAAGGGGGGATTGCAGTGGATAAAATAGCCCCCGGATTGGCGAGAGAAACTGACGAGACAATAGAGGCTTTACTTGCGCTGGGATTTCAGCGATCCAAAATCAAGAAGGCCATTGAAAAGGTGATGACACAAGAGCGTGGAGATCTGACTACTGAACAACTTATCAAAGCGACACTGAAGATTATGACTTGAATTCACCGCTTATAATTCCGGACCTGCTTACCTTTGCGGTTTGCAATCCGGGAGTTGTTGGAATTTGCTTGTTCTGACGGCATTTTAAGCGGGGTGAACTTTTTTGTCCGGGCGGCTTTTTTCAGCGATTTCAAAGCTGCTCACTTGCGAAATATTGAGGGAGGATTGAGTTAAAACTTTTACTAATTTATACGCCCGATAATTTGAGGGCGTTAAGTGACAATTATTTCGTTTTTCAAGGTAATATGCGGAAAAGAATCTCGATTACATTTTCGACGGTATTAATTGCATTGGTCTGCCAGACCGAAATGTTGGCGGGTGAAGGCTTCAACCTCAATCTGGATGACCCCTACGAACACATGCTGGAAGAACTGCAGCAACAACAACCCAGGGACACCACGCCTATTCGCGAGCGAACAGGTGATTTTCTTACCTCTCCCATGGGTAACCCTTTCAATCTCCAGGACCCACCAATTATCGAGAAAGAGGTTGAGTACGACCCTGAGACCAACCGGTATTACATAATGGAGAAAATAGGTGACGATTACTACCGGTCACCTACTTACATGACTTTTGAAGAGTACGTCGAATGGAGGTCAAAGCGAGAGGAGAGGGCCTATTTCAATAACCTTGCTGGAATTTCTGACGACTACGGCGAGGTAGAAGGCCTGACAGATCCCATCCTTGAAGTGGATATTGAAACCAATCTGGTGGACAGGATATTCGGAGGATCGGAAGTGGATATTCAGCCCCAGGGACACATTGACGTCCTGCTGGGTGCCCGTTTTCAAAATATCCAAAATCCCACCCTTCCTGTGAGACAACAGCGCCAGGGTATCTTTGACTTCAACATGGATATCGAAATGAATGTCACCGGCCAAATCGGTGAAAAACTCTCCCTGTCAACGAATTACAATACACGACCTACATTTGATTTCGAGAATCAATTGAACATTAAGTTCGACAGCGACGCTTTTGATGAGGACGATATTATAAAGAATATAGAGGCAGGAAATGTGAGCCTGCCACTGAGAAGCTCCTTGATCGAGGGAAGTCAGAGCTTGTTTGGTATCAAAACCGAGCTTCAATTTGGACACCTTCGCCTCACTGCAATCGCTTCCCAGCAGCGCGCCCGAAGGGAAAATATCCAAATCGAGGGTGGTGCGCAAATTCAGGAGTTTGAAATGAGAGCAGATGAATACGATGCCAATCGAAACTTCTTTCTCTCGCACTACAACAGGAGTATTTTTGAAGAAGCCCTGGAGAATTTACCCTACATCAACAGCTTATTTAAATTGGATCGTGTTGAGGTTTGGGTTACCAACATCGGTAACGAATACGAAGACCTGAGACAGATCGTGGCTTTTTCCGATTTGGGTGAGTTTGAAAACTTTTCTGCTCAGGGAGTGGAGGATGAGTTTGGACTTCCGGCCATCCCCCCGGATCTTCGACCGCTTGATGGGGAAGGAGCCTTGCCTGACAATTCCGCTAACAGGATTTACAGCCAGTTATTGCGTGACAGTGTGCAGACAAGAGACCTTCGAACCGTGGTTAATACCCTTCAGGGTATGCCTTATAACTTTATTTCCGGCTCACAATTTGAGCAGAGAAGAGCTCGAAAATTGCCCTCTAACAGATATACGGTAATCCCGGAATTGGGAGTAATTCAGTTGGATGTGGCGCTTCGTCCTGATGAGGTCCTCGCTGTGGCATACGAGTACACCTACAATGGCGAGCCGTACAAAGTGGGTGAATTTGCCACCGATGTTCCCGCTTTCGAGGGTGATTCGACCAGTGCATCCAGCCAGGTTCTGTTTTTGAAAATGTTGAAGAGTTCAAGTCAGAGTGTATCTGAGCCCATGTGGGATTTGATGATGAAAAACGTCTATTCCATTGGCGCTTTTGGAGCGAGTCAGGAAGATTTTCAGTTTGACATATTTTATGACGATCCGGCCGGTGGACAAAAGCGCTTTTTACCAGAACCTGGTTTGGCAGGGAGGCCGCTTTTGGAGCTTTTTAACCTGGACAACCTGAATTACTACGGTGATCCCGTACCAGATGGATTTTTCGACTTTATCCCTGGTATTACCATAAACACCCAGACGGGAAAAGTGATGTTCCCGAAACTGGAGCCTTTTGGTGAATCACTGCGCGAAATACTGCCTTCAGAAGAGCTCTACGACCAGTACAATTACGAATTGTTGTACGATACAACCATTACGGCAGCAAGGGAATTTCAGGAGAGAAACCGGTTTGTGATGCGTGGTTCTTACCGGTCCGAAGTGAGGAGTGATATTTCTCTCGGTGCTATCAATGTGCCTCCGGGATCTGTTACGGTTCGGGCAGGTGGAAATGTGCTGCAGGAGGACATCGATTATGTAGTGGATTATCAGATAGGAAGGGTTAGAATTATCAATGATGCTGTTTTGGCTTCCGGCACTCCCATCAATGTTTCATTTGAGGACCAATCCACCTTCAGTTTTCAAACCCGATCCATGATCGGACTTAGGGCTGACTACGATATCAGTCCCACCATGAGCGTGGGAGGTACCTATATGCATTTGTGGGAAAAACCCTTTACGGAAAAAGTGAACTTTGGGGATGACCCTATTAACAACCGGATATTCGGAGCAGATTTTAATTACAGCGATGAAGCACCGTGGCTGACACGGGCTGTAGATGCCATACCGGGTATCAGTACGCGAGAAGCCTCCAGTATAGACTTTTATGCAGAAGGTGCAGCTCTTCGACCGGGACATTCCAGGGCCATCAACGTTGGTGACGATGAGGGGGGAGTGGTATATATTGATGACTTTGAGGGAAGTGCCAGTCGAATTGATCTCAGAGTTCCCGTAAACAGTTGGATCATTTCCTCCGTTCCCGAAGGAACCGGGCAGTTTCCTGAATCCGAATTGATCGACGTGGATATAACCGGAGCCAACAGGGCTTTGATCAACTGGTATCGGATTGACCGAACTATTTCCGGTCCTCAGGACGACCCCTACACAAGGAATGTGGGCCAGCGTGAGATTTTTAGAAATCGACCCGACCTCCCCACATTATTTGATTTCAGGACTTTTGATATATCCTATTATCCCGATGAAAGGGGGCCCTATAATTTTGACAGACCAGAAGGGCATCCGGGTTATTCAGCCGGTTTGACTGAGGATGGAAAATTACGGGATCCGGAATCGCGTTGGGGCGGTATGATGCGGGCCCTGCCGACCAATGATTTCGAACAAACCAATATTGAGTACATCGAGTTTTGGGTATTGAATCCCTTTATTGGAACGGAAGAACGACCGGTTCAGGATGGTGGTTATCTGCATATCAATCTCGGTAATGTATCCGAGGATATTCTTAAAGACGGAGTGCAATTTTTTGAGAATGCCCTTCCGGTGCCGGGAGATGTCATCCCGACAGACACCACAGCATGGGGGCGGGTACCATCCGTGCCACCGGTGGTATATGCCTTTGCCAATGACCCGGAACACAGAGAATTGCAGGATGTTGGTCTTGACGGATTGGACAGCCTTGGAGAGATTCAGGTGTTTAGCGATTATTACGAGGCCATAATCGGTTCTCCCAATCTCACCAATGAGGCCAAAGCAAGAATTGTGGCCGACCTCTCCAATGACGACTACAAGTTTTGGGACGATCCTGAATTCACAGACGAAGATGGGGTTTTCGAGCGCTACAGAAGATATAACAATCCGGAGGGTAACTCTCCTATTTCACAACCCGGGCAGCGAATAAGTAACGCCTACACTAATTTTCCCGATTCGGAGGATGTCAATCGCGATGGCTCCATGAACAGGACAGAGGCCTATTTTGACTACCAGATTCCCATCAATCACGATGGAAACAACGCTCTGGAGTGGAATGATTTTATAACAGATACTGTGGTTAATCCCAATAATCAAATTTGGTATCGCTTCAAAGTACCCATTAAACAGTACACACGAAAAGTAGGTGGAATTCAGGATTTCAGGTCCATGAAATTCATGAGAATGTACATGACCGGCTTTGAAGAACCGGTTACTCTGCGCTTCGCATCCCTCGACCTGGCTAGAAATCAATGGCGTCGGGTAACCCGACCTATCGGGACCGGCGTTACCAATCAGTTGGATGGCAATAATGAGTTTGAAATAAGTGTGGTAAATATAGAGGAGCACTCCAGTAGGTCGCCATTCCGGTATATTATTCCACCTGGTATTCAGCGGGAGCGGAATTATCAATCTACGTTTGCCAATGCATTCCTCAACGAGCAATCCCTGGCTCTGGAGATTTGCAATCTCGAACCCAACCGAATGAACGCTGTGTATAAATTGCTTGGCGAATTCGATATGCGGTATTACGAGCGTTTGAAAATGTTCGTCCACGCTGAAACCCTGGATGATCTGGACGATGAAGACCTGTCTATTGTTATGCGTCTCGGTTCTGATTACACAGACAACTACTACGAATACGAGATACCAATGGTTTTTTCATCCTTCGATATGGATGAGCCTTATGAGCGCATTGTGTGGCCTAAAGAAAATGAATTTGACTTCCCGCTTGAATTGCTTAAGGACGTGAAGATTAACCGGAACCAGTCCGGTACACCCATCAATACTACCTACTCTGAACCGGACCCTGACAACCCCAATAACACGGTGAGTGTTCGGGGGAATCCCAATACCGGGGCCGTAAAATCGGTGTTTATTGCGGTTCGCAACAATTCTAACAAGCGCACTTTCTGTACAGAGGTATGGGTAAACGAACTTCGACTTACCGGCCTTAATGAGCAGGGTGGTGTGGCCGGTTTGGCGCGGCTCAACATGCAACTGGCTGATTTTGGTAACCTGTCTGTCAGCGGAAATTACAGCAGTGTGGGCTGGGGGGCACTGGAGCACAGGGTGCAGCAAAGAAGTAAGGAGGCTGTGCTGCAATTCGATATTGCTGCTGATCTTGAGCTGGGTATGTTCCTACCTGATGATTCAAATATTGATATCCCATTCTATTTTCAGTATTCCTCTGATGTGCGGATACCTCAATTCGATCCCTATGATATGGACCTGGAGCTGGACGAAAAACTCGACCTGGCAGAAACCCGGGCCGAAAGGGATTCACTGCGCGAACAGGCACTGGATAAAACCCAGATTACCAGTGTTAATTTTACCAATGTGCGGAAACGTCGCGATGCCGGGGATGAACCGAGACCCTGGGATATAGAAAATTTTGCATTGAGTTATGCTTACACCGAAATCAACCGGTCGGATCCAATTATTGAACAGGATGACAATACCCACCATGAGGCAACATTAAATTATCAATTCAGCACGAGACCCATTTATATCGAACCCTTTAGTTTTCTTGGGGACGGGCAGGGAGTGCGGCTTTTATCGGAATTCAATTTCAACCCCATACCATCGACGATAGGATTCAGGACCACAGTTAATCGGCGAATGAACCAACGGCGGTATCGGTTTACAGAAGATTTTCCGACTTCCACGAGCAGGCAATTCCTTTGGATGCGGGATCATGAGCTAAGCTGGGAATTGACTCGTTCACTCCGATTGAATTTCAATGCGAGGAGCAATTCAGTCATCGATGAGTTGACTGATGATGGATTTGACTGGCGTACAGGAGAATTTGTGGGAGCTGATCGAAAATCAAGGCAGAGTTTTGTTTGGGAAAATGTAAGGGATTTTGGGCGAATACGGGATTACGATCACTCTTTGACCGCTAATTACTCGGTTCCCATCGATAAATTGCCCTTTATGGAATGGGTTTCAGTAGATGCGAGATATACCACCAGTTACACCTGGTCAGCAGCTTCCTTTCAGGCTCCCTTCCTCGGTAATTCTCTGTTCAACTCCAGAGGGGAGAGTATAAGGGCCAACTTCAATTTTGAGCGACTTTATAACAGTATCGGCTACCTGAGTAGGATCAACCGCGGTGCGAGAGGTCCACAACGGGGTGGCAGGGACGCTGATGATCAGCCGCGACAGGTCACTACCATGGAGCGCATACTCATTAGACCATTGTTGATGGTGAGAAGGGGTCGATTTAATTTTACCCGGGATTACACCTCATTTGTGCCCGGATTTATGGATACTCCGAGTTTTGCCGGAATGTCAAGTGGACTCGGTTCACCGGGAATTGACTATGCATTCGGGCGACAACCCTCGGATGCATGGCTGCTGAGCAATGCATCCCAAAAGGGTTGGTTCTCTGCTGATAGGAGACAGAACCAAAACGTCTCCAGGACTTATTCTGAAAACTGGAATGCAGAATTGAATATAGAACCCTTCAGGGATTTCAGGATTGACCTCACTATGGATCGGAGATTTTCCACCAATGAGTCCTTTTTGTTTAAAAACTTTGGGGATGAGAATATCCCGGCAGAAGCATGGAGAGAAGCCGAATACGGTTTTGGCTCTGTCTCTGAGTTTGGATCCTATTCTGTATCATTCCTCGCACTCAATACTCTGTTTAAGGACAGCGATGATGAGATAAGGGGCTTGTTCGAGACATTTAAGAGTAATAGATCTATTATTTCAGGGCGCCTCAATCCCGATGGTGATCCGCACCCTAAAGACGGACCGAACTACCGGGAGGGCTTTGGAGCTAATCAGGAGGAAGTACTGGTGCCTGCTTTCCTTGCTGCCTACACTGATACGGATGCTCTCAGGGCGGAATTAGATCTATTTGATGTCAGTCCTAAACCCAACTGGAACATCAGTTACAATGGATTGAGCCGTCTGCCCTGGTTCAATGAAATTTTTGACCGAATAACCATATCTCACGGTTACCAGTCCACCCTTACTGCTAATAGATTTGAAAGCAGATTGTCCTATCAGGAAGACGAAACCGGAGACTCTCAAATACCTGCTAACATTGATTCCGTGTCGGGGAATTTTTATCCAAGACTCAGTGTACCGCAGTTGGTGATTAGTGAGAATTTCAGCCCGCTGATCGGGATCAATGTACAGACCAAAGGAGGAATTGAGCTCAGGTTTGATTACTCCAAATCCAGAACCCTTTCTTTGAGTACGGTAGGTCAAAACCTCAATGAAACCAGGTCCACGGATTTCACCATTGGGTTTGGATACACTTTGCAGGATTTTAGATTTGGTGGTCAACCGCGAAGGGGTGAAAGAGATGAAAGACGGCCTGGTGATACTCGCGGACAAACACCCGGTCAACAACAGACGACACGCGACCTGCGGATAATATTCGATTTCTCCATCAGGGACGATCGCACACTTCAGCACAGTTGGGGGCTGGATATTAACCCAAGAGATACGCGAGGCCAGCGTGCCATCAGGATCGCTCCTGCCGTGGAATACGATATCACTCAAAGTCTGTCTCTGCGCCTTTTTGTAGATTATTTCCGAACGGTGCCATACACGACCCAATCGTACCCGATTACCAATACGCAAGCGGGAATCAGGGTGAGATTTACACTCAACTAAGTCCCGGACAAGATTTTGAAAGACTCAATCAGTTTTGAGAAATTTTGTCAACGAAGTTGGTGTAACATAAATTCGGGTGGCTAATAGTTGTGGAGGATATTATCTGCTGATTGATTGGAGGCAAAAATCTCGGGGCCAAATCGAATTGATCTCATTATGGCAATTGCATTTATCAAATAACAGGGTGCAAAAAGTTTATTAATTGGCCCATTCCTTTCCAGTGCACAGACAAAGCCCTATATTTGATCCGTTCTTAGATAGTTTGGCAGACAAACGACACAGATGAACAGGACAGGGATTTGGACTATAATTATATTGATGAGTGCCGGAGTGGTAGGCTCTTTCTTCATTCAGCTTTACTGGATCAACTACTCATTGGAACTCAATGAATCCAAGTTTGACCAAAACGTCTTTTCCGCACTAACCAATGTAGCTACTCAATTGGAGCGTATCAATGAAGTGCAACAGAGTACGGACTTGCTTAATCTTTATGGTGAGACAGTGAGCCTGGACTGGGATGATGTGGCAAGGAGTCCCTATTCCTCTCATGACTATTCAATTACAGCCAGAATTATTGAGCGAATTTTTGAGTTGGACTCCGTCTCCCTTGCGAAGCAGGAAGTATTGATGGAAGGGGGTGTCCTAAGAGACGAAAACATACGAAAGGCCATTGACAAACCCCTTCATGAGCGCGTAGAGCCCAATATTTTGGATCAACTGCTCAGCGTGGAATTTGAAAATCGAAACATTACTACGGGCTACAATTATGGCCTTTATGCAGTTCGGGATGACAAATTCGCCATCATTAACGGGGCTTTTACTCACTTTTTTGATAGTGCAATAGATGCTGAAGATCAGGAAACTACCGGCCTGGAAGCATCGAGATACCGGGTTCGTCTCTTTGTAGATCGCGATGGCCCCCTCGGAGAACTGGTCATTAATTTCCCAAACCGCGGAAAATTCATTTGGGAAGATGCCTGGGTCACATTGTTGGGTTCTCTGCTTTTTACCACCTTGATTTTATTCTGTTTCGGATATACGGTTTTTGTGATTTTCAGGCAAAAACACCTCTCAGAGATGAAGAGCGACTTTATCAACAATATGACCCACGAATTCAAGACTCCCATTGCAACAATTTCGCTGGCAGCTGACTCGATAAATTCCCCCACTGTCAGTGAAAAACCTGACAAAGTACTGCGTTTTGCCAATATCATCAAACAAGAGAACGAGCGAATGCTCGGTCAGGTGGAGAAGGTACTTCAAATGGCTGTGATTGATAAAAAACAGTTCAACCTGAAAGTTGCTGATGTGGATGTTCACGAATCGATAGAAAAATGTATCAAACATTTTATCTTTTTGGTGGACAAGAGGGATGGAAGTATCACCACCAGTCTGAATGCTGAAGAGCCTGTAATCAGAGGCGATAAAATGCACATCGAAAACGTCTTAAACAACCTGTTGGACAATGCATATAAATACAGTCCTGAAAAGCCGGAGATAAAAGTTCGTACCCGAAATCGAAATGACGGGCTGGAGGTGCGTATTTCTGACAATGGCATTGGACTAAGTGCGGAGGCCAAACGAAATATTTTCGACAAGTTTTACAGGGTTCACACCGGAAACTTGCACGATGTAAAGGGCTTTGGATTGGGACTCACCTACGTAAAAGCCATGATGCTGGCACACCGGGGAGAAATTTCAGTCGAAAGTACTCTTGGCAAGGGAAGTACCTTTATCCTGTTTTTTCCTCGAAATTTTGAAGAGGATTGATAGTTTTTTGCTCCCATCCATACAGAAATGTATATCACAGCGTTATTATGTGTAAAATACAGAGATTTCATGGAAGGAATAAGAATATTATTGGTGGAGGACGATCACAACTTCGGTGATGTGCTCAAATCCTATCTCGAGATGCACGATTTTGAAGTACACCTGGCACCTAATGGAGAAGTCGGTTTGCAATATTTTAAAGAAAGACCGGTCGATCTCTGTATTCTCGATGTCATGATGCCCAAAATGGACGGCTTTACATTGGCCAGAGAAATCCGCAGCCTGGATAAAAAAGTGCCGCTTATCTTTCTGACTGCTAAATCCATGAAAGAGGATATCGTTGCCGGATTTAAAATAGGTGCCGACGATTACGTTTCCAAACCCTTTAATTCTGAGGAGTTATTGGCCAGAATACAGGCCGTTCTAAAAAGGACACTGCTGGTAGATCAGGTCAAGGAAGAACCCAAAGAATTTGAGTTTGGAAACTACCATTTTCACTTCCCAACAAGGGTGCTAACTCATAAAGCATCTTCAAACGGCAAAGCAGACCAGGAAGTAAAACTCTCTCCCAAGGAAGCCGAATTGCTTAAGCTTTTTTGCAAAAATATCAATCAGGTACTGTCGCGAACCGATGCACTGAAGGAAATTTGGGGCGAGGACAGCTACTTTACTGCCAGGAGCATGGATGTTTTTATCACCAAGCTCCGAAAGCACCTCAAAATGGATGAGAGCGTGGAAATAATCAATATCCACGGAAATGGCTTCCAATTGCTAGAGAAAGAAAAAGCCAGTTGAGAAACATACCTGCTTACTAAATTTTTCAAAAACTTTTCTTGTCAGCCTGGCTGACTTAGAAGGTTGTAGTTTTCCTGAAAAGAGTACAGATTAGCTGCCTCTGCATAGCTGGATCATAGTCAGATCCTTCTGTTTCTCTGTGGTGTCAAAGGGCCATATAATACCCCATGGAACTTCGGTACTCGAAGAAAAATTGATAAAAAACCCAATGAAATTTTTCTAATAAAATTCAGGACTTATCGCCGCTTGAATCCTCATCACTTTTTTCCCCACCTTTTTTCGCTTCGGGGTCAGATTTACTGGATTCCCTTTTTTTAGTGGTGGTTATCGGCGGAGGAATAAGTTTTTCTTTCTTTTCCTTCACATCCATTTGTTCAGGCTTCTCAGAGGTTGGCGCTGAAGATTTTTCCTCAACACTTTTTTTGTCTCTGCCGGACTCTTTTTCCGCCGGCGGCGAGGATGGGCTTACCGGTTCATCTTTGTCCGATTCATCACTTATTTGTTCAGTGTCAAATGGTCGCGGACCGATCAACCTCTCCAGGTCAGACTTCAGTAGAACTTCTCTGTCGAGGAGTGCTTTGGCCAGACTCTCCAATTCGTTCCTCTTTTCTGTTAACAGGGTAATAGCGCGCTGGTATTGCTCGTCAATGATGTTTCTCACCTCTTCATCAATGACTTTGGCGGTTATGTCCGAGTAGGGCTTTTGGAACTGGTCCTGGGACATGCCGTGGAAGGAGATGTTCCCCACTTTATCATTCATCCCGTAAACCACCACCATGCTGTAAGCCATTTTGGTAACCTGGTCCAGGTCATTTTGGGCACCGGTTGAGATTTTATTAAAAATCACTTTCTCCGCAGCGCGCCCACCCAATGTCATGCACATTCTGTCGAGCATTTGCTCGGTTCGCACCACATGTTCCTCTTTTGGAAGATACTGAGCGTAACCCAAAGTACCTATTCCCCGGGGTACGATGGTTACTTTAACCAGCGGACTGGCGTGTTCCAGAAACCAACCGCAGATGGCGTGGCCTGCTTCGTGGTAGGCGATAATCTCTTTTTCAATGGGGCTGATGATCTTGCTCTTTTTCTCCAGACCACCAATGACTCTATCTAGAGCATAGTTAAAGTCGTCCATGTCCACTGCCTTTTTGTTTCGTCTGGCAGCGATCAATGCGGCTTCATTGCAGACATTTGCTATGTCAGCTCCGGCGAAACCGGGGGTCATTTCTGAAAGAATGGACGCCTTTACTCCGGGGCCAATTTTAATTTGCCTAAGATGGACTTTAAATATTGCCTCCCTTCCCTTGAGGTCGGGTCTGTCAATACCAATTTGCCGGTCAAATCGACCGGGTCGCAACAATGCCGTGTCCAACACATCCGGCCTGTTGGTGGCGGCCATTAGGATAACACCCTTGTCGGTACTGAAGCCATCCATTTCAACAAGCAATTGGTTGAGTGTATTTTCCCGCTCATCGTTTCCTCCCTGAATCGCACCTTTACCACGTGCTCGACCTATGGCGTCAATCTCATCAATAAAGACGATACAGGGCGCTTTTTCCCTGGCTTGCTTAAATAAATCTCTTACTCTGGAGGCACCCACCCCTACAAACATTTCCACAAAATCTGAGCCTGATATAGAGAAGAAGGGTACACCTGCTTCACCGGCAACCGCTTTTGCCAAAAGGGTCTTACCGGTACCCGGAGGTCCAACCAGTAGCACTCCTTTGGGGATTTTTCCACCCAGGGAGGTGTATTTGCCCGGTGCTTTCAGAAAATCTACTACCTCCATTACTTCCTCTTTGGCTTCATCCAGACCTGCCACATCTTCGAAAGTGATGTTGACTTTGGTGTCTTTGTCAAAAAGGGTGGCCTTGCTTTTACCGATATTAAATATCTGTCCTCCCGCGCCACCACCGCCACCGGCCACTCTTCTCATTATAAAAATCCAGATAGCTATGAGAATGGCGAAGGGAATAACCCAGCTAAGTATGGGGCCGATCCAATTTTGCCGCTCTGTATATATTGGATCTACCTGATCCTCGGGAGGTAGTTGTTTATTCCATTCATCAAGCCTTTGAGCAAATGACTCCGGGGGACCAATGTTAAAATGGTAATGAGGCCGTTCTGAAAAAACTCCACCTTCCCCCGCATCGCTGTATTCAGGCTTTCCAAGGGATTCGTTCTTGATCCAAACATTGGCTGTCTTCTCATTGATTATCTCTAACTTTCTGACATCCCCGTCCAGTACCATTTTTTCGAACTTACCCAGAGTAATGGGTTCGTTTGTACTGCCGCTGTAGCTCATGAAGTTGAGTGCGATCAAAAAGATGGCAATGATGGCGTAAATCCAGTATGAATTAATGCCTGGTTTTTGAGGTGGCTTCTTGTCTCCACCTTCACCTTTTCCACTGCCTGTATTGTTGTTTTGATTGGTATTCATTCCGTAATTTTCTCCAAACTTTTTCCGGGGTAATTATAAATATTCAGATGAGGATTGTCTCTTATCAGTCTTCATTTTCATACTCCATAACGCGCCCATCGGACCATAGTTCTTCCAATTCGTAAAATTCGCGCAACTCTGGGTGAAAAACGTGTACCACAGTGGAAAAGTAATCCATCAAAATCCATTTGGACTGATCCTTTCCCTCAATAGCATAGGGCAATTCCCCCCGGAATTCTTTAACCCTCCTGTGGATATTTTCGGCTATTGCTTTAATCTGGGTATGTGAATCACCTGAACAGATCACAAAAAATTCTGTCGGACGATCGTGCAATTCTCTTAAATCAATCAATACGATATCTTTGCCTTTGATCTCCCTGATACTTTCCACTATAGTTTCGTTGAAGGAAAGGGACTCAAAAATTTTGGTGTCTTCTGATGTCGTATTCTGAAACTGGGTCAAATTTTCCTTATTTTATTTATAGAAATCAACTACAAATATACGTTCTTTATGACAAACAGACGCATGGGCCCTCCGGCATTAATCTATTTGCCGCATATTGAATCTACAAACGATTTTCTATCTTCCTTATTGGCAAAAAGTGAACCAAAGCCCGGAACTGCCATAACGGCAGAATTTCAGGCCTCTGGAAAGGGTCGTTTTGGCAAAAAATGGCATAGTGAGCCTGGAATGAACCTGCTTTTGTCGGTTTTACTCACTCCTGATTTTCTCAAAGCTCGTGAGGTTTTCTATCTTAATATGCTGCTTTCTGTAACAGTTTGTCGTGTTTTAGAAAAAAGATTACCGGCTTTCAGTGAACAAATCTCAGTCAAATGGCCTAATGACATTCTTGTTGACCGTAAAAAAATATGTGGTCTGCTGATTCAAAATGGATTCGCGGGAGACAAAATCCAAACAACCATCGCCGGTCTGGGACTCAATGTCAACCAAACTCAATTTGAACCTTTCCCCGGTGGATTACAGCCTGTTTCCATGTCGATAATTGCGGGAAAAAACTTTGACACCCGGGACTTGTTATTTGAAGTGATTCATACGCTTTTTCAAAACTTAAATGAGGCCAGGAAAAATCGCGCAGTGTTCAGAACCCGGTATTTGAGCCTTCTTCGTGGGGGGCAAAGTGGCTTGCGATTCCAAAGTAGAGCTGAAAGTAAGCTGAAAATGAGTGGTAAAGTGGTGGATATACAAGATGATGGAAGGGCTCTAATAGATGATGGCCAGTTCAAAAAGTGGATATCTATCGACGATTGGAAAATGTTGGTAAGTTGAAGAGGGCAAGAGAAGGAAAAACGCTTGACAAACCAGACTTAATAACGCTGAATTTCTTTCGCTCTATACTTTGGGACCGGTGTACTGCTGTCTCGATTTTAAAATTTTCATTAATTCATTCGAAAAATGGGCAAAACAACCAGGACGAAAGCTGTCATAATTACCATTGGAGATGAAATACTCATCGGTCAAACCCTTGATACCAATGCCACCTGGCTCGCCTCGCAATTGCACCGTCGCGGGATCGAGGTTTTGAGAATGCTGACGGTCAGTGACAGGGAAGAGGAGATTGAGAGGGCCATTCGACAGTCTATTAAGGATGCTGAATTAGTGGTCTGTACCGGCGGCTTAGGTCCTACCCGGGACGACATAACCAAGGAAGTCCTCTGTAAAATTGCGGAAGAGAAACTGGTTTTTAGTCAGGAGGTATTTGACTGGATCACCGAGCGCAAACGGCAACAGGGAAAGGAGCCCAACGAGCTGCACAGAAGGCAGAGTTACATGCCCACCGGTTTTGATTTTTTTAAAAACAACCGCGGGACCGCACCCGGCATGCTTGGCGAGATAGACGATTCTATTATAGTCTCCCTACCCGGAGTTCCGTATGAAATGAAGGAGCTGATGACAGAGCAGATTATTCCGGTGTTGTTGGAGAAATTGCCGGTGGAAATATCTGCGGTAAGGACTTTACTCACTGCCGGAGTTGCAGAGAGTGAACTGGCGCAGAAATTGAGTGGGTTGGAGGACAACCTGCCGGAGGGGCTTTCACTGGCATGGTTGCCCGGGCACACCAGGGTCCGTATAAGGCTTACCTCTCGCGGTGATGACCGGCAAGAAGTAGAACAGAGATTGGATGAGTGTGTAGCCCGTGTTCGGGATATTCTGGGTGATATAGTCTATGGAGAGGGAGACGATAGCCTGGAAGAAGTGGTTTTTGGACTGCTGAGAAAAAAGCAGTTGTCACTTGCGGTGGCAGAGAGTTGCACCGGGGGATTTATCGCCCACTTGCTCACCCTGGTTCCGGGTGTTTCTGCCTGTTTCAAAGGTGGAGTAGTGGCTTACAGCAATCAAATAAAACGAGAAATACTGAACGTGAATGAAGAGACACTGAGTGAACACGGTGCTGTAAGTGCCGAGACAGTCCGGGAAATGCTGGCAGGAGTATGCCGGAATTTTGGTGTAGATACAGGTGTAGCTGTATCCGGTATTGCTGGGCCGGATGGGGGAACATCGGATAAACCTGTGGGTACGGTTTGGGTAGCTGTGGGAGGAGTTGAAAAACAGCATGTTGAGAAGTTGCAACTCAACCTCAACCGAAAACTGAATATTGAAAAGTCGGGGCTTTTGGCACTCAATATGCTCAGATTATTTTTATCCCGCGATTAAATGATGTATTTTTGCAAAAATTTTTAATGCATGGCAAAGGTTGATCTCATAATGCCCAAGATGGGCGAAAGTATAATGGAAGCCACTATTCTCAAGTGGTTGAAAAAGGAAGGTGATTCAGTCGAAATGGATGAAACCATACTCGAAATCGCCACCGACAAAGTGGATAGTGAAATACCATCCCCTGTGGATGGGGTGATCTCAAAAATCCTTTTTCCCGAGGACGAAGTGGTGGAAATCGGCACGGTCATAGCTCACATCGAGACAGAAGGTGAAGAGGGCGATGTCCAGGACTCACCGGCTGTGGCTG
>SL_3KL_010_SEDDRAFT_10001451_pt1 | contig 21488 bp, 12 predicted proteins | sample SodLakKL_010_SED_2_FD_10381 | JGI IMG/M metagenome (IMG submission 10381) | reverse complement strand
AGCACAAACCGCAGGCCGTTATTCAACATCCCTAAAGTAAGCCGCTCATGTCCCTATTCGACAATGAACATAGCATTCGACTAAAAGCCTTCGAATGGCTTGAGGAGCAAACGTTGATCCACGGAGATGTACTTCCAAGAAATCTGTTGGAACAGGGCTTCGTTTTTAAGGGCACCCGAATTCATCTACTCGGAGCTCAGGGCATTTGGAAACCACGAATATTTGAGAAGATCCCTCTTTCAATTACGACTACACCCAACAGTCCATACCCCGACAGCCACGATTATGAGGGAAATCTGATCTATAGCTACCGTGGAACCGACCCAAATCACCCCGACAATGTCGGACTTCGGATGGCAATGCAGGAAAGGACTCCGTTGATATACTTTCTTGGGGTGGAAGTAGGTAGATACCTGCCTACCTGGCCTGTATACATTACTCACGACGACCCACAGAATCTTCGCTGCCACGTGGATATCTCCGAACGTTTTATGGATGCCTTTGTTCGGGCTCATAACACTATCTCTTCCAAAAACACATCCCGGCACGACGAGCCCAGTAGTCATGGATATATTGATGATGCAGAAATTCTCAGGAAATATGCTGCCAGGATGTCAAAAGTCCGCCTGCATAAAACCGCATTTCGCGAGCGGGTTATCCATGCTTACCGATGTCATTGCACCATGTGCAAATTAAAGCATCGTGAACTTTTGGATGCGGCTCACATCACTCCTGACCACGAGGAGTCTGGCGAACCAGTTGTATCCAATGGGCTAAGTTTGTGTAAAATCCATCATGCAGCATATGATATAAACATTCTCGGAGTCTCTCCTGACTATGTGATCCATGTCCGTAATGACATTCTTAAAGAAATAGATGGACCTATGTTGCGCTATGGGCTCCAGGAAATGCATGGACAGAAACTTTTTGCCTTACCTGGCAAAATTGACCAACGACCTGATCCGATTCGATTAGAGAAGAGATTTGAAGCATTTTTAAATGTTGGATAAATGCTGTTTATTGTATTTGTTGGGAATCATGGGTTATAATTCCCTGAATTTTAATAAACTTAAGCTTCAAAATGGCAACGAATAAACAGGCAACCATAAGATATCATGCACTAGACAGATGCTTTAGCAATTATGGAAGGAAATTCTTCATTGAAGATCTTATTAATGCGTGCAATGAATCTATCTTTGAGTTTGCTGGAATAGAAGATGGTGTGAAAAGAAGGCAGGTGTTTGATGATATAACTTTTATGGAGAGTGAACAAGGATGGTCAATTCCACTTGAACGAATTAAAGATGGTAAACGAGTCTATTACAGATATTCTGATAAGTCATTTTCCATTAAAAATCAAGGAATAAACCAATCTGAAGCAGAGCAATTAAAGGAGACACTTGCAATTTTATCAAGATTCAAAGGATTTCCGCAATTTGAATGGGTGGAAGAAATTCAAATAAGACTTGAGGATACTTTCAAGTTGAAAGGTAATTTACAAGCTGTTGTTGGTTTTGAACATAACCCTTATTTGAAAGGATTAAGTTATTTTACCAAATTATTCAATGCTATTCAAAATCAAAAAGTGCTGAAGATCAAGTATCAAGGGTTTAGACAGAAAAAGGCAACTGATATTGTGATTTCACCTTGGTATTTGAAACAATACAATAACAGGTGGTTTCTCTTCGGGTTTAACAAGGATTATCAAGCCCTCACAAACCTGGCTGTAGATAGAATCATATCAATTAATGAGTCGAAGGAGAATTTTGTAATTAATAATCAATTTGATTTCGAAGAGTACTTTGAAGATGTAGTTGGAGTTTCAGTTTTAGAAGACGCTCCAATCGAAAAAGTGCAAATCCGAATTTCAAGTGAGGCGTGGCCTTATATAGAGAGCAAACCACTTCATGGCTCACAGAAAGTCAAAAAAGTAAATGATTCATTTGTGGAGATCGAACTGAACTTACAAATCAACCATGAGCTTATAGCACTTCTGTTTTCTTATATGGATTCCATTGAAATTGTCGAACCAAAAAAATTAAGAGATCGCTTCAAAACGATATCTGAAAAGATTTTTAAAAAAAATATTTAAACTATGCACTTGTACTGCACAGGTAGTTCGGATCTTTGCTCCGTCAATCAGAATGTTGTCTAATGAAGATAGAATCCTACGTGAAAGATCCAATGTCACATTTAGATTTGAAATCCAAGCTTTGGAATGTTTTTGATATTCTTAGAAGTGATAATATCTCTTCTGAATATTATCATCTTATCCTGTTTTTTCTTTCTCTATTCAAAGATGAAATAGTTACATCAGAAATTCTCACTGATAAAAAGGATATAAAGGATCGAATAATTGCGGTATTGCATAAAGAAAAAAGTGATAAATCACAGCAATATCTGACTATTTATCAAAACCTTGAGCCAACTTTAAAAGATTTAAGTAATGAAGCTCTTTTCTCCATATTTCAGGTTTTAAAGGGGTTGGACTTTAAAGTTCTTACTGAAAATTTTCCTGAGATTTTTGATAGCGTATTATATCGTATTGCACAATCTCAGGGCAGATATGGAGGAGAGTTTATCCAGCCAATAGAACTGACACGGCTTATTTGTGGATTGATCGAACTTCCTGAAAATGCCAAAATTTTTAATCCTTTTGCCGGTTTGGCTTCATTTGGTGTATTTTTTAATAAAGGGCAAGATTATTATGGCCAAGAGTTGAATCAGAAAACCTGGGCTTTGGGTGCATTGCGTATCATGGCATATGAAAGGTCAGGTTCTTCTGAATATCTATGTGAAGATTCCATATTGCATTGGCCAGATGAATCAAAAAAGTTTGACCTAATTGTGTCAAACCCACCTTACGGACTTAGACTCAGTAATCAATACAGAGATATCGAACCCGGTATTCAAACTGTTGATCAGTTTCTCATTAAAAAAAGTCTCAATTCACTTACTAATAAAGGGAAACTTATTGCTCTACTTCCCCAGAGTTTTTTAATCCGAGGAAAACATGAACAGCGATTAAGGGAATTTCTCGTTGACGAAGATTTAATCAATACCATAATTTCAATTCCGGGTGGTCTGCTTTTAAATACCGGTGTTCCATTAATAATACTAGTTATTGACAAGCAGAAGAAACTTCCTGGCAAGGTTCGGTTTATTAAAGCCGATAAGTTTGTTGAGACAAAAAATCCCAGAAGGAAGATACTCAATGATTATGCTTTAAATGGCTTAATTCATAGTAACAGATTGGAGGAAGGTGCTGCAAGAATAGCAGATATAAGGCAAATTCAAGTTTGGGATTACAATTTGAATGTACCCAGGTATTTTCAAAAAGCCATTATAGCCGAAAAGGGTGAGCGTCTTGTTAAACTTAAAGATGTCTTGGAATATGTAAGTGGACATAGAGGTAATTTGCCTGATAGTGGGAAACTAGTTCGCATCAGGGATTTGAAAGATGACAAAGTGGATTTCCAATTGAATGTATCAGGTATTGAAGAAATGGCTATAAGAAGGCCTGGTATACACCAGCTAAGTGAATCCTGCCTTTTGTTGGCTATTCGCTGGCGCACGCTTAAACCAACATTTTTTAAATATGATGGCGAACCCATATTTAGAAATAAAGATATCTTAACCTTCAAAGTTGATGAATCCATATCAGACTATGCGTATGTAATCAATGAATTGCATTCTGACTATGTTCAGGAACAATTGGAATCCCACAGAATGGGAGCAACCATCCCATTCATTCGAAGAGATGACCTGCTTGAAGTAGTAATTAAACTCCCACCTTTGGAAGTGCAACAAGCAAAGGTTCAAGGAATAATCGAATTATCTAATGAAATTAAGATTCTTCAAGGAAAAATTAATTCTCTTCTAGCTGGTGAGCATGAATTAAAGTACGAAAAGACTTCTTCTTTAAAGCACAGACTAGGCACTCCCTTATTAAATATTGGTTCATCGCTAAGGAACATTGAAAAAGCACTAAACGGAAAATACTCTTCATGGGAGGATGTAAAACTCAATGACAGGTTTGAAGTAACCTTGAAAGATTCATTTTATTCTATTTATCAACAACTTGATTTAGTTCATACACTTCTAATAAATAACGAATCAGAGATAGATTTTTCCAATAAAAAACTTGAAGTAATCGACTTCCTGAGTTTTATAAAGCGTTATGTCAGAGGAATCAAATCTGCAGAAAAAGCCAATGTTAAAACGATTCTTGACATTCATCCGGATATTAAAATCCAACTTGATAATAAAGTTTTTCTTATAGCAAACGCTGAATTGCTTCAAATTGCTCTAAATGCAATTGTTGAGAACGCCAGGATCCATGCCTTTACTGACGACTCTAATAAGTACAAGCTTGAGTTCAGAGTTAGTTTGTATGTTGCACCAAGTGTTAAAAACGAGCATAAAGATACCGATAGCAGATTCGATACTTATATTAAAGTTGAAGTAGCCAATAATGGAAAACCATTCCCTGAAAACTACTCAATTGAGAAACTTACGAGAAAGAATTCTTTTGCAGGAGAAACAGGTAAAACTGGGCAAGGTGGTTTTGATCTCAATGAAATCATCAAGTACCACAATAATGATAAGAGTACTTTGGAGCTAATCACTGACGATTTCACCACTGAATTCATCACAACCTATTCATTTTTAATTCCTTTTAATAGATAGACTATGTATAAAGTACTCTGGATAGATGATCAATTTAGGGACACTGAAATGATACAGTTCGCAATTGAAGCGGATAATGAAGGACTATCATTGGATGGATATCCCTCCTTTGAAGAAGGGTTTGAAGCGCTCGAAAAGGATCTTAAGAATTATGATATTATTCTTTTAGATGGATTGTTCTTTGAAAAGAAAGGTCAGGAAATAGGTACTGAAGATGAATCAGGAATAGGAATGGCTATCGCCAAAATTAATGAACTCAAGAGCAAGAAAGTTTTTCCATGGTTTGTCTTATCCGGGAAAGACAAGTTTACAAAAGGTGAAAATTCACTTCTTATGGCGAACAAGGCAAAATGTTTTGATAAAACTAATCCGACTGATGTTATCAGGCTATTTGATCAGATGAAAAAAGCTGCAAGGCAACAACCTGATTTACAGTTAAAACATAATTACAGCGACCTGCTGGAAGTATGTTTAGATGACTACTTAGGTTCTACACATTATTCCAGATTGTTTTCCTTAATCAGACATGTTGAAAATTTGGAAAGATTATCCAGTACTGAAGATATGCTCAATCCAATCAGAAAAATCATTGAGCGGATTTTCATTCGCATGGCCGAAATCGGAATTATTCCGGAAGCGATTGTAGCAAATAAAGGATGGATTAACGGATCAAGCCTGTTTCTTTCCAACAGACATTCGGATTATGATCATCAATCCGAGATTATTCCCCCTGTGATTGGTGAAAATATTCACAGATTGCTCAATATCATTCAAGATGCATCTCATAGTGATGGCGATCTCAAATTAAGGATAGATCAATACTTAAAAGGTGCCCAATCTGATTATTTGTATAGAAGCTGTGTATATCTTTTGTTTGATATGCTGCTGTGGTTTAAAGACTACATCGACAGCCATGGGAATTGTGAATTAAACAAATCACTTTGGAAGAGCAAACTGGACAGCGGTGAGTGGATCAAAGGATCAGTAACCCGCATTGCTGATAATGGATGGGGCACATTTAAGCCAGACAATTCTTATTCAAAGATTAGTATCCGGCCTGAAGTGGTTAAAGAAAAGGGTTTAATTGAAAGCCATCAAATTAAAGTAAAAACTGAACCAAGTCCCGATGGCACAAAAACGTTTATCAAGGCTATTAGCAAAGAATTATGACCACAGATAAAATAACACTCTCCCAACTCGAACAATATCTCTCTAAAGCTGCATGGATTTTAAAAGGACCGGTTGATGCATCTGACTTCAAAGTCTACATCTTCCCTTTACTTTTCTTCAAAAGAATTTCAGATGTATATGATGAGGAATACCGGAATGCATTGCGAGAATCTGAGGGTGACCAAGAATACGCAGCACTCCCTGAGTTTCACCGCTTTGTTGTCCCTGATGGCTGTCATTGGAAAGATGTAAGAGAATCCACTTTTAATGTGGGCCTGGCTATTGAGAATGCATTGCGTGGGATTGAACAAGCTAATCAGCAGTTCCTGTACGGTATATTTGGCGATGCACAGTGGAGCAACAAGAACAAGCTGTCTGACCGATTGCTTATCAATCTGATTGAACACTTCTCGCAGTATAATCTTTCCAACAGCAATGTGGATTCTGATTTGCTGGGCCAGTCATATGAATACCTCATAAAGCATTTTGCCGATCTCACTAACAAGAAAGCGGGAGAATTCTATACTCCTCGATCAGTGGTGCATCTGTTAGGCTTAATTCTGGATCCACATGAAGGTGAAACCATTTATGACCCTGCCTGTGGTACTGGTGGAATGCTCTTAGAATGTATTGATCACCTAAAACAAAACAATGAAGATTACCGCACCTTAAAGTTGTACGGACAGGAAAAGAATCTGACTTCCAGTTCCATTGCCCGGATGAACATGTTTCTGCATGGCATTGAAGACTTTCAAATTATCCGGGGTGATACATTACGCAACCCTGTCTTCTTTGAAGCTGACGGATTAAAATCATTTGATTGTGTAATTGCCAATCCTCCGTTCTCACTTAAGGAATGGGGTGCAGAAAATTGGGCAAACGATCCTTACGGACGAAACATTGCCGGGGTACCTCCCAAAGGCAATGGTGATATGGCCTGGGTGCAACACATGATCAAATCAATGAACAGCACCGGACGGATGACCGTAGTATTGCCTCATGGAGCACTCTTCAGAAAAGGCACCGAAGGGCGTATTCGTGAAGAACTGATTAAGCAGGATATGCTGGAAGCGGTCATTGGCCTGGGACCGAATATCTTCTACGGAACACAACTGGCCGCTTGTGTGATGGTGTTCAAGCAAATCAAGGAAGCAGACAAAAAAGACAAGGTCCTTTTTATTGATGCATCGAAGCAGTTGCGGGTGGGTAGGGCGCAAAACTACCTGGAACCTGATCACATCAATCGAATTCATACCTGGTACAAATCATACTCCGATGTAGAGAATTATGTCAAAGTGTCATCTATCGATGAGCTGAAAGAAAATGATTATAATCTCAACATCCCGCTTTATGTGGAGAAGATTATTGAGGACAATCTACCCAGTGTTGAAGTTGCGCTGGCCGATTTGAAAACGGCTTGGGAAGCGAGCCAAGAAGCTGAAGAAAGATTCAAGAAACTACTAAATAACTTTATTTGATATGGCGATCGATAAGAAAATACAGGATATCCTGTCATCCATTGATAACGATGAGTATACAATTCCCGAATTTCAGCGTGGTTATGTATGGAACAGTAGACAGGTCAAAGAATTTTTCCGGTCACTCTATCTGGGTTATCCATCCGGGTCGTTCTTGATTTGGAAAACCAAAGACCCGTCTAAGATCAGAGGAGAGCAAAAAGAGACCAATTCCATTTTTCATCACTTGATTTTGGATGGCCAGCAAAGGCTGACAACCATTTATACGATTTTTAAAGGAAAAACACCGGATTGGTATGAGGGTGTTGCATTACGTACCGACCTTTATTTCGATTTGAATACTGAAGAGTTCGAATACTATATGCAGCGTAAAATGAGTAATAAACCAGAATGGATTAATGTGTCAGAGTTCTTGAGTCAGGGGGGTGTAAATTACTTTATTTCAAACCTTGGGTCCCTTAATGAAGAAGACCGGAACTATTACCTCCAAAAAATTGAAACTCTTAATAAGCTAAGTGCGATTAGGGATTATGGTTACTACATTAAAGAGATTACCATTACCGAATTAGAGAAGGTAGTTGAAATATTTAATCTGGTCAATAAAACTGGAACTACGCTTAATGAATCTGATCTAGCTTTAGCAATCATAACGAGTAACTGGCCAGAGATCAAAGCCCGATTCAGAGAATCTATCGATGAGTATCGTAAATATAATTATGACTTAAGTTTCAGGTTCTTCACAAGGTGCCTGAATATTCTTACAACAGGCAGAGGTAAATACACTTCAGAGATTAGTAATGTAACCAAAGATGAATTTGAAGAGGCTTGGAAAAAGTTGAACAAGATCCTACCTCATCTCATTAATATTCTCAGAGAAAATGCCTATATCGATTCGTCCGAGGATTACAGTTCGGTCTATGTACTCTATGTGCTTGTCTATTACCTGTCAAGAAAAGAATTGAAGTTTGAAAGCACTGAAGAGGCTGACAAAGCCATCTATTGGATGTTCATGGCCCTGCTTTGGGGAAGATTCAGTGGTTCTTCAGAATCATATCTGGAGAAGGACATGAACATTTTAAAAGAGACCGATTCGCTGGATGATTTGATCAAAGAAATGTACTTGTATCGTGGAACAAATTTATATTTACGACCTGAAGATTTAGCGATGCAAGGTGTAAGAAGTAGGATTTACAATATTTTCTATGCATCAGTAAGGGCTCAAGGGGCAAAGGACTGGACTAATCCGGCACTGAGTTTGTATTCGAAAAGTGTTGGATATAACAATAGATTGCAACGTCACCATATTTTCCCAAAAGCATTTTTGTATCAGAAATACAATGGGAGTAACTCTATTCACAAGGCATTAATCAATGAGATCGCAAATATTGCCTTTATAACGCAGGAATCGAATATGGAGATTTTAGCCAGTGATCCGAATGAATACTTACCCAAAATTGATCCTGTCCAACTGCGCAAACAGTTCGTTCCTACAGATGAGAAACTTCATTCTCTCGAAACCTATGAACAGTTTCTGGAGGCGAGAAGGGAATTACTTTGTAAAGGGATCAATAACTTTTTGGACAGATACTATTCTGATGGAAAACAGAGTGGCGTTCCAGAAGATCTTGAGCATTACAATGACAAAATTGAACAAATTGAATTATCCCTTCGTGATTTCATTAGTCAAAAATTAAATGATGCGGCTGAATTGGATGCCTATCATGAATTGGTACCTCAACATTTAAAAGACAAGGCTGAGGGAAAAATAAAATCCTGGATTACCAAAAACCCCGGAGAAGATAAAGCGCAGTTTTTAATGCTCAGACGAAAACTCGATTTCTTCGATTTACAGGAGTATTTCGACTTGATTTCATCCAAATTGAATTGGATGCTCTTTGAAGAAACCTTTGGTAGCAAAGGAAATCTTCAAACACGTTTTACTCAGTTGGGTGAATTGCGAAACGGAATTCGCCATAGCAGGGGCGCAACAGAAGTGGCGATTAAGGACGGAGAAGCCGCCATCTCCTGGTTCAATTCGATTTTGAGATCGACTACTGTTAGTTTAGAATCTGAAGAAACAGAGTAATGACCCAACAACAACTTGAAAAATACCTCTGGGGTGCCGCCACCCTGCTACGCGGCACCATTGATGCCGGAGACTACAAACAGTACATCTTCCCCCTATTGTTCTTCAAGCGCATCTGTGATGTGTACGACGAAGAGTTTGAAAGTGCCCTGAAAGAAAGTCATGGCGACTTGGAATATGCTGCCTTTGCCGAACACCACCATTTCCAGGTACCGGAATACGCCCACTGGAACAAGGTACGCGAAACCACCACCAACGTGGGCATGGCCTTGCAGGAAGCCATGCGGGCCATTGAAAAAGCGAATCCCGATACGCTTTACGGCATCTTTGGCGATGCCAGCTGGACCAACAAAGACCGCCTTAGCGATGCCACACTCACCAACCTGATTGAACATTACTCGCAGCACAAGCTGAGCCTTAGCAATGTGGCGGATGATAAGCTGGGCAATGCATACGAATACCTCATCAAAGAATTCGCCGATGACAGCGGCCATACCGCAGCCGAGTTTTACACCAACCGCACCGTGGTAAAGCTCATGACCCTCATCATGGACCCGCAACCCGGCGAAAGCGTGTACGACCCAACTTGTGGTAGTGGCGGTTTACTGCTCAACTGCGCCCTGCACCTCAAGGAAGAAGGTAAGGAATACCGCACCCTCAAACTCTATGGGCAGGAAATAAACCTGCTCACCTCGGCCATTGCCCGCATGAACATGTTTATGCACGGCATAGAGGAGTTTAGCATCGTGCGGGGCGATACCCTGGCAAACCCAGCCTTTTTGCACAACGATGCACTCAAGACCTTCAACTTGATCCTGGCCAATCCGCCTTACAGCATCAAAACCTGGGATCAAAAAAGCTTTGCCAATGACCCCTATGGACGCAACCTCTGGGGCGTGCCGCCTCAAGGCTGTGCCGATTATGCCTTTCAGCAGCACATACAAAAGAGTTTGGACCCCAATAGCGGACGTTCCATTTCCCTTTGGCCGCATGGGGTGTTGTTCAGAGATAGCGAAGCAGAAATGCGCAGAAAAATGATTGAGCAGGATTTGGTGGAGTGTGTTATTGGTTTGGGGCCCAACCTGTTTTACAACTCTCCAATGGAAGCCTGTTTATTGATTACGAAAACGAACAAATCTACTCATAAGAAAGGTAAAATTTTATTTATCAATGCGGTGCAGGAAGTGAAGCAAGAAAAAACAATGGGTTTTCTTGAACAGAAACATATTGACAAAATATTTGGAGCCTATCAAAAATTTGAATGTCAAGAAAATTTTGCAGTACTCAAAACCATTGAAGAAGTAATTGCCAACAAAGGAAATATGGCAATCAGTCTTTATGTGCAACCTGAGAAGAATGGGGATAATCCTATTCTGCCCTTTGAAGAAGCATTTGAAAACTGGGAAGAGTCAGGAAGTAATCTGAAGTCATCCATGAGTGAATTATTTAAAATACTGGAAAACTAATGGAGGTAACAGCGAAAGAAATATTGAAAATCGATAAGACCAACTGGGCACTGGTAAAATTTGGTAACATTGTTTTTGAACCCAAAGAGAATACCAAGGATATCTATAGTGAAGGTATTGAACATGTGGTTGGATTAGAGCACATTGATTCTGAAAATATTCACCTAACACGCTCAGGTAATCTTGAAGAGACCACTACTTTTTCCAAGAAATTCAGAAAGGGTGATGTGCTTTTTGGCCGAAGACGTGCTTATCTGAAAAAAGCGGCATTGGCTAGTTTTGATGGTATTTGTTCGGGAGACATTACCGTGATTAGAGCAAAGAAGAATTTATTACCCGAGCTTTTTCCATTCATAGTAAATAACGAGAAGTTCTTTGATTATGCTATAAAACACTCTGCTGGTGGTCTATCTCCGAGAGTAAAATTTAAAGACCTTGCCAACTACGAATTCCTTCTCCCGCCCAAAGACCAACAAGCCCAACTGGCCGAACTACTTTGGGCGATGGATGAAGTAATTGAGCGGGAAATAGTACTTAATGAAAAATTAGAGAGTACTCTTGATGTCCAAATTGAAAAAGAGATTCATGGAATTTCAATTTTTTCCAAAACCATTAATCAAGCTCTTAAAGAAGCAGGAAAAAACTTAGAATTGATTGAGTTATGCGAGCTTGGCGAACTAATAAAAGGGAAAGGAATTCCTAAATCAGAAGTAATTGAAGAAGGAATTCCTTGTGTGAGGTATGGCGAATTATATACACTTCATGATAGAATCATTAGGAGATACGGCTCATTTATTTCAGAAAAATCAAAAACAACCTGTTTAAAGTTAAAAAAGCATGATGTTCTTTTTGCTGGTTCTGGGGAGACAATAACTGAAATAGGCAAATCAGCAGCATTTATAGATAATATCGAAGCTTACGCCGGCGGTGATATTTTGATATTCAGACCTCATGATATGGACGGGACATATCTTGGGTACTTAATGAATAGTCAGCTGGTGAGACAGCAGCTGAATAAGTACGGAACAGGAGCCACTGTTATGCATATATATAATTCAGATTTAGCCAAAATACAGGTACCTAAGATCTCAAGAAAAGAGCAAGAATTAATCGGAGTAAAACTCGAGATGCTTTCGAAAAGCCTTTTCGATGTTTTAGATAGAATCAATTCAGCCAAAGCACTCCAAAAGAGTTTAATCAATGAGTTATTTAGATAACTGGAAATAATTTAAATCTCCACCAGTAAAATGAAAATTATTAATCGCATCATCCTCCATAACTTCAAACGATTCGATTCCTTTGATACGCCCTTAAATCAGAGGTTAAACATCTTTATTGGTGATAATGAATCTGGCAAGAGTAGCATATTAGAAGCCATTGATATTGTGCTTAGCGGCAGTAGAAGCAAGGTAGAAACAATTGGAATTTCGAACCTACTTAATAAAAAAGCTATTCTAGACTTTTTTGATGCGGGGAAACACTATGAGAAGCTTCCGAAAATAATCATTGAGGTTTATTTAGATGATAGCGGTAATGCTGATTTAAATGGGGACAACAATTTATTAGGTATTAATTCTGACGGGCTTAGCCTTATTTGTGAGCCTGATATTCAATTCAGTAAAGACATAAAAGCTGTTTTGGAGCAAGAAGGAAAAAATTTCCCTTATGAATTCTATTCTATTTCATTCAAGACATTTGCAGATAGGAGTTACTCTGGATTCAATAAGTATTTCAATCATATCCTACTTGATAACTCTCAAATTAGCAATGAGTACGCTACAAGGAGTTATGTTAAAAAGCTCTTTCACGGCAATGCTGATGTCGCAAACCGCAGTGTATTGGAAAATAAGTACCGGAGTTTAAAACAACATTTTCAACGCGATATTCTATGCGAATTAAATAAAGGGCTACCCTATCAATTCGCCTTACAATCAAATTCGAAATCAAATCTAGAAACAGATATAACAATAACGGAAGACGATATCGAGATTGAAAACAGAGGTAAAGGAAGGCAATGTTTTATAAAAACTGATTTTGCTTTAAATAAGAGTAAATTTGAGCTAGACACAATTTTGCTGGAAGAACCAGAAAACCACTTAAGTCATAATTATACCCTCCAGCTAATAGATAGGATAAAAGAAGCTGGTGACAAGCAGGTAATCATTGCTTCGCATAGTAATATGATTGCAGCAAGATTGGGTTTGAGGGAATGTATAATGCTTAATAGTTCGGGAACAAGCTCAATCCGGTTGAATGATATTAATGAGTCATCATCGCGTTTTTTCATGAAGGCTCCCGATAACAATGTACTTCAATTTGTAATGTCACCAAGAGTTGTCTTAGTGGAAGGTGACGCAGAGTTCATATTGATGGAATTGTTTTTCAAAAGACTGACTAACTATGAACCACACCAACGCAATGTTCATATTATATCTGCAGGCGGAAAAACATTCAAAAGATACTTAGATTTAGCCCGATTTTTAGACATAAAAGTTGCAGTCATAACAGATAATGACGGTAGCTACGACAAATACATTGATCACAATTATAGCGATTATGCTAGCGACAAGTGGCTGATATCAGCAGATAAAAACGATGAACTATACACATTTGAAGTAAGTCTTTATCATGAAAATAAAGCTATTTGTGATGCATTGTTCGGGCCTGGTCGCACCAAGTTAACAGTACTCGAGTATATGCTCCAAAACAAAGCTGAGTGTGCTTTCAGGTTACTAGAAGAAAAAGCTAATGAATTAGCAATTCCTTCATACATTCAAGAAGCAATTGCATGGATAAGCGACTAATTCTTGCCGTTGCCGGCTCAGGAAAGACTACACATATTCTAAATCAATTAGATGAAGAGAATAGGCACTTAATTGTTACCTATACCAGGGAGAACATTCGCAATCTGAAAAGTGGAATAGAAAGAAAGTTCAACTTCTTCCCTGGCAACATCAAATTATACTCATTTTTCGAATTTCTCTATTCATTTTGCTACAAACCATATAGAGCAAGGTTTGATAAGCCTAACGGGATATGTTGGGATAATCCAGATCCTAGAAGGAGAATCCCAGAAAAAAATAGGGCCCATTATTTCACTGGTGATGGCAGGATATTTTCTAATCGCTTATCAAAATACATGTTCCGAATAGGTTTGGAGGAGGCAATAATTAGTCGAGTAGAAAAGTATTTTGATATTTTTCACATTGACGAAGTGCAAGATTTTGGCGGATATGATTTTGATTTCTTAATGCACTTTTCAGCACTAAATATTCGGCTTAATTGGGTTGGGGATTTTTTCCAACATACATATGATACCAGTCGAGACGCTAACAAAAACAAATCTCTACACTCTAGTTTAGACGGATACCTAAATCGGTTTTCCGAGGTGGGAATAACCATAGATCAAGACTCTTTGTTTAAGAGCAGAAGATGCCCTAAAGCAGTTACAGATTTTATTACCGAGCATTTAGGGATAGCTATTGAAACTCATAAAGATACGATCGCTTACGTACAATTTGTTGACGACCCAGCACAAATAGAAGATATTGCTCTTGATAATTCAATCATTAAATTGTTTTACCGAAACCACAACGAATATAATTGCTATTCAAGTAATTGGGGTAAATTGAAAGGTGCTGATCACCTTCAAGACATCTGTGTTGTATTGAATAAAAAATCTCTTGAACTTTATAAAAAAGGAAAACTTCGAGAATCAGCTCCGTTAACAAAGAATAAATTGTATGTTGCTTGCTCAAGAGCAAACGGGAATCTGTATTTAGTACCTGAAAACCTATTACTAAAGTTTAAGAAACCTTAGACTATGCCCTTCAACGAACTCAATAGCGTAGAGCATTACATCATCCACCAGCTAAGTGGGGTGAATTTGAATGCCAGTGGGGTGCAGGCATCCATAGATGGTTATGCACTACAATGGATCTATAAATCGGCCGATGAAATACAACGGGGCATCAATGAGGTAATGGTAGAATCGGAATTAAAAGAGGCTCTCATTCGCCTGAATCCGGAAATCACACTAAACCCGGCCCTGGCCGATGAAGTTATATATAAACTGCGAGCGGTATTTCTGGCCGTCAATCAAGTGGGTCTGGTCAAAACCAACGAAGAGTGTTTCAAATGGCTTGCCGGAGAGAAAACCATGCCCTTCGGCGAGAACAACCGCCATGTTCCGGTGCGGCTTATTGATTTCGACAACCTCATCAACAATAATTATGTAGTTACCAATCAATACCGCATACATCATCGGGAGACAAAAATTCCGGACATCGTGCTGCTCATCAATGGCATTCCGGTGGTGGTGGGCGAGGCAAAAACACCCATCCGCCCTTCCGTTAGCTGGCTTGACGGAGCGCACGAAATTCACAACATCTACGAAAACAGCGTACCGCAATTGTTCGTACCCAACATCCTTTCGTTCGCTACCGAGGGCAAGGAGTTATATTATGGTGCCATCCGCAGTCCGCTGCAACACTGGGCGCCCTGGCGGCTTGAAAATGATGACGATGCCCTGGCAAAGAGGCTAGGACTGGCAGATATCGGAAAAGAGCTTGGCGATTTATTGAGCCCGGTCCGCTTGCTCGACATCCTGCAGAATTTCTCCCTGTTCACGTCAGACAAGAAGAAGCGAAGAATTAAAGTGATCCCCCGCTTCCAGCAGTACGAAGGCGCCAATAAAATTGTAGCGCGGGTTAAAGAAGGACGGTTAAAGAAAGGACTGATCTGGCACTTTCAGGGATCGGGAAAATCCCTGCTCATGGTATTTGCCGCCCAGAAAATGCGCAAGGCAGCCGATCTGAAAAGTCCCACCGTGATTGTATTGGTAGACAGAACTGACCTGGATACCCAGATCAGCGGCATCTTCAATGCGGCCGACATCGCCAACGTAGAAACCACCGAGAGCATCAGCGAGTTGCAGACCATGCTGGAGCGGGATACCCGCAAGATCATCATCTCCATGATCCATAAGTTCCGGGATGCCAGACCCAACATGAATATGCGCGACAACATCATTGTGCTTGTGGATGAGGCCCACCGAACCCAGGAAGGCGATCTCGGGCGTCAGATGCGGGCTGCCTTACCCAATGCATTTCTTTTTGGATTAACCGGCACGCCCGTCAATAAAGCCGAAAAAAATACGTTTTGGGCCTTTGGTTCGGACGAAGACGAAGGCGGTTATATGTCACGCTATACCTTTCAGGAATCGATCCGGGATAATGCCACGCTTCCCCTCCACTTTGAACCCCGACTGGTGGATGTTCATGTAGATAAAGAAACGATCGATAAAGCTTTTGCTGACTTCAAAGAAGAAGCGGCGCTTACCGATGAAGAAGCGGATGCGTTGAATCAGAAATCGGCTAAGATGGCGGCCTTTCTGAAATCCCCGGAACGGGTAGCGAAAATCGTGGAAGACATCGCGAAGCATTTCTGTGAAAAAGTATCACCCCATGGTCTAAAAGCCATGATCGTGACCCCCGATCGTTTCGGCTGCGTGCAGTACAAAGAAGAACTGGATAAGTACTTCCCAACGGAAGCCAGCGCGGTGGTAATCTCCACCTCTGCCAACGACGACCTGGAGTTCAAACAGAAATGGGGCATGGACAAAAGCAAGCAGGAAAAGATTGTGGATGAATTCAATGACGCCCAATCCGATTTGAAATTCATCATCGTTACCGCAAAGCTTCTGACAGGTTTTGATGCGCCCATTTTGCAGACCATGTACCTTGATAAGTCGCTGAAAGACCATACTCTTCTGCAAGCCATTTGCCGCACCAACCGTCTCTATCCGCAAAAACACTTTGGTCGCATAGTCGATTATTTTGGTGTTTTTGATGATGCAGCTAAAGCTTTACAGTTTGACGAAGAAAGTGTGAAGAAGGTGATTACCAACCTGTCGGAATTACGTTCCAAGTTACCAGGAGCGATGAGGGATTGTTTGGCGCACTTTAATGGGGTAGACAGAACCGTAGGGGGATTTGAGGGATTAGAAGCTGCCCAGAACGCCATCGATACGGATGAGAAAAAAGATGCATTTGCAAGGGATTACAAATACGTATCCAAACTTTGGGAATCACTGTCACCGGATAGTATTCTGGAAGTCTATAAAGTGGACTATAAGTGGCTCTCACAGGTATTTGAATCGGTAAAACCAGCTTCCGACAATATTGGAAAACTGCTGTGGTTCTCCCTTGGGGCACAAACCACCAAACTGATACACGAAAACATCCATGTAGGTGATGTCCATCAGCTGGAAGAGTTTGTATTGGATGCCGATGTGATTGAGGATATTTTCAATAACCCGGATCAGAAGAACGCCAGAAAACTCGAGAAAATTCTGATCAAGCGTTTTCAGAAACACGCAGGTGATCCGAAATTCAAGAAACTCAGCGAACGCCTTGAAGAACTGCGGGATAAGGCTGAAAAAGGTCTGATCAATTCCATTGAGTTTGTGAAAGAACTCTGTAAGCTTGCCAAGGAGACCGTTCAGGCAGAAAAAGAGCTAGAAACACTTATTCAGGAGAAAACGCCACAGGCAGCGCTTACTGAATTGTTTCTAGAGTTAAAAACAGACCAAACACCCGCAGTTGTAGAACGCATTGTATTGGACATTGATGCAATTGTGCGGATGGTCAGATTTCCCGGCTGGCAGCAATCCATAGCTGGTGAAAGAGAAGTTCAAAGCTCTCTTAGAAAAATACTTTGGGTAAAATACAAGATAAAAGATCAGGTATTGTTTGACAGGGCCTACGCCTACATCAAAGAGTATTATTAGTATGTTAGTGTGATGTTATTTATTATTAAAATGACATCCTATATATCCACCAGAAAGAAATTATTCCTATGTAGATCTAATTCATTTTATCCCCGTAAGCTACGCTCAGGAAATTTGGCAAGTACCATTATTTAAGCACTTTTTTTAAGAATCTATTATGTCTTCAATATCATAACCAATAAAGTATTTCTCGATAAAATTCCATCTATTTTGATTTTCTAAATCAGACATAAAGAATTTACTCATTATTTTTACAGAACTTTTATGTCTATCTTCGATTTCCCTTACTATTTCATTTGAGTATTCTGAATATGACAAGTAGTCAATTTTATTTGGATCATTAATTCGGATAAATAGTTGAGGCCTTTGTCCTCCTTCCAGCTCATAGGTTCCAAGATCAAAGCTCTCTAATACATAAGCTAAATCGTGATGTAGTTTATTTTTTTCTGGATCAGCTGAAATATACCCTTCATAGACTTGATTATCTTGAAACAGTTTGTGATAAAGTCGTTCTAGTTGACGTTTTATATTTAAATAATTATTACTAAATAAGCGATATTGAAAAGAACTTTCAACTCGTTTCTTTTGTAGAAAACAAAACTTATCTACTGGCATTCGTCCCTTTCTGGAAGGAATAGTTCGGTGGGTGCTAAATATAGCAGTTAACAGATCAGATATTTTTGCCCTTTTTGAAGCATTTGTAATATCATCTTTGAGTTTAGTATTTAAATCGTTTTTTGTAAAAAAACCTCCACCGAGTTTAAGAAATGCAGATTCTACAGCACCAAAAAGCAACTTTAGACTATTAAGTGTTTTCTCCGAGTCACTATTTAGAGTGATTTTCATTTTATACTGAGGATGATTATGACCAATAAAGTCGGTAAATAGTTCATCATCAAAGAAATATTTTTTAATTTTTGGAAAACTTTCATCGGGAAAATCATTTTCCCATAGTTCATTTAATTTAAAAGAATAGACAGGATTCTGATTTGGTGTTAGTGTAATTAATTGGTTACCATCCTTAATTTGCTTGGATTTGCCTGGTCTATGTACAATCTTTATATAGTTTGAGTACTTCTGTTCAAATCTTTCGGCGTAATCTTTATCAACACGCACATACACAGTAGAAAATAACGACTTGGGTCTTACTATTATGACATTATATCGATACTTTGCCAGTAGATCACGCTCTAATAATAACAAACTGCTCTTTACCTTCCTCTCAATATTATCATCAGATTGCTCTTCGCTGAAGATGAATCTAAAATCTTCTATACTTACAAGAAAATTACGATTATTTTTTATTTTGTATATATTAAACAACTTTTGAAGCACACGTTTAACGTGATATTGTCTTATTGCTGATAATCCATATAGTATTTTTGTGTATTTTAGGTCTTTATCATTAAAATCTACTCTTGCTATCCCGTTGATGTCTTTTCTACGTGCAACACGGCCTACTTCTTGTATATAGTCTGACAGGTTACCTGAGGGTGCATGGTGATATATTTCTTCAATATCACTTATATCAACTCCCATGCCAAAAGCTTTTGTTGCTAACACCACTCTCAAATCATTCTCTTTAAATCCGGCCAGCACTTCATTTCTTATTTCTTTCGTAACATTTCCATAATATTTGTTAACCATTGCGTTATACTCTTGTGGTATTTTCTGCATCACCCATTCAATTTGATTAGTCCAAGGAAAATATACAATTGCTTTCTTCTTTTCTTTTATATACTTAACTACTTGCTCTAATGTTCGTTCATTTCTCTGATCCTCATATGATTTATCATACTTTACTTTATTAATGTTAAATTCAATGTCTCCCCTTCTAACATCCCCTATATAAAGTTCTCTCATCTGCATGTTAAGACTATTTAGAGTCTCAAAGACTAAATCGTCTGGTCCATCATATACAGCGGTTGCAGTAACTGCTAAAACAGGGAAAAATGAATTATGATACTTTCTGAGCCTTGTGATATAGTTTCCCAAAAACCAGTAATCTACTCTAAAATCTCTGCCCCATGTGGTTACAAGATGAGCTTCATCAATAACGAACAAGCCAATTCTACGTTCACCGATAAAATGTTGAATCTGATAAGATAGCAACAGTTCTGGTGATAAATATAGTATTGATGTATGTCCTTCTTTAATTGAGTCTATTATTTGGTTTCTTTCAATAAGGGATATGTCTGAGTTTATAAACTTTGCGTTGTGAATGTTTCTTTTGTTAAGATCAGTAACCTGATCTTTCATTAATGCTTTTAGTGGAGAAATTACAATGGTTACCAGTTGGTGCTTTTCTGCTAAATAAATAGCGGGGATTTGGAATAGAATTGATTTCCCTGATCCTGTTGGTGCAGTCAGGAATATATCTTTATACACTTCCCTGTTTATTCCCTTCTCTGCCTGCGTAACGATTTCTTCAATTATGGCCCCTTGAGAGACCAAGTGGGTTTCTAATCCTGCAGCTGGATTCTTGTAAAACTTTATTTCACGAAATTTACTACTGCCCCAATGCGTATTAAGAATATTTTTGAATTCTTCTCTATAATAATTCTTTTTCTCTTTCTCAATTATGAATATCGAAAGTTTGTGCTGAGAATTATTAAAAAGATACTCTAATACACCTAATTCCTTTAATTTCAAAGAATCTTTATTTGGAAACTCATCTATTATCAGATTAATATCATGATTGATCAAATCCCAAAATAAATCACTTTTAAATTTACCATATGTTGAATCAGAAGAATCAAAAACAACATGTTTAGTTATGTTAGATAGTTCTTTTTCTTTAATGAATTTTACTTTTTCGAAGTCCTTACTGAATGAATTTGAAATTGCAATTTCATTTACAACTTCCAAAGATTCAGAAAGATCCGGGTATTCGATTAATTCTGATCCAAATTGGACCAGGGAGTTTGAGTAAAACTTGTCAAGAATCTGTTGTTGTATTTTTGGCTCAGCTGTGTTTAACTCAATCTCAATATCAGTTACTGATATGTTTGATGAATTAGGAAATTGACGAAAAAGTGTATTATTTACTACAACAACTTTTCGCTTTGTAATGGAAACATCAAAAATTGAAGTTAATCGATAGAGTATTTCATAAGGATATACAATTACTTCTAACTCAGATGATAGAAGCGCTGCTAATATTCTTTGTAATTCGACTTCAATTTTATTGAGATCATATCTACCTTTCGATGTTATATAAGGCTCAATACTTTCAATTGTCCCAAAATGTTCAGATATCTGTTTGACGAAATATGGTGGAAAGCCCTTATATGCAATAATCGATTTCTCACCTATCAGTTCAGATTTAATGCGTGTCAGATGATCAATTATAATATTGTTATACATATCTTTCTCCTAATAGCTCTAATGGTATCATGGTCTTATCTGATAAGGAGGATAAGAGTCTCATAATTTGTAATTACTTCTCTATTTTGATGCATTTTAAATTAATAATTATAATTTTTGTTCTCAATTTTTTTGCTACACTTTATAGAATTTCACATACTACTTACCTAAGTTCATAATAATTCTCATTAATACTTAGTGCATCTTCACCCGGCATATGGACAATGCTCACTACAGCCAAACTTTGCCATCCCCTTCACCCGATATGTAATGTGACATGAATTCCCCGGAACATGAAGTAACAAAAGACGAACTGGTTTTGACCTGGCATGGAAAAGGTGGCAATCACTCTGATTTTATTTTTGAGTGGCGAGGCAAATTGATCCAGGTGAAATACGGCGTCAATGCTCTTTATAAGAGTACTACTGAGACTGTGACCATTG
>SL_3KL_010_SEDDRAFT_10001450_pt1 | contig 21500 bp, 17 predicted proteins | sample SodLakKL_010_SED_2_FD_10381 | JGI IMG/M metagenome (IMG submission 10381) | reverse complement strand
TTCTTCTTCTTCATTTTCTTCTTCTTCATTTTCTTCTTCTTCTCCAATTAAACAAACCTCTTGCCATGGAACATAATGTGAATAAATTCTTTCTTCTACTTCTTCTCCATCAGGATAAATAACAGTGTAATCAAAGTGAGTATTGGCACCATTTATAGCATTTTCAGTACATTTTTTTTCACCTGGATTCAGATCACTTGTTTCAATATATTTTGTTGGTGGCGGAGGAGTAATATTATAAATAACTGGATCAGTTACTTTAACTTCTCTTCCATCATTTGTACTCCAAAGGTCAAAGTAGATATTAACTCCTTCAATTCTTGCTTGAATTAAAATATGGTAATCTGTATCGTTTAAAAATTTTAAATCAGGCCAGGGGTTATAAATTGAAGCATCAGTACCTGCTGGTTCATAATAACTAACTCTATAGGAATGAGGCTGTCTAGCAGTAATAGGTAGACCTGCTTGTAAAGCAGTTCTAAAAAGAGTAGTTGATATCTGACACAAACCACCACCGTATTCAGGGATAGTTTTTCCATCTTTTATTACTAGTTCAGGTAAATATCCGGTGGAAGCATTAACTGGGCCAAGATGTTTGAGAGTTGAAAACTCTTCACCAGGTTCAATAATTATTCCATGATAAGTATCTGCTCCTAGTCTAATATTATGAACTCTATTATAAGGAGAGCCAGAAAAATTTGAATGACCAGTGCCAATAATTTCTATTATTTCACTAGCTAAACCTTCAGCTTCGTCATAAAATATTTCATCTACCCTTAAATCTATAGCTTCTTCTTTTGTAAATAAATTATTGGCTATTTTTTCAGCACTTTCATTTATAATTAATTTTCGTCCACTAGTTCCTGGTTTCCAGTCAATAACTTTTTTATCTTCAATATTAAATTCTGGCATTTTAGCAAGTCTATCAATTTCAGGGGCAATACTGAACTGTAAGTATTCCTCTATTTTATTTTTATCTAAAATAAAATCTTCTTTATTAGGTATTAGCCATTTTATTAACTCTTCATGAGGAATTTCAAATTCATCTTGATTATAAATTAGATAAAAATTGTTATCTTCTAAAGTCTCTAAAACTAAATCTTTTTTTCCTTCTAAGTCTTTAGCTAAGACTTTAGGGTGGATATTTTCTATAGCTAAATTGATTTTTTCTAAGCTTAAAGAAGCTAAGCTTTCTTTAGCTTTTTTTGTATTTAGATTATTTTTAAGATTAACTCCAATAACCTCTGCTACTATAATTATTTCTTCATCTTCATTGAATTTAAAATAAGCATTTTTAGCTTCAATTTCATAATCAGCAAATGATTTGTTTAAAGTTTGATTAAAACGTTCCTCATGAAAACGATATTTAGCTTTAACTACTTGTTTTTCATTATTTTTTAGACTAGGAAATAGTGTAAGAAAAATATTATTTGATTGACTGTTAATTGCTTTTTCTAAACTTGCATCTTTATCAATAGAGAAAATTTCATAGGATAGCTCTGAGTCGAAAGCGACTACACGAGATGGGATATTTATTTCTTGGGAATGATAGATGAAATTTAATCCTTGGTCCTCTATTACTTCTGCTTGATATTCTATTTTTTCCTTAGCTTCTTCTTTAGTTAAATTACTTAAGTTTAATTTCCCTAAATAAGTGTTATTTTCTAGCGTGTTTACTGGAAAAAAGAAAAGTAGGTAAATTATAGATAAAAATAATATAATTGATAAAAAAACCATTACAATTGCAATGGTTGAGTTTTTTAAGAAATTCTTTTTCATAATTTAGTCATTTTTTTTGTCGGTTTTTAATAATTCATTAAGTAAGGCTTTTCCACTTGATTGATTAATAGAAAATTTTATTGTCTCACCTACTTTTATATCTTTAGGTAATTTGTCAGCCGGCCAATAAATAAGATTATGGTCGTTATCTTGAAGGATAAACTTATCGCCTTCCTGCTTTTTTATTTTCAATGAGACTTCCATAAAATTAATCCTTAAACTTAATTGAAACTTTACTTGGTTTGGCTTTCTTTAGAATTATTGTTAATACGCCATTTTCTAGTTCAGCATCAATTTTTTTATTATCAACCTCTGATGGTAATATTATTGAACGGGAAAAGTTACCCCAATAGCATTCTTGATATAAATATTCAGTATCTTTTGTTTTATCTCCAGCATCCCTTTTACCTTTTATAGTTAATAAATCGTGATTTAAAGAGATGTTTAAATTTTCTGGTTTAACACCAGCAATAGTTGATTGGATAATAATTTTTTTATCAGTTTGGCAAACATCGACTGCTAACTGACCTTCATCGCTTTCATCTTCACTAATCCAAGTATCATCGCTGTCAATTATATTATCCTCCTCAATTTTTTTAGATCTATCTCTTTTTAAAATTTTAAGCATAAAAGAATTTTAGTGTAAATAAAAAATGTGGGCTCGGCCCGGCTCGAACGGGCGACCTCTACGATGTCAACGTAGCACTCTAACCAACTGAGCTACGAGCCCATAGGCTTTGCCTCTTTTCATATTATATAACTAATGAGAGAATAATTCAATATAGGTGCGCCTAGATGGAATTGAACCATCGACCTCTGCTTTATAAGAGCAGCGCTCTAACCCCTGAGCTATAGGCGCATTTACGTGTTTTATTATATACCTTATTGAGGTATTTTAGCAAGTTGCTCTTTTAAGATTTTTATAATCTCTTTATTGTCTATATTACTAGATTTTTTTATTTTTGCAATTGCTCTTTTACTATTGCCTTCAGCTTGTAGAAATGAGCCAATTTTTAAAGCATTGATATTTTTTACACTTTCTAAAAGTAAATACTTATCATCTTCGGGTTTTATTTGATAAATTACTGCCAAAAGGAAACTTTCATTTAAATTTAGTACTAACTCGTCAATTATTTCCATAAGCTCTTTTCTGTTAGCTTCGGTATTTTTAAAATCTTCAGGATTTAATTTAGACCAAACAATTTTTTTATTGTCTTCACTTTTTAAATTATTTAATAATTTACCCCAAAGTTTTAATGCACTAAAGGAGCGGGATCGATAAAGATGATTAATAATTTCTTCACGACGACCACCTAAGTCAATTAATTTAGAAGTAGTCAGTAGTGTTCTAGGACTTAAATTACTTATTTTAAAGTTTTTACTATCAGAGATAATTCCTGATAGAAGACAAGTAGCTATGTCTTCATCTATTAATTTGGGATAATGATTTTTCATTAAATAATATAGAATTTCTGTACTAGAGACAACGTTTAAATCTAAATAATTTATTTGACCAAATTCATCGTTGCCAGGGTGTCTATCAATGTTAATAATAGTTGTTTTATAAAAAAATTCTACGTTGCTGTCATAAATTTTTCCTAATGATTCTAGATCAATAGTATCAAGAGTAATAATTAAGTCATATTTAAAGCCACCAGGATGAGAATTAACATCTTTAGACTCAAACCAACCTTTTTCTGGTGAAATAATAAAATTTAGCTTGTCTTCCTTTAAGATATATTTAATTTGTTTAACTTTTGATTTTTTTATATTTAAAGAAATAATAAATTGACGTAGATTTTTTAATTCCGTTTTAATTTCACTATAAGCGGGTAAAAAAGACCATTGTTTGCTTAATTCAAAATTAATATCATATTCTCCTACAAGATCAACATCTTTTTTAAGTTTTTTTAAAAATAAATAAAAAGCTAAGCCAGAAGATACTGATCCACCAGTTTTTTGTGAAGGCAAGGTTAAAAGTATTTTCTTTGCCTCTTTTATTTGTTTAAAAATTTGTTCTTCTAAGCTTAACATTTGTTTTTTTGATAAATTAACCGCTCTTTTTAAAAAGCGGTTTATTTGTTTAACTTAATAATATAGAGCTTAATTTAGCAATAGTCAATAGCTGAAAAAAGAAAAAAGATAATTTTTTTGTTTTTTAAAATAATCTATATTATTTTAAGATTTATAAGCGTGATATTTTAACCAGCCTTTATTCTTTGACAATTTTTATTCCTAATTTGTCTATATCAATAAGAGGGTTACATGATATCGGTAAATCAGGATGGTGGGTACTTATTTCTTTAATTCCAATTATAGGCTGGATTTGGATTATTATTTTGTTGGCAATCGAGGGTGAAAATAAACCAAATAAATATGGTCCAGTGCCAGGTAAAGTAGAATCTCGGGCTGAAAATAAAAATGAAAATCAACAATAATTTAATAGTTTCAAACATTTAATAAAATCGCTTCTTTGAGGCGATTTTATTTTCTTTTTAAATTGACCAAATCATCTAATTTTGATAAATTAATTAATATGTTAAAGGAAATGTCTAAATCATATAATCCAGAAGAATTTGAAGATGATATTTATAAAAACTGGGAAAAATCAGGACTTTTTAATCCTGATAATTTAGATATAGCTGAAAATGCGCCTAGCTATACTATTATATTACCTCCACCAAATATTACAGATAAACTTCATATGGGACATGGTGTGATGGTAGCAATTGAAGATTTACTTATTCGCTATCATCGCCAAAAGGGTTATAGAGCACTTTGGCTGCCAGGCACTGATCATGCGGCCATTGCTACTCAAAATGCAGTGGAGAAAAAGATTTTGAAAGAAACAGGAAAAACTCGATATGATTTAGGTAAAGACAAATTTTTAAAGGAGGTTTGGAAATTTATTGATGAAACACAAGCGGTAATATTAAAGCAAATAAAGAAGATGGGAGCTTCGCTTGATTGGTCAAGATTAGCTTTTACTCTTGATGAAACAAGACAAAAAGCAGTAGAAAAAATGTTTATTGACATGTATGAGTCTGGAGTTATTTATAGAGGAGAAAGGATTGTAAATTGGTGCCCCAGATGTCACTCTACTCTAGCTGATGATGAGGTAGAATATCAAGAAAAACAAAGTGAGCTTTATACTTTCTATTACAGCAAAGAATTACCAATTGCTATCTCAACAACTAGACCGGAAACTAAATTAGGAGATACTGCTATTGCTGTTAATCCTAAGGATAAAAGATATAGTAAATATATTGGAAAGGATTTTGATTTAGATTTTTTAGGACTAAAGTTGAATTTAAAAATTATTGCTGATGATTTAGTTGATAAGTCATTTGGCTCAGGAGCTCTGGGGGTTACGCCAGCGCACTCTATGGCTGATTGGCAAATGGCCCAGAAACATGATTTAGAACTAAAAAAAGTTATTAGTGAAGAAGGTTTAATTAAGGAAGGTTTTTCTAAATATTCCAATTTAGAAGCCATTAAAGCTAGAGAAGAGATTGTAAAAGACTTAAAAAAGACTGGTCTTTTAATAAAAACAGAAAATATAGAAAACAATTTATCAACCTGTTATCGTTGTTCAAGTCCAATTGAACCTCTTTTATCTAAACAATGGTTTATATCAGTTGATAAACCCATAAAACATTTAGAAAATAAAAGTTTAAAACAAAAAGCTTTTGAGGTGGTAAAAAATGAAGAAATAAAATTTTTACCGGAAAGATTTAAAAAGACCTATTTAAATTGGATAAACAATTTACATGATTGGTGTATTTCCCGGCAAATTTGGTTTGGTCACAGAATTCCTGCTTGGCATAAAGATGGCAAGGTTTATGTTGGNNCTCAAGCCCCTAAAGAAATTGATTGGCAAAAAGATGAGGATACTTTAGANACNTGGTTTTCTTCAGGAATGTGGACATTTTCTACTTTAGGTTGGCCAGAAAACTATAAAAACCAAGAAAAAAAAGGTGATTTGGCTAAGTTTCATCCCACCAGTGTGCTGGAAACTGGTTATGATATTATTACTTTATGGATCTCTAGAATGGTAATGATGTCACTTTTTGCTTTAAATGAGATTCCATTTAAAGAAGTGTATATACATGGTATAATACTTGATGCCAATGGCAGGAAAATGTCTAAATCAAAAGGCAACGGTGTTGATCCTATGGATATAATTGAAAAATACGGAGCCGATGCTGTTCGTTTGTCTATATTAACCGGAGCCACCCCAGGAAATGATAGTCGCTATAGCGATGAAAAAGTAGAAGCTAAGAGAAATTTTATTAATAAATTTTGGAATATTTCTCGTTTTATCATTAGCTCAGATTTAGATAATAAAATAAATAAAAAACCTCAATTGGATAGTTTAGCTGATAGGTGGATATTTTCTAAATTTATAGAGATAATTAAAAATACTAACCATAGATTAGAAAATAAAGAATTTTCTTTAGCCACAGAAGAATTAATAGATTTTATTTGGAATGATTTAGCCAATTGGTATTTAGAGATAGCTAAAATAGAAAAAAATAAAGAAGAAATATTAAAATGTATTTTATCAACACTTCTTCGCTTAATTCATCCTTTTGCTCCCTTTGTTAGTGAAGCGATTTGGCAAAGCTGGCAAGAGACTGTATTAATGACTGAAAAATATCCTAGTCATGATGAATTTAAAGTAGTAAATAAAGATGACTTAGATGATTTTAAATTAATTCAAGAAATAGTAGTAGCCATAAGGGATGCTAGAAGTGCTTATAAAATTGAGCCAGCTAAAAAAATTGAAGCTTTCATAGTAGCTGGTAGAAAAACATCAATTATAAAAACCCAGGAATCTTTAATTAAGAATCTAAAAACCAATATAAAGGAATTAAAAATTATTGATAAAAGTAAAGCTCCTAAAGAGGCAATATTTAAAGTAGTATCAGGAATTGAAATTTATTTATCTCAGGAAATAAATAAAGAAGAAGAATTAAAAAGACTTAAAAAAGAAAAAGAGGATATAGAAAAATATTTAGAAATCCTTAAAAAAAAGTTAGACAATTCTGATTTTATAAAAAAAGCACCTGAAAAAGTTGTAAATATAGAAAAAGAAAAATATTTAGGTTTTAGTGATAAACTAAAAAAGATAAAAGATAAAATTAAAAATTTAAAATAAATTATGACCTTAAAAGCTTATTTAATTTCTATGACACTGGCAACAGCATTTTGCTGGGCTGTTTTTATTTTTATTATAAACTTGATAAATCCCGAAACTACTAATACAATTGGTTTTATTTTATTTTATTTATCACTACTGCTATCCTTAATTGGCACCACTGCTATTATTGGTTTTTTCTTTCGTTTTGTAGTGCTTAGGCGGGAATTAGTGTTTTATGCGGTAAAAATAGCTTTTCGACAATCATTTTTATTTTCACTTTTTCTAGTAACGCTTTTATTTTTATTTTCACAAAATCTAATCACTTGGCTTAATTTAATTTTATTAATTGTAATTTTTACTATTTTAGAAATAATATTTTCTAGTTTTTCTGATAAAAAAAGACCAAGTACTAATATAAATAATTTATATGATGAAGAGTAAATTAGAACAAATAAAAAAAGATTTTCTTGAATCTATAAGCAAAGTAAAAAATCAAAAGGATTTAAGTAATTTAGAGCATAAATTTTTTTCTCGCAAGGGTGAGCTTTCTATGATTTTAAGAAACCTAAAAGACTTAGATTTAAAATCAAGACAAGAAATGGGTAAATTAGCTAATAGTTTAAAGACAGATTTAAAAAATATCATAAAGAAAACAAAAGATATTTTAAATAAAGAAAATATGGATGATATAGTCGATCCAACTTTACCTGGAGAAAAGTTAATTACTGGAAATTTGCATCCCATTACAATAGTAAAAAGAGAGATTGAGGATTTTTTTGCTTCCTTGGGTTTTATGAGTATAGATGGACCTGAGCTTGAAAGTGATTATTATAATTTTACTGCCCTAAATGTTTTAGCTCATCATCCAGCTCGTGATATGCAAGATACTTTTTATATTGATAGTAAAAATAAAGAAGGTCAATATGATTTGTTAATGCGTACACAAACTTCCAATGCTCAAGTTAGAGCTATGCTAAAACATAAAGCTCCTCTTAGAGCTATTGTTCCTGGGAGATGTTTTCGTTGTGAGTCTACAGACGCAAGACATGAACATACTTTCTATCAACTAGAAGGAATTATGATTGATGAAAATATAAATATAGCTCATCTAAAAGCTATTTTAGAAGAAACTGGTAAATTTTTATATGGACCAGACACAAAGCTGAGAACAAGACCAAAGTATTTTCCCTTTGTCGAACCAGGACTAAATGGTGAATTTAGTTGTTTTTTATGCCAAGGAAAAGGTTGTCGAGTTTGTAAAAATTCAGGCTGGCTTGAAGTTTTAGGTTGTGGCTTAATTCATCCCCACGTTCTAAAAGCTGGGGGAATTGATCCGGATAAATATTCAGGCTTTGCCTTTGGTTTTGGTCTAGATCGTTTAGTGATGTTAAAATATGGTATTAAAGATATTAGATTTTTCCATAGCGGTGATATAAACTTTTTAAAACAATTTTAAATTTATGTATATTTCCAATAATTTATTAAAAGAATTTGTAAAAATCCCTAAAAACCTTTCTACTGATGAAATTGCTAGTCTTTTAAATTTACATACTGTTGAGGTTGAAAAAATAATTTATTTAAAAGAGCAGTTTAAAAATATTATAGTAGCTGAAGTTTTAGAAGTTAATAATCATCCTAAGGCCGATAGATTAAAGTTAGTTAAGCTTAATACTGGAGATGAGGTTTTAGAAGTTATTTGTGGAGCTGATAATGTAGAAGAAAAACAAAAAGTTGCTTTAGCTTTAGCAGGAGCGATTTTAAGCAATGGTTTAGAAATTAAAGAAACTGAGATTAGAGGTATAAAATCAAATGGTATGATTTGTGCTGAAGATGAGCTAGGTTTAGGAGAAGATCATGAAGGAATTATAGTTTTAGATAAAAAAGCTAAAAAAGGACAAAACTTAGCTGATTATTTTAAATTAGATGATATTATTTTTGAAATTGACAATAAGTCATTATCACATAGAGGTGATCTGTGGGGCCATTATGGTCTAGCTAGAGAATTAGCAGCAATTTTAAAAGCCCAATTAAAACCTTATAGTAATTTTATACAAACAGTTAATTACAAAGAAGCTAATGATTTTAAAGTAAAAATAATTAATAAAGATTTATGTCCACGCTATTTAGCTTGGAGAGTGGAGAATATAAAAGTAGAAGAGTCACCACAATGGCTTAAAAATAAAATCATAGCGGCTGGGTATAGGCCAATTAATAATATTGTTGATGCTAGTAATTATGTGATGATAGAAAGTGGTCAACCGTTACACACTTTCTGTGGAGATAAAATTAAAAACATAGAAGTCAGATTAGCTAAAAAAGGAGAAAGTGTAAAAACGATTGATGAAAAAGATAGAGTTTTAAGTGAGAATGATTTAGTAATTACTTCAGAAAAACAGATTCTAGCAATCGCTGGTATTATGGGTAGTTTAGATAGCGCTGTTAACTTAGATAGTCAGTCAATTATTATTGAATCAGCAAATTTTGACGCGGTGACAATAAGAAAAAGTTCACAGTCACTAGGACTACGAACAGAAGCGTCTGCGCGTTTTGAAAAATCAATTGACCCTGAGTTAGCTCCTCTAGCCATGAAAAGATTAGTTACTATTTTAAAAGACTTATGTCCTCAAGCTGAGTTTATTTCCAAACCAAGTGATGTTATTAACTATCAAGAAAATAAAATAAATCAAATAGAGTTAGAATTTTCTTGGTTATATAAAAGACTAGGAAAAGAAATAGATAAAAATGAGGTTGTATCTATTTTAGAACCATTAGGTTTTAAAACCGAAATTAATAATGATACTTTACTGCTTACAATTCCAAGTTGGCGAGCAGTAAAAGATGTAAAAATAAAAGAAGATATCCTAGAAGAAGTAGCTAGAATTTATGGTTACAATAATATCGAACCATCTCTACCAGAAGTAAAATTAAAACCATTACTAGACAATCATGAATTAAAACTTGAGCGAAAAATAAAAGATTTTTTAAGTAAATCAGCGGCTTTTTTTGAAGATTATAATTATGCTTTTGTTGATGAAAAACAATTGTTAAAAATGGGAGTAGATACTTCTTTGCATTGGCGCCTAGCTAATCCTAGCTCACAAAACTATACACTTCTGAGACAAAGCTTAGCACCTAATTTAATCTCTAGTATAATTTTCAATCAACATAAATTTAAAAAACTATCTTTTTTTGAAATTGGCAGAGTTTTTTTCCCAGTTGAGGGAGATTATGACAAGGAAGGAAGAAAAGATAATTTACCACTGCAAGAAAAAAAAGTATCTCTAGTTATAGCTGGTTATGAAAATTCTTTCTCTAAAGCAAAAGGAGTTATTGAGGCTCTTATTAAAAATCTTTTAGGGAATAATCAAGAAATTGAATTTAGTATTTTAGAAAATAATCATCAGTGGTCAGATAGTAATTGGTCTATAGATATTAAACTAGGCTCTGAAAATCTAGGTTATATAGTAAAAGTAAAAAAAGAAGTTGCTGATAAGTTAAACTTAAAATTACAGACAACAATAGTTGAAATAAATTTTTCTAAATTGCTTGATATTTATAAAAATATTTCTGGTATTAAATACCAGCAAGAGTCTAGGTTTCCAGCCCTGGAAAGAGATTTAGCTTTTGTGATTGATAAAAAAGTAAGCTATAATAAATTATACAAAGCAATTAAGGATTTTAATCCTTTAATAGTTGAAGTTGATTTATTTGATGTTTACTTAGGAGATAAATTAGAGAAACACTTAAAAAGTTTAGCTTTTCATATTAGCTACCAATCAAGTGAGAAAACTTTATCCTCTCAAGAAGTAGATAATATACAAAATGATTTAGTTAAATTTTTAAAAGATAATTTTTCTGCAAAATTAAGAGATTTTTAAATTAAAAAATAATTAAAAAAATATGTTTGAAACATCTACAGATATTTTAAATTGGGCAATATCACTTTCCGTTCTAGCAGTTGCTTTTTTTATCTGTTATGGACTTTATTTGCTAATAACTACTTTAAGGAAGGGGATGAAAATTATTAAATTGGCTGAAAATATTGTTCATAAGGCTGAAAATTTGCTCGATTTAATTAAAAACAAAATTAGTAGCAGTGCATCTTATCTGTACATGGTGACTGAATTAATAAAAAAGGTTAGTAAAATAGTGAAAAACAAAAAAACTGAAAATCAGGAAGAGAATGANGAGGAAGAGGAATTNGAATATGAAGTTAAACCAAAAAAGAAAGGAAGAAAAAAAACTAGGATTTAAATAAAAATTTAATTGCGCGTTTTACAGTTTTTATTAGAACAGATTAATTCATCTTTTTTTTCTATCATCAAACTTTTACAATCATTACATTTTTTATTACTAGGTTTGCTATTGTATGCATTTTTACATTTAGGATAGTTATTGCAAGCATAAAAAGGGCCGCGTTTACTGATTTTTTTGACAATTTTACCTTCATTGCATTTAGGGCAGGTAATATTTAAATCATCATCAATACTTTTAATATTTCTACATTTAGGAAAGGCTGAGCAAGCTAAGAAAGGACCAAAACGTCCTTTTTTTATTACCATTTTAGCATCACATTTGTCACAAAGCTTTCCTTCATGTTTAGATTGTAACTCTTCTAGTTCTTTGTCTTCTTTAGGGTTGGTTTCTGATTTTATTTTTTTTAAATTGCGACACTCAGGATAAGCTGAGCAAGCTAGAAATTTACCATAGCGACCTGTTTTAATAATCATTTTTTCACCACATTTATCGCAAAGCTCTTCACTTTCTTCTTCAGGAATAATATCGCTTTTTTTGAGTTCTTTATCTTTTATTTTTATTTTTTCTATAAAAGGGAAATAAAATTTTTCTATAATTGGCACCCAATTTTTTTCGCCAATTGCCACCTTATCTAAATTTTCTTCCATTTCAGCTGTGAAGTTATAATCTACAATCTCAGAAAAATGTTTAACTAGTAGATCATTAACTATAAAGGCAATATCAGTAGGAAAAAGTCTTTTTCCTTCATCGCGGTCAACATAATTACGAGCAATAATTGTAGAAATAGTTGGTGCATAAGTTGATGGACGACCAATACCATGTTTTTCTAATTCTTTTACTAAACCTGCATCACTATAGCGAGCCGGAGGTTTGGTAAAATGTTGATTAGTGTCTAGTTTTTCTAAGTCTAATTTATCATCCTTTTTCCAATTAGGTAAAATTTGTTCTTTTGTTTTTTCTGGATATATTTCTAAATAACCAGAAAAGGTTAATATCTGACCACTAGCTTTTAGGGTGTAACTGTTTTCATGTTTAGCCTCAATTTCCATGGAAGTATTCATTAATTTAGCAGCTGGCATTTGTGAAGCAACTGTTCTTTGCCAAATTAATCGATATAGGGAAACAAATTTTTTATCAATTTTACTTTCTATATATTTTGGTTCATTTTTGACTTTAGTTGGACGAATCGCTTCATGAGCTTCTTGAGCACCTTTGCTTTTATTTTTAAATCTTTTTGGGCTTTTTAAATAATATTTTTCACCTTTGTTTTCTTTTAACCATAACTTAACATCTTCTAAAAAATTAGGAGATAAATTTAAAGAATCCGTTCTCATGTAGGTAATGTATCCTTGCTCATAAAGTTTTTGAGCAATCATCATAGTTTGTTTCGCGCTATAGCCAAGTAAACGATTAGCAGCCTGTTGAAGAGAGGATGTAGTAAAAGGAATGGGAGAATTTTTGCTTCCTTCTTTTTTACTTATATCAATAATTTTGTATTTCGCTTTTTTTAGTTCTTCACTAGCTTCCTGGGCTAATTCCTTAGTTAGCTTTAACTTAGGAATAGTTTTTCCTTTTATTTTAGTTAGTTCAGCCTGACAGAAATCATTATCTTTTTTTAGATGAGCTATAATAGACCAATATTCTTTGACATCATAGCTTTTTATTTCACGTTCTCTTTCAACAATTAGGCGAACAGCAACACTTTGAACTCTTCCCGCAGAAAGTCCTCTAGCAACCTTTTTATATAAAAATGGGGAAAGTTTATAGCCAACTAATCGATCTAAAACCCTTCTAGCCTGTTGAGCATTAACTAAGTTTTGATCTATAGTTTTAGGATTACTTAAAGCTTTTAAAATAGCTTCTTTTGTAATTTCATGAAAAACAATTCGACTATAGTTATTTTCATTAAGTTTTAATACATGTTTTAAATGCCAAGCGATTGCTTCTCCTTCTCTGTCTTCATCAGTAGCTAAAATAACATTTTTAACTTTTTTCGTTTTTGATTTTAATTCGTTAATAATTTTTTTTGCTTTATCAGGAATTTCATAGGAAGGGCTAAAGTTATTTTCTACTTCAATACCAAGATTTTTCTTAGGCAAATCCCTTACATGTCCTAAAGAAGAAGTTACTAAATAATTTTTATCTAAAAACTTACTAATTGTTCTAGCTTTTGTTGGTGACTCAACAATAATTAATTGCATAAATTTGATTTATTATTTAACTATGTTTTAGTGTAGCGTTTTTTTAAAAGCTGTCAATATTAAGGCTTTCTTCAATATCCTTATAATTTAAAACTACTTTAGCACCAGCTTTTATTAATTGATTGTTTCCTTGGCTATTTTCCAAGTTAATGTTGGAAGGAACAGTTAAAACTTCACGATTATAATCTAGTGCCATATATGCAGTTATTAAAGCTCCAGACTTTTTCTTAGCTTGCAGTACTAAAGTTGCCAAGGAAATACCCGCTAATATTCGATTTCTTTGTGGAAAATGGTGTTTTAAAGGTGGACAAAGTGGTGGAAACTCAGAAACAATTAAACCATTTGTTTTTATTATATCACTGGCTAATTTTTGATTTTCTCTGGGGTATATTGAATTATAATTAATTCCTGAACCTAGAATTGCTATGGTTTTTTTATTAGTTCTTAAAGCAATACTATGAGCCAGACTATCTATTCCATAGGCTAAACCACTAACTATAACAATATTATTATTTAATTTACTTACAAGTTCGTTTGCTAAAAAAATACCATAATTATTTATTTTCCTTGAACCAACAACTGTTAAAAAATTATTATCTCTAAGTAATTTTTTATTTCCTTTTAAAAAAAGCATTGGTGGAGGACATGGTATTTCTTTTAAAAATTGTGGGTAATATTTATCAGTATAATAAATTAAATTTATATTTTCCTTTTCAATTAAATAGAGAACCTTTTCAAGCTTAAAAGTTTTTTTAAATTCATAAAATTTATTAATAGTTTTATCTCTTATGTTTAATTTTTTTAAAGTATCACAAGAAGCATGAAGAGCTTTATTCCAACTATGATATTTTAAATATAATTTATTTAAAACATTAGGACTAAAGCAGGTAAATGAAAGTAGAGTAATTAAAGCGTTTCTTTCTATTGACATAAATTAAATCTATTGATACTCTTAAAAGTTAAAAAAATAGGCTTAGTTTAATGCTTGTGTGAAATTGGTTTTTCTTCTGACGCTCCTCCTGGTCAGAAGTAATTTCCAATAACATGAGCATTAAACTAAGCCTTTTTTAAAATCATTTTATTGCCCAGAAATAATTTTGTCCAAACCGCCCCTCTTAGATTTGGAAAAATTGATTTTCTGAGCAAAAAAATAACTATCAAGAATTATTAATTATCTCAGGCCAAACTTTATCAATAGCTGAATGTAAGCTGTCGAGTTCTTCTTGATTAAATTTTTGAAGAACAAATTTATTAGCTGGAATTACTTGTCTTAAAAGTGGTGTTTTAATTCCTAAGCGTACTCGTTTAAATTTTTTAGTACTTACCCGATTAATAATTGATTGAACTCCTCGGTGACCAGCACTACTTGAGTCAGATGCTATTTTATATTCTCCTAGGTTTATATCAATATCATCATGAATAACTGTTAAGATGTCTGTTAAATCACTATCTTTTTTATAAATTAAACCATATTTCTTAGGTAAAAATTTGTAATAATTTAAAACTTTGAATACACTGTCTCCGGAAAGATTCATATATGTAAGTGGTTTAACAAAAAGTATGTCGTCTTGTTTAGAAACTAAAGCTCTAAATTTATTTTCTTTTCTCCAATGAATTTTTTTAATATACTTATCTACTGCTATCCACCCTGCATTATGGCGACTTTTTTCATGTTGAGCCTCAGGGTTTCCTAAGGCGACTATTATTTGATTTAACATATTTTAATTATAAATTATCATTGATAAAAATCCTTTAAAACACTTATGTATTTTAATTAAACAAAATTAAGACTTTTGTCCATGTACTCGTTTATTTTTTTCGACAATTAATTTTATCGGTGTGCCTAAAAAATCAAATTGTTCACGAAGACGATTTTCTAAAAAACGAAGATAAGAAAAATGAAGAGTGTCTTTAGCACCAATTTTTACTATAAAAACTGGAGGATTACTTCTTTTTTGTTTTATTGAAAAAATATGAGGAGTTTTAGTACCCTTAGCTTTAGCTGGTAGGTGAATTTTAACCACTCTAGATAGGAATTTTTTAAGTTGTGTGTCACTAAGTTCAGTTTTTCTAGCCTCAGCTACCGGGAGAGCAATATCTAAAACTTGATTTATTTTGCCTTTATTTTTTGCGGATATAAAAATTATTGGTGCCCATAGGGCAAAAGGTAGGCTGTGATTGATATATTGAGTCCATTTTTTTCTATCTCTTTCTTCAACTTTATCCCACTTATTAGCAACAAATATTAAACTTTTTTTTCGTTTAAATATTTCTTCAACAATTTTAGATTCTTGGTGGGTAATATTTTCAGAAAGGTCAAATACTAAAATAGCAATATCAGAGCGATCGAGTGCTTTTAGTGATTTAGCAATACCGGGTTTTTCTAAGCCCTTTGCTTTATGACCATGGCGAGAAATACCAGCAGTGTCAACTAAGCGAATTTTTTTTTCTTTATAGATAATTTTTGTGTCTTGAGGTTCTCTAGTGGTGTGAGGTTTTTCATTAACTATTACTCTTTCAAATCCAAGTATAGCATTAAGAAGAGATGATTTTCCCACGTTAGGCTTTCCAACAATACATATTCTTATTTCTTCATCCTTATTTTCCTCTTCTTTTTTTTCGGTTTTTGGTAGTTTATTAGTGATTAAATCCAAAAGATCACCAGTACCAGAACCAGTTTGTGCTGATAGTGGAAATGGTTCTCCTATGCCTAACTTATTAAATTGTGCCACCTCAGCTCTTTGTCTGTTGCCATCAACCTTATTAGCCACTAAAATTACTCTTCCTTTAACATCATTTCTTTTGTTTATAGCTTTGGCTAAAGATTTGTCCTCAGGTAATATTCCTGCTTTTGTATCTACTAAAAAAATAATAACATGGGCAATTCGTAAATAATTTAAAGCTTGTTTTTGTGCTTGTGTATCAACATCATTTCCTTTAACTTTATCTTTTTCTAAAAAATCAGGAGTAAGTAAACCTGCAGTATCTACTAAAGTAAAATCATGATGGCTCCAAGAGACATCACCTAAATTACAATCCCTAGTTGTACCATCAATATCAGAAACTAGAGCCTGACTTTCTTCAGTTAAGCGGTTAAATAAGGTAGATTTCCCGACATTAGTTCGACCGCAAATAACTACTAAAGGTAAATTTTTACTTTTTTTAATCATTATAATTAATTATTTATATCAGTTCCTAAAAGTATAATAAAATCTATTTTTTCATCTTGATAACTTTCAAGCCATGATGGAGCATCAAAGGCCAAGGAAGCTTCAGTTAAAGTTTTTAATTTTTCCAAACCTTCATTATTTCTTCCGTATGTTAAATCATAAATAAAACTTTCTTCCCAATCCCTTTGAGGGGCATTTCCAATATTAGAAATATAAAATCCAGCTCTTTTTAAATTATCAGCTGTATTAGCAGCCAAGCCTGTGGTCCATGTTCCATTAATTACCACTATATTACTTTTAAGGTCAGAAGTGATTTCTTCTGGTTTTTCTTCCTCTACTACTTCTATATTTTCTTTTTCTGTTAATTTTTCTTCTCCAAAAATAGTGTTTACGTAATTTTGAATTTTTTGAAAATTATTATCTCTTGGTAGCAATATGAAGGCACCCTCATATCCCCTAGAGGCTGTTAGAAGTCCATTTGGTCCATCATCAAATACATGATTGCTTATATTTTCTTGATTTATATCTTTAAATTTATCCCAAACTCTATACATCTCCCAGATATTTAAATTAGTAGAAATACTATTATCTAATTCAGATACAATTCTAGTAAGGCTGGCTGGCTTAAGTACCATATCTAATGAAAGTAATTTTTTTCTTATTGCATCAAGAACTCTTTGTTGTCTTCTTCCTCTAGCAAAATCAGAACCTTCAATTCCCGATGCATGACGACTGCGAACATATTTTAAAGCTAAGCTACCATCCATTTTTTGTAGTCCTTCTTCAATATATAAATGTTGAAAACGAGCATAATAGTCAGGATTATCTTCTTCTCCTTCTATTGGATAAAATGGATCACTTAATGTTCTCTCTACATCAACCTCTATTCCACCTAGCTCATCAATTATATTAATAAAGCCACTAAAATCTAAACGAAGATAGTATTCAATGTCTGTATCTAAAAAATTGCTTATTACCTCCGCACTAACCTTGCCACCACTGCCAGAATTATTAACTTCGGCTAAAGCGTTTATAGAATTAATTTTACGCCAATTATTGGAAAAGGGATTTGGAGCTACCATATCTCTTGGTAGGGAAATTAAGGCGGCTTCCTTAGTTGAAGGTTTTAAGCTGGTCAACATTATTGTATCAGCAAGTTGCGATCCTTCATGTCCNTCACCACCAACACCAAGAAGAAGAATATTTATACGATCTTCTTCTTCACCAATTAATTTTCTTTCTGAACTTACAGTTAAATGTTTGATGTTTCCCCAAAAGGTATTTTCTTCTAACCATCTACTAGTTTGTGGACTAGACATAATCATTTTACCAAATAAAATAAAAACAGCAGTTATACTTATTACTAAAAAAAATCTAATTTTTTTATTTTTTTTATTTTTGGGCAAACTAAAATTATCCTCTAGATTTTCGTTTTCTTTTTGCATTTTTTCATTAAAGTCAATCATAAAATTAAGAGTATTTATTACTCTAATTACTTTGACAATTATTATTTTAAGGTCGGGATGCCGGGAATTGAACCCGGGCTACATGCACCCCATGCATGCGTACTACCTTTATACTACACCCCGGGTTAATTTTTATTATTTTTCGTTTTTCTTGTTTTTTTCTCTATCTTCAATTTCTTCTTTAGTTAAAAAACGATTTTTATTTTCCTGACTAAATTCTGTACCAGATTCTTTTAATTTTTCACGAAATTTTTTTTGAATAGGATCTTCAAATTTTTCCATATATTTAGATAAATTATAAGCTATATTATTTTATGATATTTTGAATTTTTTGTCAAAAATTAAAAAAATTAATTTTTTCCTAATATTAAACAAAATTATAATATTTTTGCTTTAAATAATAATTTAGAGTAAAATAAAAATATAATATTAAAATTTATGAATAACAAAAAAATAATATTTTCTGGCATTCAGCCTAGCGGAGAGTTACATATTGGTCACTATATTGGTGCTATTGATCAATGGATTAAATTACAAAACGAAAACAATTGTATTTTTTCAATTGTTGATTATCACGCAATTACAGTTAAACATGATCCAGAATTACTTAAAAAAAGAATTTTGGAAATTTGTAAACTATATATAGCCATGGGTATAGACCCAGAAAAATCTATAATTTTTAAACAATCAGATATTCCTGCGCATACAGAACTTTCTTGGATTCTAAACTGTAAGGGTGCGTATATGTCTGACCTAAAAAAGATGACTCAATTTAAGGACAAGGCGGGCGAAAAACAAGATTCAGTATCAGTGGCCTTATTTGACTATCCTGTATTAATGGCCGCCGATATTTTACTCTATGATACTGATATAGTGCCAGTCGGTGAAGATCAAAAACAACATGTTGAATTAACAAGAGATATAGCCAAAAGATTTAATAATCAATTTGGTGATATTTTTAAGGTTCCACAGGCTATGGTAAAAACAGAGGGCGCTAGAATTATGAGTTTAAGTGATCCTCATAAAAAAATGAGCAAAAGTGATGCCAATAAAAATAATTATATTGCTCTTTTAGATTCGCCAGAAATAGCTAGAAAAAAAATAATGAAAGCAGTAACTGACTCTGGTAGTGGTATATATTATTTACCTGATGAGAAGCCAGCTATTTCAAATCTATTGTCAATTTATGCATTTTTAGGAAACAGAGAGATTAAACGATTAGAGAAAGACTATAAAGATGTAGGCTATGGAGATTTTAAAAAAGATTTAGCAGATGTGGTAATTAAATTTCTAGAAAATTTTCAAGAGAAATATGATAAAATAAATGATAGTCAAGCTGAAAAAATATTAAGTAAAGGCCAAGAAAAAGCTAGTAGTATTGCTAATATAAAATTAGAAAAGGCTAAAAAAGCGATTGGAATTATATAAAATAAAATAAATTTATTTAAAATAAAAAATCACCCTTATTATTGGGGTGATTTTTTTGTATATAGTGAAAATATTTCAAGTCTAATTGGCATCAATTCGTTACATCACAATTAAATGATGTCGACCGTGTGGTCTCACCAGTGGCAATAACCACGATCTCCCTAGAAAGGAGGTGATCCATCCACAGCTTCCGCTACGGATGCCTTGTTACGACTTTGTCCCTGTCATCGGTCTTACCTTATTCCCGTATAAAACGAGCTTTCGGGCACTACCAACTCCCTTGACATGACGGGCGATTATCTTCTTATAAACTTAAGAATTGATGTTCCCACTCAGCAAGCGGATTTCCCGCACTGAGCGAGCTCTAATGCATTTTCTGTTTTAACTGATATAATTTAGTTAAACCAGACGATGTTAAATGTTGTTTTAGACTAATAGCATTCATTATTTCACAAAAAATAATGAAATCTCTTTTTTTACTTTTTAATTTAACAGGATTTTTTTTGAAGAAAGGAATTATTATATTTAATAAATCATCTCTTTTAGATACTTCATATCGATAACAATTTTTATGATTAGGCCTACTATCTTTTTGTAGATAAATATGGCCACATTTAAAAAATTGTTTAAGATCATAAAGAATTGATTTATCTTCTTCTTTAAACTTAATGCAAAATTTTGGTTCTATCCGAACCCTTCTTTTACGATTACTTACTTCACCGTTATAAACATAAACGGCAAAACTTCCTTCTCCATCAATTAATCCAGTTATATAGTTATTATTTAACATATACATTAAAGTGATTCCTTCCTTTAATTATAAATTAAAGTACTATGAATCAGCTGACTTCTAATATAGCGTTAGTTTAATTATATCATTAATAAATATATTAATGAAGCCACTAATATTAGATCTCCCGGGGTAAATTAGTTTTCCCTTCCTAGCATCCTAAAACGAATTTTTATTGAATCTTCCCTAGGCTCACCACCCAATCAAAGGTCGATTCTTCGTTTTATATCTTTAGGCTACTATTTGTCTTGAGATCCTCCGCTAATTTCCTCACGGAAATTAACTATCTCTTAACTACGCTCCTTAATAGACAAAAAGGAGGAACGGATTTTAACCGTTTGGAAAATTAATCTGCCCGGCGCAGATATTGTGAGTACAAGACCCGAGAACGTATTCACCGTGGCATAGCTGATCCACGATTACTAGCGATTCCAGCTTCATGAGGTCGAGTTGCAGACCTCAATCCGAACTGAGAGAAATTTTTAGGGATTTGCTCCACCTTACGGCTTGGCGTCCCTTTGTATTTCCCATTGTAGCACGTGTGTTGCCCAAGGTGTAAGAACCATGCTGATTTGACGTCATCCCACCTTCCTCCCATTTAAAACGGGCAGTCTCTTATGACATATAAAACATAAGAAAAGGGTTGCGCTCGTTACCCGACTAAACGGTACATTTCACAACACGAGCTGACGGCAACCATGCAGCATCTGTCTAGCACCCTCGAAGGCGGACCTGTTTCCAGGCCTTGCAGCTAGATGTCAAACCTTGGTGAGGTTCTTCGCTTATCGTCGAATTAAACCACATGCTCCACCGCTTGTGCGGGTCCCCGTCTATTCCTTTGAGTTTTAAGCTTGCGCTCGTACTCCCCAGGCGGGATACTTAACGGGTTACCTTAAATTAACAACACTGGCAGGGTCGATACTGCCAATGTTTAGTATCCATCGTTTACGGCGTGGACTACTAGGGTCAATGCTTCTTTATATTACTATAAAGGTTGGACTATATCATTTTCTAAAATTGCTTCCACTTTTTTTTCTTTAAAACCACGTATTTATTAATAGTTTTTTCAGAAAATTTAGTGTTTTTTGCTATTTCAGAAATCCAGCGTTGTTGAAGATGATTGTCGTGATAAAGTAATATCACTTTTGGTAACATTTCTTCCACCTCAATAGAGGGTAGAATAATTTGTAAGAATTTTTTTAATTGTTCAGTTGATCTTATCCATAATCGCCAATACTCTCGTTTTTCATTTTTATAGTTAAGATA
>SL_3KL_010_SEDDRAFT_10001449_pt1 | contig 21505 bp, 24 predicted proteins | sample SodLakKL_010_SED_2_FD_10381 | JGI IMG/M metagenome (IMG submission 10381) | reverse complement strand
GCCTTATGCATTGAAAGTCATGCGACTTCGATTAACCCACCTGCCTCGTCAGCAGTTGCCAGCTGTGGGCTTGATGCTGCTGCGCCGCTTCGCGATGCCTTCTTTCCTCACGGAAAACCGGCATCTGCTGCGCTGTACATGCGCCAAATTCTCGNGCCTTATGCATTGAAAGTCATGCGACTTCGATTAACCCACCTGCCTCGTCAGCAGTTGCCAGCTGTGGGCTTGATGCTGCTGCGCTGCGCCGATTCCAGATTCCTGCTGCTTATACCCTAGAAGAATTCACCACAGAGACACAGAGAAAGAAATCGAAATTTATTATTTCAATCCTTTCTCTGTGTCCTCTGTGCCTCTGTGGTAAATCCTTTTGTTTCTGCCGCGACAGCGGAACCAGGAACGGGCTCGAAAACTCCACGATGCCTCGTTCCCCTCGAAAACCGCGAGCCCCAGACACGAAAAACCCCGCACGCGGCGGGGTCTTGCGTCGCCTCGTTGGCGTAATACCTTACTCAGCCGGCTCGATCGAGATGAACTTGCGCACCGGCTTGCCGCGCTGTTCGAACTTGACCTTGCCGTCGGACAGGGCGAACAGGGTGTGGTCACGGCCCACGCCGACATTGGAACCGGCATGGAAGCGGGTGCCGCGCTGACGAACGAGGATGTTGCCGGCGCTGACCTGCTCGCCGCCGTAGCGCTTCACGCCCAGGTATTTCGGATTGGAGTCGCGGCCGTTGCGAGTCGAACCGCCTGCCTTTTTATGTGCCATTGCTTCAGCCCTCGATTCCGGTGATCTTGATTTCGGTGTAGTACTGGCGATGCCCCATCTGCTTCATGTGGTGCTTGCGCCGCTTGAACTTGATGATACGAACCTTGTCGCCACGACCGTGATCGACCACTTCGGCGGTCACCTTGCCACCGTCGACGGTGGGAGCGCCGATTCGAACGTCATCGCCTTCGCCGACCAACAGGACCTGGTCGATTTCAACCGTGGCGCCCTTTTCGGCGTCGAGCTTCTCGACCCGCAGGACGTCGCCTTCGGATGCCTTGTATTGCTTGCCGCCGGTGGTAAATACCGCGTACATGGATCTGCTCCGCAAAAACTAGCCAGTAAAGAGCGGGAATTCTACCGGACAGCGCCCCGCCAGTCAACGCAAGGCTGCTTTTGCGCGTTCACCTGGCTGTGCCGCCGCCTACCGTCCCGCAGGCAGCTCCGATTGAATCCTTTTCAACGCCCCGAATCGATCAACTCGAGGCTGACTTCGCGCAGTTTCCGGCGCGCCTCGGGGTCGTAGGCCTGCTCGTGGGCTCGGGTCGGCACCATGTCACGGAAATACTGGCCGCTGCCGACTTCGTCGACCACCAGTTGCATGACGGCATCGGCGCCTTCGTCCACGGTGGCCCGGGGCTCGATGCCGGCCCGGCGCACCATGTAGGTATCCATGAACGTGGCTGGATGCAGGGCGTTGATGGTCACGCCACTGTCCTCCAGCCGCTCGGCCATGTCGTAGGCATGGAGAATCTGCGCCAGCTTGCTCTGGGCATACGGCCGGCCGATCTGGCCCTCCACAGGCTCCCAGTGCTCCAGCATCAAGTCATCGAAGTCGATCGGCGCCTGAGCAGCCGACGAAACGTTGATGATGCGTGCCGGTGCGCTGTCCTCGAGCAGGGGCAACAGCTTTTCGGTCAGGAGGAAGTGGGCCAGGTAGTTGACCTGGAAAACCGGCTCGACTCCGTCGACAGTGCGCTCCATGTCACCCCCAGCCGATCCGATGCCGGCGTTGTTGACCAGCAGGTCGAGCCGCTCGAAGTCGTCGAGGATGCCATCGGCCAGCTCACGTACCTGGTCGAGCTCCAGGAAATCAGCCCGACGGAACTCGGCGCTGCCGCCCTCGGATTCGATGGCGGCGACCACGCCCTCGCCACGCTCGACATTGCGACCGTGCACGATGACGTGGTAGTCCATGGCACCCAGTCGAAGCGCCACCTCCTCGCCCAGCCCCCGGGTCGATCCGGTTACCAGGGCAACCCGTTCGTGAGGTGCAGCCGCCGCATCATTATCCGTCGACGCGGTTTCTGTCGTCGCATCGGAAGCGCCGCCCTGGCAACCGACGAGGAACACGCATGCCATCATGGTCATGATGGCCGAGGATCGTGAGGGGAATCGGGTGGAATGCTTCGGCATGGCAACTTTCCTGTTGCTGGGAGGTGATTCAGGCCGGCCAGGCATTTTGCCCTGCTGACACGCTAAAGGTTATATTAACAGGCTTGTCTTTCACTCCCGGCAGTCGCATGAAATCGATCTCCGTTCGCGGTGCCCGCACCCACAATCTGGCCAACGTCGATCTCGAATTGCCGCGGGACAAGCTGATCGTGTTTACCGGGCTGTCCGGCTCGGGCAAGTCCTCGCTGGCCTTCGACACCATCTACGCCGAGGGGCAGCGCCGCTACGTGGAGTCGCTCTCGTCGTATGCGCGGCAGTTCCTGTCGATGATGCAAAAGCCCGATGTGGACCACATCGAGGGCCTGTCTCCCGCCATTTCCATCGAGCAGAAGGCGGCCAGCCACAACCCCCGTTCCACGGTCGGCACAGTCACCGAGATTCACGATTACCTGCGCCTGATGTATGCCCGCGTCGGCACGCCGCGCTGCCCCGACCACGATGAAGTGCTCGACGCGCAGACCGTCTCGGAGATGGTCGATACCGTGCTCAACTTTCCAGAGGGCAGCAAGCTGATGCTGCTGGCGCCGGTGGTGCGCTCACGCAAGGGCGAACACCTGCAGGTCCTCCAGGAACTGCGTGCCCAGGGTTTTGTACGTGCNCGGGTCAATGGCCGCGTCATCGACCTTGACGATGACTTGCCGAAGCTGGAATTACGAAAAAAACACGACATCGAAGCGGTGGTTGACCGTTTCCGCGTCCGNGAGGACCTCGCCCAGCGCCTGGCCGAGAGTTTCGAGACGGCGCTGGCCCTGNCCGACGGTCTGGCCGTGGTCGCTCCAATGCCNGCCCGGGACTCCGATCCGGGGGATGCCGACAGCGAGATCGAAGAAACCCTGTTCTCGGCTCGCTTCGCCTGCCCGGTCTGCGATTACAGCCTGGCGGAGCTCGAACCNCGCATGTTTTCGTTCAACAACCCCAACGGTGCCTGCCAGACTTGCGACGGACTGGGCTTGAAGCAGTACTTTGATCCCGAACGCGTGGTCGCCAACCGGGAACTCTCGCTGGCCGGCGGCGCCATCCGTGGCTGGGACCGGCGCAATGCCTATTATTTCCAGCTCATACAGTCGCTGGCCAAGCATTACGGCTTCGATATCGAGACTCCCTTCGGTGAACTGCCGGAGAATCTTCAAGACATTATCCTGCACGGCAGCGGTGACGAGAAGATCGCCTTCCGATACCTGTCCGAGCGGGGCTCGCAGACACGCAAGCACCCTTTCGTCGGCATCATTCCCAACCTCGAAAAACGCTACCGGGAAACCGAGTCGCGCATCGTGCGCGAGGAGCTGTCGCGCTACATATCCACTCGCTCGTGTCCCGAGTGCCATGGACAGCGACTGGGCCGGGCCGCGCGCCACGTTTTCATCGCGGAAAAGTCCCTGCCCGAAGTCTCCAGCTGGTCGGTCGAACGCTGCCTGGAGTTCTTCGAACGCGTCGAGCTCGGTGGCTGGCGCGGTGAAATTGCCGGTCGCATCCTCAAGGAGGTGCGCGAAAGGCTGCAGTTCCTGGTCAATGTCGGTCTCGACTATCTCACCCTGGACCGCCAGGCCGACACGCTATCAGGGGGTGAGGCCCAGCGCATCCGCCTGGCCAGCCAGATCGGCGCCGGCCTGGTCGGGGTGATGTACGTGCTCGACGAGCCTTCCATCGGCCTGCACCAGCGTGACAACGCCCGCCTGCTCAAAACCTTGACCAGACTGCGTGATCTTGGCAACACGGTGATCGTGGTCGAGCACGACGAAGACGCCATCCGCACCGCCGACCATGTGGTTGACATCGGACCGGGCCCCGGTGTCCACGGCGGGAAAATCGTCTACAGCGGCACACCGAAGGGGTTGATCGATTGCACCGACTCGCTGACCGGCGACTACCTGTCGGGCCGGCGCGAGATCACGATTCCCAAGCAGCGCCACAAGCCCGACAGGAAACGCCTTTTCGGGCTGACGGGGGCTACCGGCAACAACTTGAAGTCGGTGGANCTGGAACTGCCGGCCGGCCTGTTCGTGTGCGTAACCGGAGTGTCGGGTTCGGGCAAGTCGACGCTGATCAACGACACGCTCTACAAGCTGCTGGCTCGCGAACTCAACAGCGCCTCGGAAACCCCGGCATCCCATACCGGGTTTACCGGGCTGGAATTGTTCGACAAGGTGGTCGATATCGACCAGAGCCCGATCGGACGCACGCCACGCTCCAACCCGGCCACCTACACCGGCCTGTTCACACCCATCCGCGAATTGTTCGCCGGCACCCAGGAAGCCCGTGCGCGCGGCTACAAGCCCGGGCGCTTTTCCTTCAACGTCAAGGGTGGGCGCTGTGAAGCCTGCCAGGGCGACGGCGTGATCCGCGTCGAGATGCACTTCCTGCCCGACATCTTCGTTCCCTGCGACGTCTGCCAGGGCAAGCGCTACAACCGTGAAACCCTGACCGTCACCTACAAGGGCAAGAGCATTCACGAGGTACTGGCGATGACCGTCGAAGACGCGCTGGAGTTCTTCCAGCCGGTTCCGGCGGTGGCGCGCAAGCTTCAGACCCTGATGGACGTTGGCCTGAGCTACATTCAACTGGGGCAGAGCGCAACCACGCTGTCCGGTGGCGAGGCCCAGCGCATCAAGCTGGCACGCGAACTGTCCAAGCGCGACACCGGCCAGACGCTCTACATCCTCGACGAACCGACCACGGGCCTGCACTTCCACGACATCAAGCACCTGCTCGAGGTGCTGCATCGCCTGCGTGATGAAGGCAACACCGTCGTCGTCATCGAGCACAATCTCGATGTCATCAAGACCGCCGACTGGATTGTCGATCTCGGACCCGAGGGCGGTGAGCGAGGCGGCCAGATCATTGCCACCGGCACGCCCGAGCAGGTGGCGCGCACGGAAGGCTCCTGGACCGGCGAGTACCTGGCGGACATGCTGGGTATCAAACGGAAGCGAAAGAAGAGCGCCTAGAAAACGGATTCCGGTTTCCGGGTTCCCGGTTCGGAGTGTGGAAACCGGAAACCAAGACCATACCGTAGCGCTACAATCTGACCCATCGCCAACCGGAAGCTCCCAATGTCCGAATTCACCATCAAACTTCCCGTCCGCTGGGGCGACATGGACGCTTTCGGCCATGTCTCCAACGTCGTATTCCTGCGTTACCTGGAAGAAGTCCGGGCGCAATGGATGGAGTCGGTGCCCAGCCACTGGCAGGGTGAGGAAAGCGGGCCGGTCGTGGCCAACATCAACATCAACTACCGCCAGCCGCTGCACTGGCCGGCCGAAATCGAGATCAGCCTGAAGCCGCTATCGCCGGGACGCTCATCGATCAAGCTGGAGCATGAGGTGCGAGGGACGGGACGCAATGGCGAGCAATCGGAACTGTTCGCCGATGCCACCTGCACACTGGTCTGGATCGACAAGAAGACCGGCGAACCGGTCCCGTTACCGGGCAGCGTCAGGGAACTGGGGAAGCGCTGATCAGTTGTCGAGGAACTTCACACCCAACCGAACCACTTCTCCGTCATCCACATCGATCCAGCGCACTTCGGCCGGTTGGGGGCCCAGGCTGGCGACCTTGACGATACAGCGGCCGCCTGCTTCCACGCCGTCGACCGGCTTCCGGTTGAGCATTACCAACCTGAGACCGCCGCGCGATTCCTCGCTTGGTAACGCCGCGATCTCGGGCGCGAATTGATCGCCCTCCCCGGAGAACTGGACCATGACAATCTCGGTCGGGTCCGGGGGATAACGCAGGTAACGACGACGTTCTTCCTTCTTTCTGTCAGTCATCTGATTCCACTCCCTTAAGGCCAGAGCGCACCGAATAACTCTGGTGCCCGATTTTCAGCATAGGCAGTCAAAGCCGTGATCGCAACCACCACACACCCATTCACTTCTGCTTGAGTCGCTCGACCAGCAGGCGCAAGGTCGCCTGGGTCGGCTCGGCAAACCAGCCGTCGACGAAACTGCTGATATCCAGCGCATCACCGTCGTCGAACAGGGCAGCCAGATCGGCACGGCACAGGCGGCGGGTCCCTTGCATGGCGTGACTGGGCAATTGCAGCAGGTTGCCACACCAGGCCACGGCCCGATCAACCACCTCGTCGGCTGGTGCGAGTTCGTCGACCATGCCGATCTCCAGCGCTTCCGTGCCCGGGATCATCTCACCGGCGACCAGGTGGCGCTCGGCCGGGTAGCGTCCGATCAGACGCACCAGCGCTCGATGAATGACAGGCGGCACGACCAGCCCTACCTGGACCTCGTTGAGTCCGAGGCGGAAATCACCCTCGGCCTGAATCCGGTAATCGGCAAACAACGCGATCACCGTGCCGCCTGCCGGACTGTGACCGGTCAATGCGGTGGCTACGGGAACATCGGATCGGGCGATACGCCCGAGCAGTCCGAAAAAATCGTGCCAGAACTCCGCCATGCCGGATTCGTCCAGTTCGAGCAGCTCGGGGACGTCCAGTCCGGCCGAGAACAGCCCCGGCCTGCCGGACAGCACCAGAGCCCTGGCGTCGTCGGCAACGGCTTCGGCAATGGCATCGTCCAGACGCTTGACCAGGGCTGGATTGAGGGCATTGACCGGCGGGCGGTCCAGGCGCAACTCCACGATGCCACCGGCGTGATCGATCTTTTCGAGCATATTGCTCCTCACGATTTTCGGACAGGGCCTCATTATGCCCCAGCCTCGCGCCGGCGGCGGGTTCGGAGCGCGCCGCGATGCTCCGGCCGGGCACATGCATCATCGCCTGCACTGGAGATTCTGGGATAATGGACCAGTCCTTCACCAGGAAAACCGAACATGACCCGACTTCAAGTTCTCGCTGCCACCATTTGCCTGCTCGGCCTCAACCTGGCACTGGCCGACTCTCCGCTGCAATTCGAAGACCCGTGGTCGCCCCTGGCACCGCCGGGCAGGACCATGGCCGGCTTCGTGACCATCCACAACCCCGGCGATGAGGACGTCGTTCTGGTGGATGCGACCAGCCCGCGGTTCGGTCGGGTCGAGATTCACACCATGACCATGGATGAGGGCGTCATGCGCATGCGCCGCCTCGAGGAACTGGTGGTGAGCGCCGGAAGAATGGTGGTACTTCAGCCGGGGGGGCGCCACCTGATGCTGTTCGAACCGGAGGGCCAGTTCGAGGACGGCGATACCATCCATGTCGAATTGATCGACAGCGACGGTATTGGGCACGAGGTCGTGCTGCGCGTCAGGCCGAGAGACTGACCACATAAAACTCCGGTTCACGGCCACCAGCCGGGATGGCTGGCGGATCGATTTGCATTTACCATTGATCCGGTCTCCCTGACCGGATCGAGGGCGTGTTCGAAACCGAGCCCACCACCACCGCTCTTCTGCTGGCCGCATTCGGCTTCCTGCTGCTGCTCAGCGTTCTGTTCAGCCGCCCGTCGGAACGCATCGGCATTCCCATCGTCCTGGTCTTTTTGCTGATCGGGCTGGTGGTCGGCTCCAGGCTCCCCGAACATTTCATCGATTTCGAGATCGCCTTTCGCATCGGGACGATGGGCCTGGTCCTGATCCTGTTCGACGGCGGGCTCAACACCCCGTTCCGCCAGGTCCGACAGCACCTGGCGCCCGCCTCGCTGCTGGCCACCGTGGCCGTGGCCGGGACCGCGGCACTGGTCGCCTGCGTGGCCTGGTTACTGGGCCTGGGCTGGATGGAGGCATTGCTGCTGGGAGCGATCGTGTCATCGACCGACGCCGCCGCGGTATTCTCCTCGCTGCGTGGCTCGGGGGTCCAGTTGAGACGCCGGGTCGGTGCGACACTGGAGCTGGAATCGGGCCTCAATGATCCCATGGCGGTCATCCTGACCCTGACCCTGACCGCCCAGTTGCTGACCGGCGCGCCCTTCACTCCACTGGCTTTCATCACCGATGTCGTCGTGCAGTTGATCGTCGGGCTCGCCGCCGGCCTGCTGATCGGGTGGCTGGGCACGCAGCTACTGGCCCGCATCCGTGTCCCGGCCGCCGGTCTCTACCCGGCCCTGACCCTGGCACTGGCATTGCTGGCCTTCGGGCTGCCGACGATGTTCATGGGATCGGGTTTCCTGGCGGTCTACATCGCCGCGCTCATGCTCGGCAACCAGCGACTGCCCTATCGATCGGGCATCCTGCGCGTCCACGACGCCATGGCCTGGCTGGCACAGATCTCCATGTTTCTCGTACTCGGTTTGCTTGCCGTTCCCGAGCTCCTGGTCTCGGCCGGTTGGCGCGGGCTGGTGCTTGCGCTGGCATTGGCTTTCATCGCCCGCCCACTGATGGTCGCGCTGTGCCTGGTGCCATTCCGCTACAGTGCGCGAGAGACCGGTTTCGTATCCTGGGTCGGCCTGCGCGGCGCCGTGCCGATCCTGCTGGCGACCTTCCCGGTACTGGCCGGGGTGGAAGGCAGCCAGGAGCTGTTCCACCTGGTATTTTTCATCGTCGTGGTCAATGCCCTGATTCCTGGCGCGACCGTCAGCTGGGCGGCGCGTTTGCTGGGGGTGGAAAAAGCCGGCAGGGAGCGCCCCACCCCGGTTCTGGAGATCAACGCCATCGACAGCCTGCCGGTACAGATCATCTCGTTCCGTCTCGACCCGGCCGCCATGGCCACGGGTAACCGCGCGGGCATGCTGCCCCTTCCGGAGGGTGCCGATTTCCTGCTCCTGGTGCGCGGGAAACAGGCCTTGCCGGTCAACACCGATACGGTGCTCGAACCCGACGATCACGTCCACATCATGGTGAAACCGGAGGACAAGCGCGCTGTGGAGTTGTTATTCGGCCTGCGCGAGGAGGACTGAGCAACCAACGGCCACCTCCGGCTCAAGCCGGTGGCTTGCTGTCACGGCTCAAAGCCGGATCCATCGCCAAAAGGCGAAGGGTCTGCGGATCCCCAAATCGGAGACCCTGTGGTGAATTCCCGGGCTTGTTCGATTACAGCCGCGACAACTGGTGCAGGATGGCCGCCGTAGCCCCCCAGACCAGGCGCGGTGTCGAGGACATGGAATACAGCTCGTAGCTGTGACCATCTCGAATGCAGTGGTGGCGCCGATAGGTCCCGGCATGCACCACCTGGCTCCACGGCAGGCAAAAAACGGATTCGACCTCATTCGGACAGGGCTCTGGCCGAGGATCACCGTGCACCAGCGCGACGACCGGCGCTACCCGATATCCGGTAATCGTGTCGAAACGGTCAAGCAGGCCCAGCGGCTCAATCAGCGAACGGCCAATTCCCACTTCCTCGACAGTTTCACGCACGGCGGTCTCGACCGGGAAAGGCTCGCCCTCCTGACGGCCACCACCGGGTAGGGACACCTGGCCGGCGTGGTGAGGCAGCTGGCGACTGCGCACCGTCAGCAGCACCTCCGGCTCCTTGCAAGCCAGAATGGGGATCAGCACGGCGGCCGGACGGGGCCGCCACGAGGCTTCACCTGGCGGCCGATAGCCGTGAATCGGGACGTCCTTGAGGGGAGTATCCAGTGGGTGCAGAAAAGCGGCCAGATCGTCGATCCGGCCGCGCAGACTATTCATCGAACAGTTGCTGCGCCCGATGCGGCAATTCGTCCATGACGGCACGTCGCTGCTCGGGCGTATAACTCAGCCAGGCGGCAATCTCGTCACCGCTCCGGAAACACCCCACGCAAAGATCACCGGGACCCAGCGTGCAGGTCCCGATGCATGGGGATTGAACCTCCGGGATGAGTCCGGCTGGCTCGTTCATCGGTGTGTCTTACTGACCCGGCGCCTGAGCAGCTTCGTCCATCTCTTCTGGCTCGCCGATCTTGACCAGCCGGATGTCGAACTGAAGCGCTTCGTTGGGTCCGATCATCGGCGGATCACCGCGGACACCGAAAGCCAGCTCAGGCGGCAGGAAGACTTGCCACATGTCGCCTTCGCGCATCAGCGGCAGCACTTCCTGCCAACCTTCGATCACGGCGCTGACCTGGAAGACGGCCGGGACACCCCGACGGAAAGAACTATCGAACTCGCGACCATCGATCTTGGAACCGCGGTAATGGACAGTGACGACATCGTCCAGGCTGGGCCGGTCACCGTCACCTTCTTCGATGACCCGATATTGCACGCCGCTGGGCAGAGAAACGATACCCGTCCGGGACTGGTTTTCCTCCAGGAACTGTTCTGCCCGGACCTGATTTTCTTCGGCCAGCTGCTGGAAGGCCTCCATCCGCTCCTGGCGGATCTGCTCCTGCAGCGCCATCATCAACTGACGCATTTCGGCCACTTCGACCTGGGGCTCCTGCTGATCGTAAGCATCGCGTACTGCCTGGAAAATTGCTTCCAGATCGAGATCGATGTCGTAACCACGCAACTCGGCTCCGAACTCATAACCGATCGAATAGCCGAGCTTGCCGGCTTCGGAGTCCAGATCCTGGGCCGCCACCTGGGTGGCGAGGAACGAGGCCACTACCAGGGCCGGAATTGACTTATACATGCTGCCTCCACATAAGAGCGCTTGATTGGGACTGAACGAAAAAGGAGCCATTGTACCCGACCGCCCGGGCGCCTGGCCATGAGCGATGCAATCGAATCTCCTGATCGATACGGCGCTGAAATCGCCGCGCAGTCAATGGACCCGGCCCAGCTCGAAACGGCTCCCGGACTATTTTGGCGAATTTAACCACGCTCCCGGCTATTATTACCATGCGGATGGATGGACACACTGCAACCCATTGATATTCGACGCTTTGCTTTCTGGCGCGAGACTTGCATTTCCATCTGCAACTGACCAACACATACCGCCTCAAACCACAGGAGCGAAGACATGGGTATCTTTTCCCGCATGGGCGACATCATCAATGCCAACCTCAACGCCGCACTGGAAAAGGCCGAAGATCCGGAGAAAATGATTCGCCTGATGATCCAGGAAATGGAAGACACCCTGGTGGAAGTGCGCTCGGCGACCGCCAAGTGCATTGCCGAGAAGAAGGAGCGCGCCCGCCTGCTCAAGCGCCTCGAGCAGCAGCGTATCGATTGGGAGCGCAAGGCAGAATTGGCACTGGAGAAGGAGCGAGAGGATCTCGCCCGCGCAGCCCTGGCCGAGAAGACCGCACTGACCGATCGCATCGGCTACCTGGGCGAGGAGTTGTCGCACTACGAGGACCAGCTGGCCAAGTACGACGAGGACATCGGCAAGTTGCAGGCCAAGCTCACCGATGCCCGGAACCGCCAGCGCGCCCTGGTCATGCGCCACCGTTCCGCCAACGACCACCTGAAGGCAAGAAAACACATCCACAACGACAGGATCGACGAGATGCTGCACCGTTTCGATGCAGCCGAGGAGCGCATCGAACGCATCGAATCCGAGTCCGAAGCCCTGGACATGGGCCGCAAGGGCCAGTCACTTGAGACCGAGTTTCGCAAGCTCGAACAAGATGAACGCGTCGAGGCCGAACTCAGTGCACTCAAGGCGAAGAAGAAATCCTGATAGAGGAGATGCAGCAACATGCTTGATCTGATGTCTGCCACCGTAGGCTTTGCGGGCACTTCCATCGCACTGTCCGCGATTCTGATGCCCCTGCTGCTGTTGTTCATGGTCATTGTCGTGCCGCTATGGCTGATCCTGCATTACGCGACGCGCAACTCGGCCAACCGCCGCATCAGCAGCAGGGACGAGGCATTGCTCGAAGAGCTCAACGAAAGCGCACGTCGAATGGAGGACCGCATCCGCACCCTGGAACGAATCCTCGACGCCGACACTCCCGAATGGAGGAACCGGATATGAACAATCGCTATACCGAGCGCCCCAACCGCAATCGACTCTACCGCGACAAGGACCGCGCGATGATCGCCGGCGTCTGCTCGGGCCTGGCCGACTGGACCGGCGTCAACCGGGTGGCCCTGCGACTGATCATCGTACTGCTGGCGATTCCGTTCACGGCCGTCATGGTGATCGGTTACCTGGTGATGTGGATTCTGATCCCGAAACGCCCGCGCAACCTCTATCGCGACGAGAACGAAGAAGCCTTCTGGCAGGAAGTCAGACGCGCACCCAAGGATGGAGTCGGACAGCTCAATCGACGCTTTCGTGAGCTCGATGACCGTCTGCAGAGGATGGAGGCCTGGCTGACTTCGAGCGAGTACCGGATCGACCGCGAACTGCGCGACTGACTGTCAATGACAGGCTGCCGTCGAGGGACTGCGACATGCACGTCATCGCCATCATCGTTGCCCTGATGATCATGATTCCGGCCGCCGTGGCCGGAATCGTCTCGGGCCTGGTGCAGTACATGAGTCACCGCCCCGACCTCACCACCGTGCTCGAACAGGCCGATGCTCTGCTGACCGCCCTGGGTCCCGCCGGCACCGGCCTGCTGCTGGCCATATCCAGCCTGTTTGCACTCGTCGTCCTGACGCTGACCGCCATCAACCTGCTAAGACCCAAGCGCTGAACCGGCCCGTCCGAACCGCACCGTGCGTCTGTGCGTCTGTGCGTCTGTGCGTCAAGGACCGTACAATAGCTGCACTCTCTCACACCGTATTTCAGCATGGCCTTCGACAACCTTCTGATCAACGACAAAGACCGCGTTCGCACCATCACCGTCAACCGCCCCGACAAGCTCAACGCACTCAATCGACAGACCCTGCTGGAACTGCAGCAAGCCATCATCGAAGCCCACGGCGAGGATACGGTGCGGGTCATCGTACTGACCGGCGCTGGCGACAAGGCGTTCGTGGCCGGCGCCGATATCGGCGAGATCCGGGCGCAGTCGGCAGTCGAGGCGCGCGCGTTCTCGGCCATGGGGCAGAACCTGATGAGCCTGATCCAGTCGCTGGACAAGCCGGTGATCGCCGCCATCAACGGCTTTGCCCTGGGCGGCGGCATGGAGCTGGCACTGGCCTGCCATCTGCGCATCGCCTCGGACAACGCCCGGCTGGGGTTGCCGGAGATCAAGCTGGGTATCATGCCCGGCTTCGGGGGCACCCAGCGCCTGCTCAGACTGGTGGGAACGACACGGGCACTCGAAATGAGCCTGACCGGTGAACCGGTCGCCGCCGAGCACGCACTTGAACTGGGTATCGTCAACCAGATGGTGGCCAGTGACAAGCTGGATTCAGCCACCACGGCCATGGCAGGCAAGCTCGCCACGGCCGCACCCGAAGCCGTGCGCGGCATCCTGCAGGCCATCAACCAGGGCGCCGACACCGATCTCAAAACCGGCCTGGCACTGGAAACCGCCCGCTTTGCCCTGTGCTGCGCCACCGAGGACATGCAGGAAGGCACCAGCGCTTTCCTGGAGAAGCGCAAACCAGAATTCAAGGGGCGCTGAGGGCCGACTCTCTGTGTCTCTGTGGTGCATTGACTTTCCAACGCCGGCTCGAATCAGTAGTCCGTGAAACCCGGCTCGCCTGCATAGCGCAACTCCCCGGCTTCCACCCGGACATCGAGCCGGTTCTCCGGCGGCGGCAACGGGCAGGTGGAGTATTCGGTGAAGGCGCAGGGCGGGTTGTAGGCGCGATTGAAATCAAGCACGGTGCGGCCGTCGTCACCCGGCAGATCAGCGTAAAGGAAACGGCCGGCACCATAGGTTTCGCGACCGGTCGTGCGATCGGCAAAAATGAAAAACAGCTGCTCGCCGTCGGCAGAGGCCACCGCCTCGAGGCGAAACTCGCGCTGGTCGATTTCGAACACCACGGCGCCCGGATTGGGTTCCTCGGTGATGTCGCCGAGCACGCTGCCCACCGGCATGGTGGTCCCCGGCGGATGCGGTTCGAACCGGGCCTCGATCACCCAGTCGGAATCGAATTCGAAGTAATCCAGGCCCTTGAATTCCGTCAGGGCGCTCGCCTGCGGCCAGCGCGTGCGCACCGCCAGGCGATCGTTGCGGCCGATGATCTGGAACCGCACATCATCGGCCGCCACCCAGACCGGCTCGTCTCTATCGGGCCGCACCAGCTCGCCGGCCTCCCCGGCCCGCCCATCGACAATGACCGCCTCGGTGGCAGGTTCGAACCTTGCGTTACCCGCCTCGACAACCAGCTCTCCCCAGAATGAGGGACCGGCCGGCATGACGAGGTCCATGCCTTCATCGCTGCCCACTCGCCATTCGCCGTCCGCCACGAAATCAAGCCCGACCAGGCTGAGCCAGCCATAGGGTTCGGTCAGTGCAGCCAGACGACGTTCACGCCAGTCCATGGACGCGCGCTCGAACTCATTGGCACGGATGGATTGCTCGGCCTCACCGTCCCCGTGGGTCGAACAGGCTGCCAACAGGGCCAGCGCGAAGGCAACAACAAAAATTGGGTGCCAGTTCGATGTCGGCATACTGCCCCGCTCCCGGGTTACGAATTTCGGTTTACGCGTTGCGGCTCAGGCACGCCCGTAGACATCCTCCAGCCGCTCGATGTCGTCCTCGCCGAAGTAGCTTCCGGTCTGAACCTCGATGATTTCGACATCATCCTCGCCCGGATTCTCCAGGCGATGAACACTGCCAACCGGAATCCTGACTGTCTCGCCGGCACCGAGGGTGAACTCCTCGTCACCGACGCGGATTTTCGCCAGTCCGCCGACCACGGTCCAGTGTTCGCTGCGGTATTGGTGACGCTGGAGCGACAACACCCCGCCCGGACGGACCACAAGCCGCTTGACCTTGCAGTCGTCAGCATCCTCGAGGACGGTATAACTCCCCCAGGGACGATGCACGGTGCGATGGTGAACCGCCAGGTCGTGATCGGAACGAGTCAGTTCCTCGACCACGGCCTTGACCTCCTGGGCACGATCACGGCTGGCCACCAGGACGGCATCGCCGGTATCGACAATGACCAGGTTCTCCACCCCCACTGCGGCCACCAGCCGGCGCTCACCCTGCACGAAGGTATTGCGCGTATCGACCAGGACGGCTTCGCCCTGCACCCGGTTACCCAGGGCATCAGTTTCGTAGAGGTCGCTGATCGCCTGCCACGAGCCGATATCGCTCCAGCCGCAATCGACCGGCACCACCGCCCGCTGCGACGCCTTTTCCATGACGGCAAAGTCGATCGACTCCGGCCTCACCGCGGAGAACGCCTCTGGATCCAGCTCGACCGGGGACGCATCCGCATCAGTGGCCGCCCAGGTCGCGCGGACCTGCTCGAGGATGTCGGGTGCCAGCTCCCCGATAGCCTTGAGGATGGCATCGGCACGGAAACAGAACATGCCCCCGTTCCAGAGGTACTCGCCGGATTCGTAGTAGCGTCGCGCGGTATCGAGGTCCGGCTTTTCCACGAAAGCCTCGATGCGCCGACCCGACTCGCTGACGGATTCGCCGGCACGGATATAGCCGTACCCGGTTTCGGCATGGGTGGGCGTGATGCCCAGGCAGGTGAGCCAGCCGTCGGCTGCCAGCCGGCGTGCCTCGTCGACGGCCTCGGCGAACGCCTCGGTATCACGGATCAGGTGATCGGCGGGCAGTACCAGCAAGCAGGCTTCCGGCCCGAAGTGATGTTCCGCCCAAAGGGCGGCGGCGGCGATGGCCGGCGCCGTATTGCGACCCTCCGGCTCGAGCAGGAAATGGTGGTGGGCCTCACCAGCGGCCTGCTGGTATTCGTCGCGCGTGAGGAAAAAGTAGTCACGCCCGGTCACGGTCAGTGTCTCGGGCGCATCGGCCACCGCCAGGGCCCGTCGAATGGTGCTGGCCGCCAGGGTCTGGCCATCGGCCAGGCGCATGAATGGCTTGGGATGCGCCTTGCGCGAGACCGGCCATAGCCGGGTGCCGGCACCGCCGGAGAGAATCACGGGAATCAGCATGCTGCGTCCTTCCACTTTTCCAGGCATTCGGCCAGCGCCGCCGTTGCATCGGGCAGCGGCTCGCCGGTCATTCGTTCATAGCGTGAGCCATCGAGTACCGACCATGGCGGACGTTTCGCTTTCTGGGGCCACTGGTCGCTGGTGATCGGCTCGACGGCCACCGTGGATTCGATGATGCCACGCTCGGCCGCCATCTGCACGGCCTTGCTGGCCAGCTCGTGCCAGCTCATCGCGCCCTTGCCTGCGACATGCAGCAAGGTCGGACGTTCAACTTTCTGCTCGACCCGGTCAAGCAACACTTCGGTGGCGGTGGCCAGCGTCCCGGCCCAGGTCGGTGACCCGACCTGGTCGGAGACCACGCGCAGGGCTCCCCCCTGCCCGGCACGCTTGAGTATCGCCGAGAGAAAGTTGCCCGGCAATGCGCTGTAGACCCAGGCCGTGCGCAGCACGAGCGCCCGGCAGCCAGAAGCGGTGATGGCCTGTTCCCCTGCCAGTTTGCTGGCACCGTAAACCGATTCGGGCGCCACCGGATCATCCTCGCGCCAGGGCCGGCCGGGGTTGCCGCTGAACACGTAATCGGTCGAGTAGTGAACGAGCAAGGTGTCATGGTCCCGGCACCAGGACGACAGTCGTGCCGGCACGTCGCAGTTCAGGCCGTAGGCAGCATCGCGGTGATCCTCGGCATCGTCGACTGCCGTCCACGCGGCGGCATTGATGATGGCCCTCGGTTGCAGCGAGTCGAGTACGTCGTCCAGTGCACCCGGGTCGGCCAGGTCGCAGCAAACGTCGGCATCCTGGCGGGCACAGGTCACCAGATCGGTCACCCGTGCACGGAGGTGACGCCCGAGTTGCCCGTTGGCACCAAGCAGCAGGCAGCTCATGACGGCAGGCGATCCCGCGGCACCTCTGTCAGGGCAGGCGCACGCGCATCCTTTTCCGACACACCGGTCGGCGCCAGCGGCCAGTCGACGCCGATGTCGGGATCGTTCCAGGCGATGGCGGCATCGTACTCGCCCCGGTAGGGTCGGGTGCACAGGTAGTTGAAGGTGGCCGACTCGCTCAACACCTGGAAACCGTGGGCAAAACCCTCGGGAATCCAGAGCTGGCGATGGTTGTCGGCATCGAGCTCCACCGCCGTCCACTGACCGAAGGTCTCGGATTCCGGGCGGATATCGACGGCCACGTCGAACACGGAACCGGCGCTCACCCAGACCAGCTTGCCCTGAGGCTCGGGCCACTGGTAATGCAGGCCGCGCAGCACACCGCGCGATGATTGCGAGCAGTTGGACTGCACGAAAACCGGCCCGATACCGTACTCCGCGTAGCGCTCGGCACGCCAGGTCTCGAGGAACCAGCCACGATCGTCACCGAACACACGCGGCTCGACCACGACAACACCCGGCAAGTCGGTTTCGACCACCTTCATGGCTGACCCGCGGTGCGTGCGACCATGCGCAGGTAATCACCGTAACCGCTGGAAACCAGCGGCTCGGCCAGCTTGAGCAACTCGTCGGTACTGATCCAGCCCTGGCGGAATGCGATTTCCTCGGGACAGGCCACCCTCAAGCCCTGGCGCGATTCCAGGGTCTCGATGTAGCTCGACGCCTGTTGGAGGGAGGCGTGTGTCCCGGTATCCAGCCAGGCATACCCACGCCCCATGCGCTCGACTGTCAGGTCGCCGGCTTCGAGGTAACGACGGTTGAGGTCGGTAATCTCGAGTTCGCCGCGTGCGGAGGGTTTCAGCGACTCGGCAAAATCGCAGGCACGCTCATCATAGAAGTACAGTCCGGTGACGGCATAGTTGGATTTTGGCCGTTCGGGTTTTTCCTCCAGCGACAGCACCTGGCCTTCGGCATTCATTTCCACCACGCCATAGCGCTCGGGATCGCTCACCCAGTAGCCGAACACGGTCGCGCCCTGTTCCCGATCATGGGCATGCTTGAGCAACTCGCGCATGCCGCCGCCGTGGAAAATGTTGTCGCCGAGGATGAGGCAGGAGTGCTGCCCATCGACGAACTCACGACCAATAATGAAAGCGTCGGCCAGGCCACGCGGCTCCTCCTGCACTGCCCACTCAAGCTCGATGCCCCACTGGCTGCCGTCTCCCAGCAGCTTGCGGAACAGTGCCTGTTCGTGCGGCGTGGTGATGATCAGGATTTCGCGAATCCCGGCCTGCATCAGCGTCGAAAGCGGGTAATAGATCATCGGCTTGTCGTAAACCGGCAACAGCTGCTTGCTGATCACCTGCGTAATCGGGTAAAGCCGTGTGCCGGCACCGCCGGCAAGGATGATGCCTCGTCTGTTCATCGCTTCATTCTTCAAGTCAGTTTGTCCCTGCGTCCGCACGTCCGCGCGTCGGAACCGGTGATCACTGAGGTCGCAATGGCCGCCGCGATTACTGTGGAACGATCCATCGGACCGGGCAAAAGGAGTCTACTTCGAACGCAACCGGGATGTGCCGAGGCGCTCCGAACGGTAGCGACCGTCTCGAATGCGTTGCCACCAGTCACGGTTGGCCAGGTACCAGTCCACGGTGTCGGCCAGCCCTTCGGCGAAGTCGACTGACGGCTCCCAGCCCAGTTCATCGTGAATGCGGCCGGCATCAACGGCGTAGCGGCGGTCATGGCCCGGACGATCGGTGACGAATTCGATCAAGTCACGCCGAGGTCGCTCCCCCGGCGCGCGCTCATCAAGCAGGTCACACAGCAAGTGAACCACGTCGAGGTTGGCCATTTCGGCGTTCCCGCCGACATTGTAGACCCGCCCCGGCTCTCCTGCTTCCAGCACCCGCTGAATCGCCCGGCAGTGATCGGTCACGAACAACCAGTCGCGTCGTTGCTGACCGTCGCCGTACACGGGCAGGCGCTCACCCTCGAGGGCGTTGATCAGCATCAGCGGGATGAGCTTCTCCGGAAACTGGAAGGGCCCGTAATTGTTCGAACAATTGGTGATCATCACCGGCAGGCCATAGGTCCGGTGCCAGGCACGGGCCAGGTGATCGGCAGCCGCTTTCGATGCCGCGTAGGGAGAGTTGGGCGCGTAGCGGTGTGTCTCGGAAAACGCCGGCTCACCCGGTGACAGCGTGCCGTAGACCTCATCCGTCGAGACGTGCACGAAGCGAAACGACTCGTTTCCGCCCTGCCGGTAATCGAGTGCCGCATCAAGCAGCGTCTGCGTGCCGACCACGTTGGTCCGGATGAAGGCTCCGGGATCGTCGATGGAGCGGTCGACATGACTTTCGGCGGCGAAGTGAACCAAGGCATCCGGCTGGTGTTCTTCCAGCAACTGCCGGACCAGGATGCCGTCGCAAATGTCGCCCTCGACTACGATGTGTCGATCTTCAGGCAGTCCGGTCAATGATTCCAGGTTGCCCGCGTACGTCAGCAAGTCGAGGTTGATGACCCGGCAACCGGGGTTGTCGAGCACGTGACGGACAAAGTTGGAGCCGATAAAACCGGCACCACCGGTAACGAGTAGCGTAGTCACAAGCGGATCGGATCAGAATGGGATGTCATCCTCGAGACCGGCACCGCCATCGTCGGGCGGGCCGCTATAGCTGCTGTCCTGACTGCGGTAATCACCGCCGGACTCACCCATGGGGGCACTCCCGCCACGACTGTCGAGCATTTGCATTTCGTTGGCGACGATTTCAGTGGTCCAGCGATCCTGTCCGTCCTGCCCCTGCCACTTGCGCGTCTGGATACGCCCCTCGATGTAGACCTTGGAACCCTTGCGCAGGTACTCGCCGGCAATCTCGCCGAGCTTGCCGAACAGGACCACGCGGTGCCATTCGGTACGTTCCTGTTGCTGGCCAGTCTGGCGGTCGCGCCAGCTCTCGGAGGTCGCGATGCGGATGTTGGTGACCGCACTGCCGCCGGCAGTGTGACGGGTCTCCGGGTCTGCACCCAGATTGCCAATGAGAATCGCCTTGTTGATGCCTCGGGCCATGGCTTCGGCCTCTCCTTTGTCGTGATCCACGGAATGCGCTGCAGTCTAGCATAGCCGGGCATTTCGACCATCGGCAAAATCCTGCACGTCGCGTACGAAAACGCCCCGTATAATTGTCAGTCATGGATCCGATCTCGATACCAACCGCGCCGGCCAGCCTGGAGGAGGTGCTCACACTTGCCGAAGCTGACCGCCGGGCGGTGGATGCACTGATTTCCCGCCGCCTGCAATCCGATGTCGTTCTGGTCAACCAGATCGGTCAATACATCATCGACGGCGGCGGCAAGCGACTGAGACCGCTGGTTCACCTCCTGGCAGCCCGGGCTTCGGGTTACGCGGGTCGAGATCATATACAGCTGGCCACCATCATCGAGTTCATTCATACCTCCACCCTGCTGCACGATGATGTCGTCGATGAATCCTCTCGCCGGCGCGGCAAGGCTACCGCCCATCGAATCTGGGGCAATGCCGCCTCGGTGCTGGTGGGCGATTTCCTCTACTCGCGCAGTTTCCAGCTGATGGTCGAACTCGACAACATGGAGATCATGCGAATCCTGGCCGACACCACCAACACCATTGCCGAAGGCGAAGTCCTGCAGCTGATGCAGATGGGCAACGCCGGACTCGGGGTGGATGACTATTTCCAGGTGATCTCCGACAAGACCGCCTGCCTGTTCGCTGCCAGTGCCCGGCTTGGCGGTGTGCTTGGCCGGCTCGACGGCAAGTCATGCGAGCATCTGGCCGATTACGGTCTGTACCTTGGACAAGCTTTCCAGATCACCGACGACGTGCTCGACTACCGTTCGAATGACGGTGAACTGGGCAAGAACGTGGGCGATGACCTGGCCGAAGGCAAAGTCACCCTGCCGCTGATCCTGGCCATGCGCGATGCCGATCGCGAAGACAGTCGCCTGCTACAGGAAATGATCGAAGCCGGCGGCAGTGATCGGCTCGACGAAGTGCGACGCGTCATGGAAGCCACCGGAGCTCTGGAGCAGGCCATGGCGGAGGGCCGCGGCCTGGCCCAACGGGCCATTGAAGCCTTGGCAGTGCTGCCGGACAGCCCCCAGCGCCAGGCACTGGAATTTCTGGCCCACCATGCGGTGGATCGGACCCTCTAGTGGGCCATGCGGTTAATTAGCCGCATGGCCCACTAGGCCGAACATCGACCCTGCCTGGCTCATCGTGCGATCGAGCGGGCAGCGGCGGCAAATCGGCTGCCACGCTCCTCGAAATCGCGAAAGTGCGGAAAGCTTGGTGCCCCGGGTGACAGCAGCACCACACTGCCCGGCCGACTGATTTCGTGTGCTGTTTGCACGGCACTCTCGATATCAGCAGCGGCATGCACCTCGATCACTTCTGGTCCCAGCGTCTCGTGAAATGACTGCGCAATGTCTTCACCGTTGTCGGGCAGGGTCACCAGCGCCTGCAGTTCGTGTCCGCGGCACCATTCGACGACCTCCGACCAGTCGGCCGGCCGGGCCAGGCCACCGGCAATCAGCGTGACCGGTTTGTTGCCGACCGCCTGCAGGGCGGCCAGCGTCGCATGCGGGCTGGTTGCGATGGAGTCGTTGATCCAGCGCAGCCCGCCGCTGTCGGCAACCGGCTCG
>SL_3KL_010_SEDDRAFT_10001448_pt1 | contig 21512 bp, 11 predicted proteins | sample SodLakKL_010_SED_2_FD_10381 | JGI IMG/M metagenome (IMG submission 10381) | reverse complement strand
GGTCAAAAAACTGTTTAGCCAGCTTGCTCATTGCAAATTCGTCCTTAGCCACCACCAAAAGGCCGGAGGTATCTTTGTCAATGCGGTGAACCAATCCTGGGCGGTCGTTCATATTGCCCGGTAGAATGGGGAGGTCGCTGTTTTGTAAATAGTAGGCAAGCGCATTTACCAACGTCCCGGAAGTATTACCAATGCCTGGATGCACCACCATGCCGGCAGGCTTATTGACCACCATGAGGTACTGGTCCTCGTAAACGATGTCCAGCGGAATATCCTCCGGAACGACCCCGCCGGTTTCACCTGGAGGATGCGGAAGCACCACTTTCACACTGTCTCCGGGCTTGATTTTCCGGTTGGGCTTTACCTCACTTTCATTTACGAGCACAGAGCCCGTTCGGATGGCAGTTTGTATCTTACTGCGCGTTATCCGTTGAAGTCTTGCAAGTAAAAACTTGTCCACCCGCAGTGGTGTTTGCCCCGGGTCTGCCAAAAATTCTTTGTAGATGTAGTAATCGTCTTCAGTCAACTCCTTTTCGTCCTTCTCTTCCATACCGCGATGATAGTTCGGGTGATAAATAATCTTCTATTTCGCAAAATTACCACAAAAGCCAGTCACAAAAGGGGTTTCTAATCAGTTTTACCAAAATTCATCTTCCCATTGAATAAAATCAGGTCCGGTTTCGTTTGAAAAACGTTTTTCATCACCCAAATCCATTTTTTAAATGAAACAGATTTTTACACTGGGAATACTCTTGTTGTTGCTGTCTGCCTGTGGACAGGAAAAGGACGAAACTACCGAGCGAGATTCGGAATTTTACCAACTCGTCTCGGCCTATGAAGAAGAGCCGGGCCGCACTGCTGCTGAATCTATAGCCAGGTACTTGTTGGAAGACAAATCAATTTTCATTGAAGACGAAAATAAAGTTAAAGAGGGCATGAGATTGCTTGCAACTGCCTATTTGAGGGAAGCTTTTCGACAGGTATTTATCGAGTACCTGCTTCAACGCAGGCCAGAAGAAATTCCGGATGCATTGTTGTTCGTAGCATCTGTTCACGAGGATGAGTTGGCAGACCCCAGGGTGGCCACTTTTTTTTACCTAAATTTTGTAGAGGAATTTCCCGATCATCCCAAATGGGACTCTATTGCGTCTAAACTCCCCGAGGACTTTACCACTACCGAAGAATTAATTGCTGAAACCGTTAGAGGTGTTTTTCAAGAGGATGGTACTCCCCTGAGTCGGGTAAGAGCCAATGATTTTATGCTTCTCGCAGAATTGTATGCCATTTCTAAGCCAGAGAGTCCCAGAGCACCAGATTATTTGTTCCATGCAGCAGAAGTTGCCAAAGCTTTTGAATTGCACGAAAGAAGCATTTACAACAGTCGCTGGTTGGTTGAAAGATTTCCAGAACATGAGATGGCAGCCAATGCCCTGTTTTTTAAAGCTTTTACAATGGATGAGTCCGGTGTCAATCAATCCAGGGCATTGGAATTGTACGGAGACTTTCTGGAACGTTACCCTGATCATCCTTTTGCTGAAAGTGCTGAGGTACTCAAAGAGAGAGGCAGTCATTCCGAAGAGCAGTTGTTGAGAATGCTACGGGGAGGGGAATAAAAAAAGGGGCAATGCATATGAAATGCACCACCCCATGGCAGGTAAAATCTTTACCGGTTATTTATCAGGGTTCCAGTAATTCGTACTGAATAGATGGATGACCACGCTCACCGGTTTCGCTCAGCATTCCTGCGAAAATAAGTTTAAAATAGTTGCCTTCCGCATCTCTTACTACGTAGAAACGGTCGTCATTGACCTGCGTTTCACCACCAAATTGCGGATTCCCTACGGTTCTCCAATCTGAACCAATGGTGTTGATTTCTGATTGAAAATCAAGGTCAAATACGTCTTCGTAGCGGAGATTATTGTATTCCTCCACTATGTCCACATTGTCTTCTTCGTCGTAAAGTACTTCGGCAATTTCCACATCGTACCGGTTGTGAATCACGTAATCCCTGAATGCATAAGGAACGAATACTCCGGCAAATCTAAACAGCGCAAGACCTGAGTGAAATGCAATTTGCCATTCATCCTTTGGTGGTTCCACATTCATTACACCCCTGTCAAAATTGTAAAAGGTGAAGTTGTGGCTTGCGCTTTTTTCAATCTGTACGCTTTCAAATGACTCTGAGTCTATCTCAGCGTATTGCAGCTCATATCCATTACCTGATCTTAAAACCCTCACTTTCAACCAACCTCTGGGTGAATCATCTATTGCCCAACCGCGATTGACTATGTGAACGGGATTAGAAGCACCATCCGCTACCACCGCTTCAAAAGCGGTTTCTGACAAATTACCATTGGAGTTGTCTATCCAGTTCACAGAATTGGGTAGCCAATTGGGTCTTGGATCTTCTAAAACGGCATTGAAGATAGCAAACTGATCCATTTGTTCAATCATCCCAACAGTGTCCTCAGCGGTGACCTCAGTCATGTCGTTTATCTCAAGTGGTTGCGCCATTACATAAGCTCCTTGGTTCAAAATGACGTAATAACCGTCATCACCGGAGTAAAAACCCAGATCCCAGGAATCGCGGTTTACGATAGTTTGAGTGGCAGTTGGCAGGTCAATATAGACCACGTGGGGCTCATCCGGTCCTCCAACTTCAGCGTCCAGTAGTACCGGATCTGAAATAATGGGATCATCGGTCATTCCATTGTCATCATCACTGCTGCAGGCCTGAAATAAAAACAGGCTCATGGTAATAATAAGCAGGTTTCTCAACATAATTTAATTTATTTATTTAATGAATAATTGATTGTCAAAAACAGTGACCGGCCGTAGGAAATGTACTCTACATCGCCAAAGGGATGAATGGTCCCCACAGCAGGAGTTGAATTGATGTCGGTTACATTTAAAAGATTTCTCACCCCCAATGTCAGTCGGAGATCGGACCAAAGCTTGCGAGAAACATTGAGGTCCAAAAGTTGAAATGGATCCACGGATGCAAGTTGTACCTCCTGTGATATATCCTCCACATCAATTCCGTACACAGGCTGTTCGCCGTAGAATTGGTAATTCAGGGCAAAGCTCCAAAGTCGGTCATCGGTTCTGTATCTAACAGAGAGTCCAGCCTCAGGAGAATATAAAAACCCCATATCTTCAGACTCCTGACTATATATATTGTTTCTTCCGGTAAGTGCAAAGGAGGGTGAAAAACGGAAATTGTTCCAATTGTAATCCGCCCGGAATCTAAAGCCCTGGGATTTGAATAGACTCTGGTTGATAAGTGTCGTATTCTGAATATTTTGTGTGGAACGACCGTAGGTTATTTGATCCTTTATCCTGTTGTAAAAAACCTCTGTCGAGAGCTGAAGCGGATTCCCTGCTATATTCAAACTCCGATTGGACAGGTGGACATTAAAGTGCCGCCCGGATTCGGGAATGAGGTTTTCATTCCCGATAATTCGGTGATTGGAGTCAAAAAATTCAAAGTACATCTCTCTCAGAGATGGGGCGCGATAGCTGTGGCTGTAAGCTGCGCGAAACTGCCAATCGGGGTGAAAGTCGTATTTTAAATTTAAGGAGGGTATCACAGGTGAACTGTGTTGATTGTTGTAACTGTAACGTAGTCCGGGCCTGAGTGACAGCAATTCGGAAAAGCGCTTTTCAAAACTCAGAAATAAGCCGAGATCATAAAGAGAACGCGAATGCCCATCGATCAATCTCCCCCCTGATATTTTTTCGTATTCAAAATCGTATCCCATTTGAGCGGACAATTTTTCGTCCATGAGATAGTTTACCACAGTCCTGTTTTGGAAGCCAAAAAGCGAGGTGTGATCCTGCGCACCTTCTGCAGTTGACATTTGAGTACTTCCCGTATTCAAATTCACCGCTTTTTGAATCTTTTCACGCTCGTAATCAGTGACTGCAAACATGGTTTCGATTCTACCAAATTCGGGCAGCGATCTTCCGGCCTGAAATTGATAAAAGGTTCTCCTGGCCTCAAATGTGTCATCCAATGCGATGGGACGGACGGTTCCAACGGGCTCACCGGGTGCAAATATCTCTTCGTTCAGATAATCCACACGAAGGGAGATGTCCCAAAATTGCGGTCTGTATTGCAAATGAATGTTTCCTATCCATTGCTCTTTGGGCTTCCACAACATGGCCCTTTTGAAGTCACCCTGATAACCGTGAAATAAATTTCTGGTGATGCCAGCACTTGCGGTAAGTGGCAGTGAATCAAAGTTTCTGGCTATTTGAAGGCTTTGGTTGTGGGTACCTTTATTCCATCCGTATTCAGATCCGGCAGACTCTTCGTGAATTTGTGCACTGATCGACCAACCGGCTTCGTAACTTCGTCTGGTAATGAGGTTGACCACACCGGCCATGGCATTGCTACCGTAGAGTACAGCCATAGGTCCTTCCACTATCTCTACCCTGTCTATTTGCTGAGGGGAAATTTGTCCGAAGTCAAAATCATCACTGGTGCGACCGTTGATTGGCACGCCGTCCAATAAAATAAGGAGGTTGTTTCCGCTGATGCCCTGTAAGCTGAAGGAAGTGGTTCCCATTCTAACGTCTTGCCTGGGTCTGAAATTAAGTTGGTGGACCATAATATCAGACATGTCCCGCGCACCGTAAGCACTCATTTCTTCCCTGTCGAGGGTTCGAACCTGGTAAACAGAACGCGTGGCTGATTGGGGGGTAAACTGGCCAGTCACTACGACCTCCTGAAACTGATATTCGGAAGGGGTCATTTTAATTTGGCTGGGCACTGACTCAAGGGTATCCACCAAAGTTTTGTATCCGACATAGGTTAATGTGAGGACCACAGGTGGATTCATTTCATCCGTCTGAATTATTCCCTTTTCACAAGCCACTGCAAAATGACGCTCACCATCAGCAGTCCACTCCGCATAAACATGAGGAAGCGACTCACCGGTTTTGGCATCAACCACAGCAATTTCCTGGCTCTGGAGAACACAAGTTCCCAGTAAAAACCCGAGTAGCAAAAAAGTAGATATTATTCTTCTCATAATTCCTACTGCAAAGGTATGGGGACCTATGCAATTGGGATATCACCTTTTCTACTAATAATAACCGGAGAAAATAAGGGAAGTCAGAATAATGTCATTCTTTGAGGAGTGGGAATAAAAAAGCCGGGTTGTACTTATGCGATTTATCACAAAGTACCCCGGCCTTTACCTTTAAAATAGTATTCCAAAAAATTTCAGGGTAATCTCCTACCCTTACACCTTTTACATCTCCTCCTCTAAACTTTCCAACCAATCCGTAAAGCGGCTGGAGATATTCTCGTACAATTCCTCTGACTCGGATCTTATATCCGCCCAGGTATCCTCAGATGCATCGCCGATGTCATCAATTGCCCGCTCAAGCTCAGATCTGTCGTCAGATAGTTCAGCATAGGCATCTTCCAACCCTTCTGCCGCCTCATCTGACGCAGCATCAATTCGTGCTGCAAGTTCATTTAATCTTTCATCCATTTCATCGCGAAGCTCCTTTAATTCGGCTTGCATTTGGTCTCTTTGTTCTTGAAACCGTTCGGTCATTTCTTCAGTCTCGTCAATAACTTCTTCTTCGGCTTCATCATAAGACTCACCGCATTGTACAAACAACAATGCACTTGCCATAATCAGTAATGTCGGGATAAAAAATTGTAACTTCATTAGGTCTGACTTTTTATGGTTAAAAAAATATTATTTGATCTATCCTGAGAAATTAACATTCAAGCCAACAGTCTCAAACCGCAGCTTTCAGCCATCTTCTCAACTTCCATCACCACTTTTGATGGATATTTTCCGCTAGAGATAAGTTAGTATCAACAATATCTCCATCCAGCAGGTCAAAATACCTGGATTGCAAAACTTTCAATTACTTAAATACATACAGTAACACACAAATATAATAATTGTTTGGAATTAAAATAGTTGTTCGGGCTGTACTTGTTGAAATAAAACCATTTTCCAGTATTTATTGGGAATTTTTATTTGTTATTGATGGAAATACCCAAAAATATATTAAGGTTTTACCTGGTCGATTTTGGGAAGTCGGTGGGAACCTGATCCGATTTATCGCCTTAGTCAAGACTCCCGCTCCAGTTTGTAAATAAACCGCTCATAATAGTGTAGTAACACCTCTTTGATGCTGCGGTACATTTTAGGATCCGATTGAAGCAATTTGCCCGGATTAATCCACTTGGCTTTGGTTATTTTCTCTTCCTTCTGAGGTACGGGTTTTTCCTTACCATCAGAGGTCATGTAATACCACCAGTTGACTTTTAAATACCGCTGGCCTTTTTGCCGATAGGTATGGCGGGTTTTACAAATTCTGGATTTTAAGACCAGATCAGTTACTCCGGTTTCTTCAGCTACTTCGCGAAGTGCAGCCTCAGATTTTGATTCGCCGGCGTCAAGTTTGCCCTTTGGAAGATCCCAATGGCCTTTTCGAAAAATAAACAGCACTTCGTTTGATGGATTAACCACCACCCCACCTGCTGCGGTTACGCGCTTGTAAAGTCCTTTGTACTCACTCTTCAGCCCTTCGTAATCGTCAGAATGTATAATTATCCCGTCGTACCTGGTTGTTTTTTCCAGCATATCGATGTATTGGAGGAGGTGTTTTTTCTTCCCGGAATACCGCACTACCAGTACTTTATCTTTTGATAAAAAGCTGTAGGATGCCACCATGGAAGAAGGCATTAGTATCAAGGGTGTTTCGTTTATGTAAATTTTGTACATTTGAGCTGATTTAAAAAATTGGTCGATGACTTCCAATGCACACAAAGTTGCACAATTTTTATTAAATGCCGATGCGGTCAGGCTCAATACTGACAATCCCTTTACCTGGGCCTCAGGATTGTCGGCACCCATCTATTGCGACAATAGAAGGATTCTATCCTATCCTCGAGAGCGAACTGAAATCAAGCAATTACTGGCTGAAACTGCCCAAAAAAGTTTTCCCGGTACGGAGATTATCGCGGGAGTTGCTACTGCTGGTATTCCCCACGGTGCGCTGCTGGCCGATTGTATGGACCTTCCGTTTATATATGTGCGATCCGGTGCCAAAGGCCACGGCATGAAATCACGGATTGAGGGCCGTGTTGTCCCCGGAAAAAAGGTATTGGTGGTAGAAGATCTGGTAAGTACTGGGATGAGTTGCCTGGATGCGGTTAAAGCACTCAGGGAAGCGGAGTTTGTTGTCGAGGGGGTGATTGCACTTTTCACTTACCAACTGGATGAGGCGACCGATAATTTTGCCCGTGAAAACTGCAAACTCGCCACTCTCTCTGATTATGGCACACTGATTGATGTGGCATTGCGAGATAAAAAAATTGAGGAGGAAGACCTGGAATCACTGCGCGAATGGAGGATTTCCCCAAAAACCTGGAATAATTAAAATACGGAGTACTGATATGGATATTTTCAGCGAAAAAAACCTGGAGTTTTTATACAAATACCTCAACAATGCGGCCCCTACCGGTTCTGAAAAATCGGGCCAAAAAATCTGGGCGGAATACATAAGACCCTGGGTGGATGAAATTCACCTGGATATTTACGGCACTTGCTACGGTGTGATTAATCCCGGTGCTGAACACAGAGTGGTGATAGAGAGTCATGCGGATGAGATATCCTGGTTTGTCAATCACATTTCTGATAAAGGGTACATTAGGGTCATTCGAAATGGTGGATCCGATCACGCCATCGCACCGGCCAAACGGGTGCTCATCCACACTAAAAACGGTCCTGTCAAGGGTGTTTTCGGTTGGCCTGCAATCCACACCCGGCGCGGAACCAATGCAAAACTCAACGCGACTTTAGACAATATCTTCATCGATCTCGGAGCAAAGGACAAAAAGGAGGTAGAGGAGATGGGGGTTCATGTCGGCTCCATAGTCACTTTTGAAGATGAGATCACTGAGCTGAATAAAAACTTTTTTGCAGGCCGCGGCCTCGACAATAAAATGGGTGGTTTTGTTATCGCTCAAGTCGCTAGATTGTTGAAGGAAAAAAATATTGAATTGCCCTATTCGCTCTACCTGGTAAATTCCGTCCAGGAAGAGGTTGGCCTTAAAGGTGCTCACATGGTGGCGGAAACCATAAAACCCCATGTGGCCATTGTAACTGACGTCACCCACGACACCAGTACCCCACTGGTAGATGCTAAAAAACACGGGGATGTGCAGTGTGGAAATGGACCCACGGTTACTTACGCACCTGCCGTTCACTATAAATTGGTGGAAATGGCCACCGCCATTGCGGAGGAAATGGAAATCCCCTATCAACGGGAGGCCAGTTCACGCACGACAGGCACGGACACGGATGCCTTTGCCTACTCCAATGGTGGGGTTCCAAGTATTTTGCTATCGCTCCCTTTGAGGTATATGCATACTACAGTAGAGATGGCACACAAGGACGATATAGAAAATCTCGTGAAATGGATTTTGGAAAGCGTTAAAAAACTCAATCCGGGAGACGACTTCCGGTATTTTGTTCCTTGATATCTTTTTGCATCCGGTCCCGGAAATCATTTTTCTAAGGAAAGAATTACTATTTTTTATTTAAGGCATCAAAGTGAGCCATCGTCCCATTTATCTGGATTATTGTTCGACAACTCCTACTGATAAAGAGGTCTGGAAAAGCATGGAACCTTTTTTCACAGAGCACTTTGGCAACCCCTCCAGTTCACAACATACTTATGCGAGATTTGCCAAAGAACAGCTTGATCGTGCTGCGGGTCAAATCGCTGAACTCCTCTTGGTGTATCCCTCCGAAATTATTTTTACAAGTGGCGCTACAGAAGCTGTAAACCTGGGAATTAAGGGCTGTTTTGACGCTTACAAAAAAAGAGGGAAACACATTGTTTCCGCAAAGACGGAGCACAGAGCTGTACTGGATTGTCTTGAGTATTTGGAGAAACAGGGTGCTGAAATCAGTTGGCTCGATTGCGGTGAAAATGGAGAAATTGACCTCAACCAATTGCTGGATTTTATCAGAACCGATACCCTTATGGTCTGCCTCATGTGGGGCAATAACGAAACAGGCGCGATTCACCCGATCCGGAAAATCGGGGAAATTTGTGCCGAATCAGGGGTCCTTTTTTTTACGGATGCAACCCAGGCAATTGGAAAGATGCCGATTCTACCAAAGGAAAACAATGTTTCCATGCTCGCACTTTCCGGCCATAAATTTTACGGACCAAAAGGCATTGGTGCACTTTATCTTTCATCCGGAAATCCCCGAATAAAGCTCAGCCCCATAATTCATGGCGGAGGTCAGCAAATGGGATTGCGCGGAGGCACTGTCAACCTTCCGGGTATAGTTGGACTCGGAAAAGCAGCAGAATTAGCACGAATTGGAATGAAGGTAGAATCCTCTAAATTGCTTCAACTCAAAGAGCAATTCGAAAAAGACCTGAAATCAAAAATTGAAGATCTAAGAGTCCTATCGGAGCCGGTTAGCCGACTGCCCCATATTTCAAATGTGGCCTTTAAAGGGGTTTCCTCTACCGAGCTGGTAGAAAAAATGAGCCCGGAACTGGCTGTCTCCAACGCTTCATCCTGCACCACAGGTAGAGGCCGGAAGTCTCACGTACTCAAAGCTATGAATTTAGATCGGGAGTGGAGGGATGCAGCGGTAAGATTTAGTTTTGGAAAATACACCACGGCTGATGAAGTCGATCGAGCTGTGGAAACTGTTTCAAAGTGGATTGATCACCTCAACAACATCAATTCACCGCTGTAAACTTCTATCACTCCGTCGTTGAATTCTACCTCGATCATGTAGGCATAAGCTCCGGTTGGAGCATCCTGGCCATTTACCCTGCCGTCCCAGAATACGTTTTCCTCATCAAATAAGTTTGCACCCGCTTTTCTGTTGTACACCGCACTACCCCACCGGTCGTAAACCCTGAATGAGACAATTCCGGCAATTCCTGTACCTGTGTATATTCTGAAATGGTCATTGACACCGTCGTCATTGGGCGAAAAAGCCTCGGGAACATAGACATTTCGAATAGCCTGAACCACCAGCGATAAACTTGCCGAAGCAGTGCAGCCATTTTGATCAGTCACCACCAGTTCGACTAATATATCAGTATTCGGAAAAACCTCGGGTTCAGGGCAATCTAAACAACTAAATACATCCGAAGCCGGAGACCACTGGTAAGATTGAATTGGCAGTGGGCCGGTAACAACAGGTTCCAGGAATACACCCTCACCCAGTGGAACTTGCACCTCATCAGGTAAACCCACCAAAAGTTGTTCCGGCTGCTCTACAGTAAAAGAATCACGGGCAGAACAACCCATTCGATCAAACACACTTACAACATAATTTCCGGCTAATAAATCGACAGACTCCCCAATACCAAACAACTCACCAAAGTTGATGGAAAATTGATATGGCTCCCCGGCACCACCACTTGCATCCAGGACATTTATCGGGGTTTCTTCACCAAAGCAATTGACCGACTCTTCGACTTCGTACTCAAATACTACAGGATCGGGAATGATAATAAATCTGGAAGCAGTATCCACGCATCCACTCGCATCAGTTACCTGCACTTCATACAGGCCATCTGGGAGGTCCAAAGCGATGGATTCATCACTGACATCACCGGTCCATTCAAAATCAAAGGGTTCGGTTCCTCCGAAGACATCAAGCCCAATTTGGCCGTCATCCCTTCCCGCACAACTCACATCTTCAGTAAGACCTTCATTTATCGTAACAACCAAAGAATCCGGTTCCTGGATATGTATTTCAAAATTGGATATGCACCCCATCGCATCAGTCACTTCTAATTGATAGGTGCCGCCCGGAAGATTATCAATGCCGATTCCAGTCTGTCCGTCAGCCCATTGGTATTCGTAAGGACCTGTTCCACCGGAGGCAGTCACTTCTATACTGCCATCCGAATCACCAAAACAAGTTGGGGAATTGGACTCAACAATATTGATCGCAATTGAATCAGGTGCCTCTATTTCAATTACAAAAGTTTCAATGCAGGAGCCATCTGAGACAAAAACTTCATAGATTCCGGGACACAGGTCTTCATTTTCCTGAGCACTGGTCCCATCATCCCAAACGTATATCAGGTCACCGGCAGTGAGTCCCCCGGTAGCTTCCAACCTTGCAAATCCATCGCAAATATTTGGGCAGGAGGCCGCCTCCACATCTGTAAATTCTCCTTCAATGGGCGGTGGATCGACCAACTCAATGTCATCGACCACTACCGGATCGCAGTCACCGGATTGATCGGATATAGTGACAGAATAAGTTCCTGCGGATAAGCCGGTGATCACAGCACTATTGGGCCCACCATCGGCTACGGACCATTCGTAATTGTAATTCCCGGAACCTCCCATTACAGTCACAGTGATTCGGCCATCTTCATCACCGGTACAACTCGGATTTTGGGTATTTAGATCATCGAGGACAAGCGGACCGGCCGCCTCCAGGGTAACACTCCCCTCCACTTCGCAACCATCATCTGCGGTTATCGTAAGGGAGTAAAGGCCTTCACTCAATCCCGAAATTGAATCTCCGGTGTAAGAGTTACCATTTTCATCTTCCCAGTTAAAGGAGAGGTTTTCGCTGGTTCCAAAACTGTAATTAACCTTTATGGCTCCGTCAGTACCATCCCCACAACCAGGATTTACTGTTTCAAAATCCTCAATTACAGGTGGTATGGCTCCGTCTATTTCAAAGGTCTCTTCATGCGTACAACCCTCTGGATCGGTAACGGTTACAGTGTAAGACCCGCCTGACAATCCGGTTATTTCGGCTCCACTTTCGCCATTGCTCCACTCAAAAGTAAAATCTCCCTCTGATTCAGCATTGCCTCCGGAAGCTGATATGCGAATTAAACCGTCGTTTCCGGGATCACATCCCTCGTCTTGTTGTTCCTCTATTTCTATAACAATTGGTGGAGGCCCTCCCACTTCTATCACGAAATCAGCTTCGCACCGCTGACTGGCCGAAAAATTATCCAAAAGAGTTAGAAAATAGGTCCCTGCAGATAAATTGCTGGCTGTGTTTTGATTACCTATGGTGGAAGATTGGACTGTATTTCCATCGGCATCGGTCCAAATAAAAATATATGGACCGTCTTCATCCTGGGTATCGGTACCTGCGGTGACGACGATTTGACCGTCGCTATCATTTCCACAGGTCACATTCGTAATTAGTGTGTCCTCAAGTATGAGGTTTCGCTCAAGCCCCACTTCATAGGTATGAGTTACCAGGCAGCCATTACGGTCATTTACAGCAATCTCATAGACCCCGGGTTCGAGGTTAGAAAGTGTAGATGTGGTAGCTATTTGAGGACTGAAGCCGTCCCAGTTATAGCGGTATTCATCTTCATCGTATGGAGTACCACCGGTGGCAACCACAGATATTTCACCGTTAAAAACTCCGCGGCATAGTGCATCGGATACAGTAGCTTCCACAACCAGTTCTTCAGTAAAAAGATTGGCGGATTTTACAACTTCGCAACCAAATGGATCGGTGACGGTCAATTGATAATTCCCAATTTCCAAATTGGTCAATGTGGTGTCCCCGAAAAAATTGTTAGACCACTGTAGTGTATAGGGTTCTTCAGCATCGATTTCAGTTTCTATTCTACCATTAGAGGAATTAAAGCAAGTGGGAGGTGTTGGGAAAAGTTCTACCACTGGTCCCGGTTGATTGTTAATATCAGCGGTCAAAATAACCTCATCTCCGTTGGCATCGGTAATTACAATTTCGTATTCACCTGTTCCCGTACTGTTGGGAAGTCCGGTAAAAGTAAAACTTCCACCCTCGACCATAATTTGACCCTGGCCGTTTATGTCGGGGTCATCGGTCTTTAAGAATTCAATATTATAGGGTGGTTGTCCACCGTAGGAAGTAACCGTAAGGGACCCATCGGATTCTCCATCAGGGGAACCACAAGAATTGATATGTCCGCCGAGATCTGCCGGGTAAATTATCTCCACTTTGCCCGGAACTGAATTGACACCTACTTCATTGGTGGCGTAGTCCACGGCCAGTAACGAGGTGGTAAGTCTCGGCCCAACGGTCGCAAAAGTACTTTGGCCGGGGTTGCCTACTGCCCTGAAACATAGTTCGAAAACAACAGTACCGTCATCTAAACTTTGGCCTCCTGTTCCTCCAAAATCAGCATCCTCCCAAAACAGTGCCAACCAGCCATTTCCTGTAAACAAGGTATTTACAGTAAAAGCACCTGGTGGCATATTCTCATTTTCCAGTCCTATAAACTCTATAACTGTTGGATTCCATGTAATGGCTCCGGACAGGGTGAAAAGACTGTCGAAATTATTAACACTCACTTCCAAACAAAACTCTTCGTCCTGTTCTACTTCAGCATACGAAATGACAAATTCCAAACAATTGCCTATACAGAATTCCTCGATAATGCTGCAACTTTTACCATCAGATACGGTGATTATATAATTACCGGGCCTGGGCACAGTAAACTCAATAAGCTCGCCATGAGAAAGTGAAGTTGAAACAATCTGGCCAACATCACTACTGCCCTCTCGCTGCATTTCTATCTCGTATTCGCTGCCATCGAATTCAGGGAGTCCACCGGTGATAAACATGCTCCCTTCCAGTTGTCCGTCATTCAGTTCATCATTAAAATCCTCGATAATTATCGGATTCAGATAAATGACACTGAATGCCTGATCTATTCGAACATTTACACATTCTCCAGGGGGATCTCCCTCAAAGACCGCCTGGTTGTTTTCAAAGCGATCAAAAGTGATGGGAGCGAAATACAATTGAAGCGGTTCTCCATCATTGAAAAAATCCTGTAAGGTAGTAGAACCTCCGATATTGAGACCATTTTCAAACCATGCATCCCCGGACGGATCGTCCACATAAACGTAGAGGTCCATTGCGGGTGGAGGGTCGGTCAACAAGCAGGGATCGCCAACTATATTATCGAGTTCAAAACCGGCAATGGTCGGAGGGCATTCGTACCAGGCGTATCCAATACCACCATCGGTATCCGGATTGGGATCACCGGAAAGATCAAAATCACCGTTGTGGAGGATTTGAACCATGTCTCCAAAACAGAGAAAGATGGTATCTAAATTAACCTGATTACTCTGCCCCGAAAAAGGACCCAGCTCAATACTTCCCGCATCGTTGTCACAACTTCTTGCAATCGTCTCGCCATCTGTTGTTTCCCTGTCGATGGATACAGGAGTCTGACCGTAAATCGCTGTAGATGTACTCAAAACCAGTACAAGAGCGAATAGTATATACTTCATTCAAAAACACAGCTTTTCTTCCTACTATTAAAATTCATGAATCAGGAGCTTAATTCTTGATGTCAACCTGAATTCCTGATTCCACTTATCAGCCGGTTAACAACCCTTTAACCGGTAATCCCAAAATACAATGTATCCCGGTGTAATTTACCGGAATACATCGTTTTATTATGAACGGCTTTTAATGCCGCATCAATCAACTCCCTAAACGCCCCTGTGCGAGTCGTATTACAAGAATTGTAATATTTATTATCTCTGTACCATTAGCCTCTGCACTGTTTCACCACCCTCGTATCTCAGGGCGATTAAGTAAATGCCGGAAGCCCAATTGCCGGTACTGATTTTTACGTTTCCACTGTTGATGCCTTCCCGCTCATAGACCACTCTTCCATCGATGGAGCTTACATATACTCCCTCAATCATGCGTTGCCCGGCATTGTCAACCAATTCAATGGTTACAAAATCAGGAGTTGGGTTGGGGAAAATACTCAGGGACAATTCATCACCAAGGTAGGCTATGCTGCTTGTCAGATCGACTTCAAAACAGCCTTCCCATGTACAATCATTGGCATCAGTGATTATCACGCAATACTCTCCGGCGGCAAGATCAAAAGCTAATCCCTCATCCGAAGACAGGACACTGTCATCCCAATCAAATTCATAAGGAGGAGTACCACCGTTTACGTCAATTCCGATGGAACCATCTGCCTCACCGGCTGCAGACTCATCCGTAATATTGGCCTCTACAGCTATTGAATCCGGCTGTCCAACCGTAGCAGAAAATTCAGTGGCGCAGCCAAGAGTATCCGAAACAACAGCAGTATATTCACCGGCTGTCAATTCTGTGGCGACTTCACCGGTCTGCCCATGGTCCCAGGTAACTTCTGCAGGCCCTCCGGTACCGGCCAAAACCTCAACAGATATGGAACCACTAGCTTCACCAAAACACAATGCATCAGTCACTTCGGATTCAACCACTACAGGAGGGATATTTGTTTGCAACTCAAAAGAATCTACAACTTCGCAGCCTCTTACATCCGTAACCGTCACCTGATACATTCCTTCACCCAGGTCTGAGTTAACAGCCCCTTCAGCACCATCGCTCCAAACGATATTGTAGTTTCCATCCGCATCGGGTTCACCACCGGTAATATCCAGCGAAATAGAACCATCATTTTCTCCTTCACAGGATTCATCCGAAATATCAAGAAGAATCAATTCAAGCGAAGTGTCCGGCTGGGTTATTTCGAAAGAGTACACCAATACACATCCATCAAAAAGAGTGTCTGTCAAGGTTAAACTGTAAAATCCAGGAGGCAGTTCTGAAAAAATCAGACTTCCTGCTTCTTCTGCCACTTCCCCCTGATCAAAATCGAGTTCATAAATAAATTCCGGGGTTTCTGTCCTGCCCTCATAAGACACATTCAGCTGAACTTGTGCTGTGCTATCACCAAAACAGACAATATCTTCAAGAACATCCATTTCAACATCCAGACCGGATTCATTGATTATCTCAATTGATTCAACCACCTGACATTCATTGGAATCTGTGATTGTTATTTCATAAGTTCCCGATGTGAGACTGTCTCTAAAAGAATTTATACTGGTTTGGGATTCCCCATCGCTCCAGTGATATCTATAGGTATCTCCGGCAAAAGGAGTGCCACCGGATGCTATCGCCGTAATAGATCCATTGCTTTCACCGGGGCAGCTATTGTCAACCACATCCAATGCAACTTCAAGTGGTTCGGTTTCAAAAACAAAAGTTTCGACAAACTCACATCCACCGGCATCCTTAAAAGTATGGATGTAGGTTCCATTGGCAAGGCCTGATAAACTGCTCTCGTAGAGTTCCCCCGTGGACCACACCGGTACCACGCAACGATCCTCAGAAACTGTATCCAACCGGATGCTTCCATCAGATGCATCGTGACAGGAGGGAAGAATTACCGTGAATTCAGAAAAAACGGGACCGTGGTCAAAGACCGTCTTTGACCCGCTGCTTAAAGTATCCCCCTCACTCGTAATAATATAGTTATATGCACCGGCAGGTAATGAGTCTATAAATAAACTTTGACCGTCGGAATCGAGAGTGACAATTCCGGCAATACTTCCATCCAGTTCGTTTTGATATGAAAATACAAGCGGATAGAATTCAGCGGGGCCAAATGTAGTTATCTCCATCGAGCCATCGCTCATGATGGTGTCTGTTGCAGCACAGCTTTTAATTATAGATTCAATGGTAGTCGGTGGCTCGATAAAAACACCTCCATTCTCCATTGTGGCCTCAATAGGTTCAAAATCCTGAATAACTTCAAGGACTATGGGAAAATCGCTAATAATGACCGGAGCAAAATCGCCGGGTTCACCCACAACAGTAAAGCACATCGATAGAATGGTAGTGCTATCCGGGAAGTCAAAGGTAGGATCAACTCGAAAAAAGTTAAATCTGAAAATACCACAATCCACATCTACAAAACCAAAATTCTCACCGGTAAAGGGAATTTCAGGATTTAAATTGTCCAGAGAATCAAAGCGCAGTTGAAATGGATCGAATAAGACAGATGTCTGGAAGGAATTGATGGATACAAAATTATTGACTTTCACATCTACACAAACAGCATCACCCATTTGAGCTTCCTCTTGTTCCAGAAAAACTAATACCGTATCTCCGGTTGCATTTTGACTATGTGCAATATTGATTCCTGTTAAAGTCAGAGAAATGACGATTAAAGTGGTTAGTATTCTACTCATGTTTAATGAATGTTTTTGTTGAAATATTAAGTGGCCGAATTTTATTGTATCCGATGGCTGCAAATGTACATAATGCACCATTGATATAAAAATATTTTATATAAGTTTTTTTACAATCTAACAGCTCCCTTCAGACCAACCAACTTTTTATAAGATACCCTTTACAGGCAAGTCGTTTGTCGCCCATTTAAATAATTTTAGCGGCTCTCAAATTACTGCATTTTCACGAATGTCAAGTTTGTGAAAGTTCCTTTAATTCGGACTTTGAGGAAGTAAATACCGGGGTTAAATGATTGAATGTTTATTTGGTGTTGATGACCAAAGCCTGTATTCACACCAACGCCCTCTTTTATGCGCTCTCCAGTATTTGAATATATTGACCAGTTAAATTCCTCTGCTTCAAAATCCTTTCCTGCAAATTCAAAATACAGGTGATTTTTTACCGGATTGGCTCCTGTCAATTGAATATCAAAGGCAGTAGGACTGGAATTTATATCATCCACATCAATCAGGTTGATTTTCAAAAAGTTTTGACTTAGATCATAACAACCATCTGAGGCTGGATTGAAAACATCCTGTCCGGTACCCAGCAAAAGGTTGCCCGTGTAGGAAATTCCGTACACCCGCAATTCACCAAAGGCTGCTGTAAACACGGACAACTCTTCCTGGTCAAGTATGAAAAAGATTATATCGTTGGAGTCAGTAACCGCGTAAACGTAATCCGCACCGGAATCGGAGCTGTTATCGACTGTAACGATCCCAGGCTGACCGGCACCTATCTCGAGGTCGATTTCAGTATTGCCATCGTTGTCAAAAACCATCCCTCCATCGGGTGTAGAATAGCTGACTCGTAGAATCCCTTCAGCACGTTGATAACAACCCAGGGCAGCAAGCATGCTATCGGAACCAATACCGGTTTCAACTTCTCCCTGCCCGGAATGAGCATAAGCTGTCACGAAATATAGTCCGATGTCCAGCTTTGAAAAATCATACTCAAGATTGGCAAAAGTATCCACTACCACCCCTACTGTATTTAATATGGCAAAGAAAAACTGCCCCTGAGACGGACTTACTATTTGGAATTCAGCTATTTGGAAAGAGGTGTCGGTACAGAGAGTTAAACTGGTTTCTCCATTGGAAAAGGCGATCTCACCACCCATTGGAGCGAATATCCTCAACAGGACACTGTTATCGCTAAAATCATAACACTCTGTCGCAGCTTGTAAGTCGGGGTCCTGCATATTTTCACCCTCACGAAGTAAAAAGTTACCCCCGTAAGATATACCCTTAATTCGATATTCTCCATCAGGAAGATGGGATACAGAAAAGGAATCTGCCTCAAAATCCTCAACCAATAAATCCTCCTCATCAATCAAAAGATAGCGGTAATTAAAGGGAGATGTGGAAGTTTGTGAAAGGGTGATTTGTGTTTCGGCCTGTTGTAGTGCGCAAATCTGAACCAGGGAATCGGTTCCATTTATTGTAACCATTCCCCCTTCTGCCGAATCAATTACGATTTCTATAAAATTTTCACTGAGCGCGTAACACTCAGGTCCCAGGGTGTCATCAAAAATATTATCTCCGGGCTCTGCTACCAGGCTGTCTCTGGAACCGACACCGTAAACCTTATATATTCCAGCTTCCAGATTGCCTATGTCTATGGAATCGGAATAACTTTGTCTTCGTATCTCATTCTCCTGGTCAACCAAAAAGATTTGATACACCGGCGAAAAAATGTTTCTGAATATGCGGACTTTTTCCTCCTGACCCGGTTTCTCACAGGTGACCAGTTCGGTCCTTCCGGCAGACAGGAAAATCTCGCCTCCAAATATCTCAAATACATCCAGGTAGAGTTCGGTTACCGAAAACTCCCCGCAGATATTCATTATTGAGTCTGCAAACATACCTTCCGTAAGCAAATCCGTCGATGGGGTTGAAAACCCAACAATCCTGTGAATGCCGCCCTGCAATCCCTCCAGATTGATGCTGTCTGTTTCGTATATTCTGCTGAGTCTGTCCTCCTCATCAAAAACGAGGTAGAGGTATGGAAAAGGCGATTGTGACGCACTTTCCATTTCAACGAACACCTCCCTGCCATCTCCTGAACACAACTCCAGTGTATCACCTGACTCATACCAGCGTATATCGCCACCATCCGGTTCGTCCGCTACTGTGAACAACTGATTATCCGAAGGGGTGAAGCAATCATCCGACAGGTCATCGAGGAGAAAATTATCGCCCGGCCCAAGAAGTAGATTCCCCCTGTATGAAAAACCGGTTATTACGGTTATCCCACTGTCCGGTATGCTGGTAAATTTGCCTGTTGCGCTCAACTCTATTATTTCTCCATCCTGATTGCCGGCAACGAAAATGTATTCATCATCCACTCCGGCCGGGACTTCCACATGAATAGTATCAGGCAGCTCATTTTTGCAGAAATAGAGAACCTCTTCAGAAACATGCGCAAAAGAAATACTGCCTGCCCTGGGAGATTCGTATCGGAGGGATAATGTATTTGATGATTGTTCGTAACAATCGGCGTTAAACAATAGGTCGAAGTCCAAACTGTCTCCAACAGTCAATTCAGGTGCTGTTTCTGCACTGAATCCGTAAATGGTGTACTCGCCTTCATCCAAGCCACCGAAATTCAATTGGTCACTATCTTCCACAAGACGGATGGTAAAGTTTTTATCCACAGCCAGCAAATAATACGGCAATGTTGACTGAGACTCTACGACCACAGAAATCAATCCTCCGTCCACACCATCGGGACAGAGCCATTCGTCCGTTTCTCCTCCGGAAAAGGAAATTTCGCCTCCATCCACATTTTGAACCTCCAAATCGACAGGATCGCTTAAAGCAAAACATCCATCTACGAGATCTGAGGGTTCGAACACGTTTCCAATGACCGCGTTCAAACTTCCTTCATATGCCAATGCATAGACCTGGAAATCTCCTTCATTAAGTTGATCTGCGGCTAAATTATCTGTCTGACTTACCGTTACTATTTCATTGTTTTCATCGACCACCAGGAGTGCATAATCGGGGGCACTGGTCACTACTGCAAATTCCAGTATATCACCTGGCACCGGGCAAATTTCCTTAGTGGAACTGCCATCGCTGTAGCTGAGTTCTATATCGTCCAATTCTGCAATCACCACTTCAATGAAGTTGTCGGAAAAGGTCCAGCAAAAAGTACTCATTTTGGCCTCGTCTATATTCTGACCCACAGTTTCCTGCAATCGTCCGGCGTAAACCAATGCGTAAATGCGATATACACCTGAGCTAAGCCCATCCAGATGAATCCGTGGCCTGTTGGTCACTTCAATAATTTCCCCTCTGGAAGTAGTGAGCACATAGGCTTTCGGAAAGCCCCTTATATCGGATCGAATAAGGACATTTCCGCCTGCCTGGCCCTGACAAAAGGATATGGATGTGGAGCCATCAGAGAGTGAAACTTTATGTCCTTCAGGGCATTGACCAAAAAGGGGATTGAAAAACAGACCAAAAGTGAGTAAGCATAAAGCAGACAGTAGAGAATTTCGCATTTTCCTAAAATTATTTGAGCTAAATATGAGGCCAATGGCTGTTTCAACAAAAGAGTTTATACCAATGGCGACATTAATTATACTTTGAACACCGCACATTATATAAAAATTTCACATATATTTTTATTTCTGATTCATCAAAGGAGGTTAGTTGATCTGCATCACGTACATCATTTAATTTTTTTGAGTAATCTAAGGTTAAATATTTTTAATGCTGCAGGAGAATTACTCTATTTCTCAGACAATTAATCTATCGGACTTTCTAAAGAATTTCATTGAGGAAAGAATCGTACAGATTCATTTAGAGAGGGACCAATCCGGGATATGGTCGAAAGAAAGTCGGTGACATATAATAAAGCACAAATACTATAAATGATCCCTAATCCAATCAGAAAAAGTGATTCTCGGCCGGGATGCAACTAAACCTAAATTGCCTTTACCATGCACTTATAAAAAAAGCGGGGACCAAGCTCCCTGTATCCGGTAAGCAAGATCCCCGCCCTGGTATTTCAATGGGTTATAAGACGCATTTATTTCAGATCAAAACGATCTGCATTCATCACTTTAACCCATGCATTGACAAAGTCTTTTACAAACTTTTCTCTATTATCGTCCTGTGCGTAAAACTCTGAGTAAGCTCGCAGTATGGAATGAGAACCAAATACGAGATCAACACGAGTTGCAGACCATTTAGTGTCTCCGGATTTCCTGTCCACAATGTGATACAAATTTTCTCCATGGGGTCTCCATGTGTAATTCATATCCGTCAGATTGACAAAGAAGTCATTGCTCAGTTTGCCGGGGCTGTCAGTAAACACACCGTGCTTGCTGTCGCCGTGATTGGTTCCCAAAACGCGCATACCGCCAATAAGCACTGTCATTTCAGGAGCGGTGAGGCCCATTAATTGCGTTCTGTC
>SL_3KL_010_SEDDRAFT_10001447_pt1 | contig 21528 bp, 18 predicted proteins | sample SodLakKL_010_SED_2_FD_10381 | JGI IMG/M metagenome (IMG submission 10381) | reverse complement strand
CCCTGCTTAACCTGATCCGCTATGCCAAAGAGCGGGTCCCGATTCCCATACATCCACGATACGATGATGTTCAGGTTGGCAGCCGCGATATTTTTAACTACCCGTTTCTGTTCATTACCGGCCACGGCAACATTGTATTCAATGATACCGAAATGGACAACATCAGGCGCTACCTCGAAAACGGCGGATTTCTGATGGTGGATGATGACTACGGTATGGATCAATATGTTCGCCCGCTGCTGAAGCGGATCTTTCCGGATGAGGAGTTTTTTGAGCTGCCCGCCAACCATCCGATCTACAACATCGTGTACGACTTTCCGGAGGGACGTCCGCCAAAGGTTCATGAACACGATGGCAAACCACCGCAGGCGTTTGGAGTTTACAGGGGCGGACGCATGGTAATTCTCTACACCTACGAGTCGAACCCCAGCGATGGCTGGGCGTACGATAAACACGACAACCCCGCAGAAATCGTGCAGGCCGCCCTGCGCTTTGGCGTTAACGTGCTGGTGTATGCGATGACGCATCCATAAGTCCACCCCGTCTGACGACTCTTGAACCAATCAATTCAAGGCCACGGTAACTAGAAATTTTAGATGAATGCTTCATGCAGTTAATTATGGACACAGCTTAATCAATGTGTAAAGTATTCTTGGACCTTATATAACCAAGTACCGATTAACCACAAATTTCACAAGGGTTTACACAAAGTGCACAATGACAACTTTGTGTTCAGCGTGCATTTCTTCGTACCATTGTGGTTATCTCTCACTTTCTATATCAAATCAACAGCCACAACATAAACACAATAAGGAACGGGCTCACCAATGCAATAATCAGCCCCACCGACCGGAAGTCGGCCTGCTTCAGGTAGTTGGTTGAGAACACCAGCGCGTTGGGCGGGGTTGAGATCGGAAGCAGAAGTGCGGTTGAGGCCGCAAACCCGAGCGTTACCACCATCAGCAGAATGAAATCAGGCGGTACCAACAGAGCCCCGAACGGAATCAGGATACTGGCCGCCGCGGTGTTGCTCATTACGTTTGAGGCAAGACTTGTTACAATGGCCATCATCAGAATCACCACATACGGGTTTTCCAAAACCGGAATCAGGCCCACCATATAGTCGGCCAGCCCCGATTCGTTGATGGCGATGCCGAGTGTGAGTCCGCCGGCAACCAGAATGAGCGTATCCCAGGGAATCAGCTTGATCTCTTCAGCCTGGATGATGCCAACGGCTGTAAAAATGACAATCGGTATGAGGGAAACCACCGCTACGGGAATCATGTGAACGGTGGAGGTCATCCAAAGCCCGATGGTAACTAAAAATGTGAGTACAACGATAATCCTGTTTTCGAGCGTGTTTCGATCTGCAAGATCGCGCGGTGTGGGCTCTTCTTCCACAATCAGATCGAGGCTTTCTATATCGGTGACGTAGATTTTTTTCAATGCGTACCACGAGAGCAGGATCAGGATTAGCGCAGTAGGAACGCCGGGAATCATCCAGTCAACAAATGAGAAATCGTACCCTGATGCCTGCAGAATACCCAGGGCAATGGCGTTGGGTGAACTGCCGATTACCGTGCCAATTCCACCCACGGTGGCAGATGCCGCAACGCCAAGCATCATCGCTTTAATAATCGGCTCCTCTTTGCCGTACTGTTTGGCAAATGGCATGATGATGGTGAGCATCATGGCGGTGGTTGCCGTGTTTGAAATAAACATGCTCAGAAAACCCGTTGTGAGCATAATCCCCAGCAGCAGGTTGTACGGCTTGGTTCCAAAGCGCTTGATGACAACCGCCGAAAACTTGCGGTCGAACTTGGTGATTTGTGCTCCAATAGCAAGGATGAACCCTCCAAGAAGGATCCAGATAACCGGACTCGACCAGGTATTCACGTAGGTTTCCCAATTCTCTGTTATTTCGAGTGGAGCCGGACTCTCAAGAAAAAACACGGCGAGGCCGATTACCAGGAAACTTACGGCAAATGGCGGGATGGCCTCAGAAATCCAGAGAGCGGCGGCAACGATGAGGATAAAGAGGGCGTGTCGTGCCGATGGCTCAAGTGCTGCAGGCGCAAAGAATTCCACAAAAGCTACACTTCCAAGGATGATCAGGAAGAGCAAGGTTAGATTGCGCGTAACGGGCCATTTTACCCGCTTCATGTAGCGCGTTGCCGCATACCTCGAATCGGCAAATGTGAACCGCCGCAGCCTGTTTTTGATCCTTGTTTTTAGCATAGCTGATAGCCCCGATCTCAGATGGTCTCACTTATTAATAATACAAAATCAGCTTTTTAGACGCTAAACAGAAACATGTTTGCAAGCTAACTTTCAGGAACGATAGGTGCGGAGGTTGGTTTATGTGAAATGATTGCAACCTAAACCTTTACAGCAAAAACTATGGACTACAAAAAGAAATGGTGGAGACACTCGGTGATTGGGGTAACACTGGTCGGATTGGGCATCAACTTTGTTGCGGAAGCAACCATAATCAAAAGCAATAGCCCGGCAGAGTTTGATCTGGGGCATGCTGCACTCTGGTTCTGGATTGGCCTGTTCGGATTAGTATCTATAAACGCGGGGATATCTTTTATAGCAGATGCGGTAAAGCAAAGAATCTATGCCGAGATAGAGAGTGGGGATGCGCCGGTTCGGGGAGGAAACTAACCGTGGTTAATGCTATAATCTGAATGAGGGTTGAGCAGATGTGCAAGTGTACATACCAGGTAAAGTTGACAGCAGGCAGTTGGCAGTAGGCAACTCATGTAGCAGATTTTAGCTGAGCCCTGATCCCTAAGCCTTGCTTACTCCAGCATCAGCTTCTTCAAAAAACCTTCACGTGTCTGTGGCTTATCGAGCTTTTCTTCAGGATGGTCGGTGTCGATGTGGCTGACGGGAATTGGGACTTCCTCTACCATCTCCAGGCCAAAGCTATTCAAACCCACTCGCTTTACTGGATTGTTGGTTAGCAGGCGCAGTTTTCGGATGCCAAGCGCGTGCAGTATCTGGGCACCTACACCGTAATCGCGGGAGTCCATCTTGGCCCCGAGCTTTTTCCGGATTTCATCTTTCGAATGGCCATCATCCTGTAGCTTGATGGCAAGAATCTGGTCTACCACGTTGCGTTCGTGGCTCATCTGATCCATGTAGAGTACGGCCCCGCGGCCCTCTTTTTCGATCATACGCATACACTGATGCAATAAGCCGGTTTTGTCGCTTCGCTTGCTTCCAAAGATATCGCCGAGCATGTTGGTTGCGTGAACCCTCGCCAGCACGGGATCCTCTTCACTCCACTCGCCTTTGGTAAATGCGAGGTGGTGTTCGCCGGTCAGCTTCTCCTGGAACACGTGAAGCTGGAAGTCGCCGTAGATGGTTGGCATGTCCACGCTCATCACGTTATTTACGAGCGATTCGTGTTTCATCCGGTAGGCGATCAGGTCTTTGATCGTTACCAGCTTCATTTCAAATTTTTTTGATAGCTCAATCAGTTCAGGCAGACGAGCCATTCCTCCATCATCGTGCATAATTTCGCAGATGATGCCGGCCGGCGCAGAATTGGCAAGCCTCGCAAAATCGATGGCCGCTTCGGTATGTCCGGCGCGGCGAAGAACACCGCCATCCGCTCCAATCAGCGGAAAAACATGGCCGGGACGACGGAAATCGGTCGGGTGTGCCTTTGGGTTGATCAGCTCCTTAATGGTGTTAGCGCGGTCGGGCGCTGAAATGCCGGTGGTGGTGAGTTTCTTGTGATCAACTGAGATGGTAAAAGCAGCTTCATCGGGATCGGCGCCGTCGGTAACCATGTAGTCGAGGTTCAGCTCGTGGGCGCGATGCCGGGTGATAGGCACACACACAAGCCCGCGGCCGTGCTTCACCATAATGTTGATTGCTTCCGGCGTCACCTTATCGGCCGCCATCAGAAAATCCCCCTCATTCTCGCGGTCTTCATCATCCACCACGATGATCATCTTCCCCGCGCGAATATCCTCAATCGCCTCAGGAATGCTATGGAAAGGGGATTTTGTCATTGTTGGTTATTGGTGTAATGGTTAATCGTGTAATTGAATAATCGGGGTAAATCAGATCAGAGTTGTCTCATAAACTCTCAAAAATCAACAATTATCAATCAACCATTAACAATTAATGAATCACTGCTGTTTGCCCGGATTTACATCTGTGATCGAGCCTTTTTGGAATCGTGCCTTAACGCCGCTGTCGATTTCCAATAAAACGGTCTCCTCGTCGATTGAGTTCACAATACCGAACATCCCTCCCGATGTAACCACTTTGTCTCCTTTTTTCATTTCGCCCACTTTCTTTTGAATCTCTTTCTGGCGCTTACTCTGTGGACGAATGATGAAGAAGTAAAAAACAAAAAAGAGGGCACCCAGAAAAAACAGGTTAATGATGGCGCCGTCGCCACCGCCATCAGGTGAGCCCATCAGGAAAAATAGTTGTAAAAAGGTCATTTCAGATTTTTTATATGGTTTGTAATACAGCTTTCAAAGATAGCGGTTTATCCGCCGGAGAGCAATAAAATCGGCGCACAGTAATCTCCAGGAACGCAGCAAGCGTTAAGGGAGGGAATATGCTAAATTAGTATGATTCGCTGATTTGAAAAGAAAAACAGAAGTATACGGCGCCAGGAGCCATATTAAAACGTGAAATACCGCACGCCTTCCTGTTTCATAAATGCGGCTACCTCAGGCGGACTTGCAGATCCCACACCATCTATCAGGTCTTCTGATGTGTATTCTCTGTTTGGCAGAAAAATTCCGCAAACTTCAACCGTTGCTCTGCGGTCCAGTAAACCCATTAGAAGTTGTTTTGGCGAGCGATCGGCCGGGGCAAATGCGGGAGATTCAGAACCTCTAACCGCAAGCTCTCCTGCATCACTACAGAGCAATACCCGTACGTTTACATCTTGATTCATCGATTGGGTGGCAAGCACCATGGCCATCATTTGTGTCTCGGCATCGCCGGATGTAAGTACGACAAAAAGATCGTCTGTGTCTTCAGCGAATGCTGTTGAAAAGCTGAATAATAGGGCTGTAAAAAGCATTAGTAACTTCATGTTCTGAATATCTTTGTTCTGTTATCTGTTAAATATTGGGATAAACTCTTTAAGAGGCATGTTTGCAAAATTTCCGTTGCTCTCTTGAGGTCGCTCGAGAGTCATTTCATACATTACCTTGTCGGTTCTGTAGTATCTCCGCTGAAAATATACAGGCTTATTTCCGATTGTATAGGTAGAGCGTTCGATGAGAAGCAATGGTGAGCCTTCTTCGACATTGAGTTCTGCAGAAAGCTGCTTATCAGCAATGTCGGCTGTAAAGCGATATGTTCCGCGCACTACTTTTATATCGTACTCGTCTTCAAGAATTTTATAAATCGTGGAATGCTTAAGTGTGTCGGCTGAAAGAAGCTGCCCGTAAAAGATTGTGAGCCAGGTACTATCGAATGCAATTGGTTTGCCATCACCCAATCGAAGTCGATCAATTTGTAGAACTTTGGTTCCTTCTTCAATCTGAAGGGGTGCCTGCAGCCAGATGGGGGCTTCAATCACTTTGAACTCATGCACTTCAGATGATGCATTGAGGCCGGCCCTGTCCATGTCTTCGTTGAAATCAGTCAGACGAACAAGGTTGTGAGGAGTGCGCTTATCGCTAACAAATGAGCCGAGGCCCTGACAGCGATAGATAATGTCTTCACTTTCGAGGGATTGAAGCGCCCGGCGGATGGTTACCCTGCTGACGTCGAACTTTTTTGCGAGCTCATTTTCCGAGGGCAGTTTCTCCTCAGGTTCAAATAAGCCTTCATCAATCTGATTTCTGATCCATTGAGAGATCTGGCTGTGACGTGGTATTCCTTTTTTTAGCATGGGATTGAATTTTCTTTCAATGTACTTAAAAAAGAAGACATCGTCAATACTTGTATTTACATGTAGTATTTGTTATCATTTCATGACCAAAGAAAATCGTAAACATGCCGGCCGTCGCTCGGGTATTATGCATTTTCTTGCGTTTTAATACGAAGGGCGGCGCATATTTTTGACTAAAAGTGCCGCCGGTTCTTTATGCTGGCTTATCAGTAGTTGGAAATTTCATACAACTTGTATTGACAAGTATTGCCAAGTTTTTTATCTTGTCAGAAACACAAATAAATCCATTTAACTTAACTGACAACATGTTTGACTTTTTATATGAACCGTGGCCCTGGTACGTGGCCGGCCCGATCATCGGGTTAACAGTGCCAATATTGCTGCTATTAGGAGGAAAAATGTTTGGCGTATCAGCCAATCTTCGCCATGCATGCGCAGCATGTAACTTCGGCAATGTTCAATTTTTTAATTACGACTGGAAATCAGCCGGAAAATGGAACCTGACATTTTTAGTAGGTTCTGTTTTAGGTGGATTTTTAGGCGGATATGTATTCGCTAATCCTGAGCCAATTGCGTTGGCGCAATCCACAATTACTGATCTGCAGGCAATGGGAATTCAGGATTTTAACGGGTTAGTGCCCGATGACCTTTTCGCCTGGGGAGCTCTTGGTTCAATTCCTGGATTAATCGTCTTAATAGTTGGAGGCTTTTTGGTGGGCTTTGGCGCACGGTATGCCGGTGGATGTACATCCGGTCACGCTATTTCGGGCTTGTCTGATTTGCAGCTTGCATCACTCATAGCGGTTATAGGCTTCTTTATCGGTGGCCTTCTAATGACATGGATCATCTACCCCATCATTCTATCATAAAATACTTACAGTTATAGTTATGAAATTTTCAGAATATTTAAAGTACTTAGTGATTGGCACAGTATTTGGCTTTGTGCTGATGAAATCAGAGGTAGTATCCTGGTTTCGTATCCAGGAGATGTTCCGGTTTGATGCATTCCATATGTATGGAATAATTGGTGTAGCTGTAATCGTTGGGATTATTTCTGTGCAGATCATCAAAAGGAACAATATGAAAGATGCCAATGGCAATCCCATTTCCATCCCTCCAAAAGATGCATCTCAGGTAAAACGCTACTTAATCGGTGGTTCTATGTTTGGGCTGGGATGGGCATTGCTTGGTGCGTGTCCAGGGCCGATGTTTGCACTGCTCGGAAGCGGGCTTACAATTATGGCAATTCCGATTCTTGCAGCACTTGCCGGCACATATACGTATGGATTGCTCAGAGATAAATTGCCGCACTGATGTGAGGTGAGATAAAAAAATAGTCCCCTCTTGAGAGGGGCTCCGAGCGAAGCGATTCCCACGTAGTGATTTAGGGGTGTGTTCGTTAGGGCAACAAACCGGATTTAGATTGATCAACGCCATCTAAACACACCGCTGAGCCTTCTAAGCAACGCTTCGCGTTCTTATCCGGCTCAGTCCCCTCTCAAAAGGGGAGGTTTTCAAGAACATCAACAATCAACAAACAAAAAGGTAAATAACATGTATTTCAAACAATTCTTTGACGAAAAATTAGCACAATACGCATATATGATCGGTTGTCAGGCAAACGGCACAGCTGTAATGATTGACCCGATGAGAGATATCGATCAGTACATCGATCATGCTGCAAAGCAGGGATTAACCATTGTTGCTGCAGCCGATACACACATTCATGCCGACTATATCTCCGGCCTGCGCGAGTTCGCAGAGCGGGGCGTTAAGGTATACGCTTCAGATGAAGGTGACGCTGACTGGAAATATGAGTGGTTAATCGATAGCGATTACAATTATGAGTTCATGAAAGATGGAGATGAATTCAAAGTTGGAAACATTACCATTAAAGCATGGCATACACCCGGGCATACACCTGAACACCTCACGTTTCTGATCACAGACGGTGCTGCAGCGGACGAGCCTATGGGTATGGCCACTGGAGACTTCGTATTTGTAGGCGATGTGGGCCGACCTGACCTGCTCGAATCTGCAGCAGGCCAGGAAAATGTAATGGAGCCATCAGCCCGTACACTCTACAAAACCGTAGAGCAATTCAAGAAAATGCCTGAGTACATGCAGATCTGGCCGGGTCACGGCGCAGGCAGTGCATGCGGCAAGGCGCTCGGTGCCATCCCGGAAACGACCGTGGGTTACGAGCTCCGCTATAACAACTCGCTGAAGTCGGCTACCTCGGAAGAGAGCTTTGTACAGTTCATTCTTGAAGGCCAGCCCGAGCCGCCTCTTTATTTCGCACGAATGAAGCGCGATAATAAAATTGGTCCGGCGCTGATTGGCGGACTGCCACAGCCAAAGCGCCTGACGCTGAAAGAGATCGGAAACGTTGCCGCCAAAGAAGGTGCCGTTATACTGGATTCGCGCGAGCGCAATGAATACGCTGCCGGCCATATCCCCGGAGCTTTGCTTTCACCTTTCAACAAGCAGTTTAACACGGTAGCCGGTTCGTATATTACGGAAGATGATGAGATCTACCTGCTTATCGAAGAGCATCAGCTGAAAGAAGCTGTAAGAGATCTCTACAATATCGGCCTCGACAATGTTGCCGGCTATTTTACAGCGCGTGATCTTCTTCTCTATAAAGAGCAAGGAAATGAACTGAGAAAACTGGAAACGGCAACCTTTGAGTCGGTTGAAAACAGGGATGCGGACACCGCAATTCTTGATGTACGAAAAGCATCAGAATTCTCACAGGCAAATATTGACGGTGCAATTAACATTGCTCACACAAGATTGCTTCCAGCACTCGATTCGCTCGAAAAGAACAAAACATATTATGTGCATTGTATGACCGGCGGCAGATCGGCGGCGGCATCTGCTTTGCTAAATAGAAAAGGATTCAATGCTGTGCTTATCGAAGACGACTTCGAAAAGTACAAATCCAAGCAATTGGTTAACGCCTGAAAGAACAGGTAGAGAGACAGGCCGGCAGTGTTACAACTGCCGGCCTTTTTTCAAGAAATGAAACGACTGGTTCAACATATCAACAGAGTACTGCCCCTTCTTGAGGATCTAAAGAATTACAACAGAAAAGCATTCAGGGGAGATCTTTCAGCTGGAATTACAGTTGGAATTATGCTTATTCCTCAGGGCATGGCCTACGCCTTAATCGCTGGTTTGCCGCCTGAATACGGGCTCTATGCGGCTCTCGTGCCTTTGATCATCTACGCATTTATGGGCACTTCACGGCATCTTGCGGTGGGTCCTGTGGCGCTTGTTGCGCTTCTGGTTGCCTCTGCCGTGTCGCCATTGGCCTCAACACCGGAAGAGTATATCGCGATAAGCATTTTGCTGGCGCTGATGGTTGGAATAATGCAATTGTTATTCGGATTGCTGCGAATGGGCTTTCTGGTAAACCTGCTTTCACATCCGGTGCTTTCCGGTTTTATCTCAGCTGCTGCAATCATTATCGGCCTTAGCCAGATGCACCACTTGCTGGGCATTGACTCGATTACCGGAGGGCTGCATGAACTTGTTTATGGCATCGTTCAACAGCTCGGCAGCATCAACATCATCACTTTGATTGTGGGGGTGGCTTCGATCGTCCTGATTGTTCTGTTCAAAAAGAAATTCCCTGCCATTCCCGGCCCGGTAGCTGCGGTTGCCGCAGGAATTTTACTCATTTATCTCACGGGAATGGAGAACCGGGGTGTAGCCATTGTGGGGGAGATTACAAGCGGAATGCCTGCATTTGAAATACCTGTACTCGAATGGTCTGTAATCACAGCCTTGCTGCCCATGGCGCTGGCCATAGCGCTGGTTGGCTATATGGAGGCAATTGCCGTGGCAAAAGCCGTTCAGCAGAAAGCCAAAAGCTACAAGATTGATGCAAACCAGGAGCTCGTGGCCCTCGGCGCTGCCAATATAGGGGGATCCTTTTTCCAGGCGTTTCCCACCACGGGAAGCTTTTCGCGAACGGCAATCAACTACGATTCGAAAGGGCAATCGGGAGTATCATCCATCATCAGTGCATTAACAGTGGCTTTGAGCCTGCTGTTTTTAACACCGCTCTTCTATTATCTGCCCAATGCGGTGTTGGCTGCCATCATTATGGTGTCCGTATTTGGCCTGATTGAATATGGCGAGTTCAGGCGATTGTGGGCACTGGGCCATTACGATCGCTATATGCTCCTTGCAACGTTTTTCGGAACCCTCTTCATCGGCATCAAAGAGGGAATTCTGATTGGGGTGGCACTTTCGGTGATCATGCTGCTCTACCGCAGCGCAAGGCCCAACTACTCAATTATCGGGCGAATCCCCGGAACATCTATCTACAGAAACATAGAGCGGTACGAAACGGAGCGGGAACAGGAAGACCTTATTTTCCGCTTCGATGCCCCTCTTCACTTTGCCAATGCTGAGTATTTCAGGGACGAGGTGTTCAAAACCATTCAAAAACATCCTGAAGCCAAAAGCCTGATACTGGATCTGAACGGTGTGAATGAAGCAGATTCCACCGGAGTGGACGAACTCTTTGAAGTGATCGAAAATGCGGAAGCACAGGGCGTACATGTATACCTGACTGAAGTGAAAGCTCCGGTTCGCGATCTGATCAAGAAGTGCACTGACGGGGAAAGGGAATGGAATTTTTATATGACGGTGGATGATGCCGTACACGCTTCGGAATTGGCCAGGAGAGATGAAGGCGAGCTTCATTATACAATACACAGGGATACCAGATAATCAGAGCCAGTACAGAAACTCATTTAATGATTAAATATTAGATCACATGGAAACCGAAATTATTATTGTGCTATCCATTATGGCGTTTACCATCTTCATGCTGGTAACCGAAAAGGTCAGAATAGACGTAACAGCGATTATTACGATGCTGCTGCTTTCATGGACGGGAATCCTGACCAGCAGTGAAGCATTGTCAGGTTTTTCGAGTAATGCCGTGGTGGCGATGATTGCTGTGATGATTCTGGGCGAGGGCGTTGCCAAAACAGGAATGATGTCGCGTTTTTCGAAATGGCTGTTAAAAAGGGTTGGCACCAAAAAGAACGCTGTTTTGGGTTCTCTCTCCCTGTCGGTGGGAACCCTCTCAGGCGTGATTCAGAATATCGGTGCAGCTGCCCTTTTCCTGCCGAGTGTTATGGATATTGCGAGGCGCATCAAGGTATCAGCTTCCGTGTTTATCATGCCAATAGGGTTTGCCGCCATCATCGGGGGAACGCTAACCATGGTTGGTTCCGGTCATCTGATCCTTACAAATGATCTTCTGGAGAGTGCCGATTTGGCACCTTATGGACTTTTTGCGGTTACCCCGGTGGGTATCGCACTGCTTTTTTCCGCTATTCTTTTCTTTCTCTTTTTTGGCAAATACATGCTGCCCCAGGGCGAGACCGGCGGAAAGCTCGAAAAGACTGAACAGGAAAAAGTGGTTGACGCTTTTAACCTGAAAAAAGATATCCGGTATTTCAAAATTCCGTCAGGCAGCAAAATGGCCGGTAAAACGGTAGAAGAGACTGGAATCTGGAGCGTCTATGAAATCAACATACTTGCAGTTGGAAGGGAAAAATCTCCGAAGTTTGCCCCCTGGCGCGAAACGGTTCTTGAAGAAGAACAAATTCTGGCGCTCTACGGCGACGAAAAGAGAATAACCCTGTTTGCCGAAGAGTATGGGCTCGCAGAGTCGAAGCAAAACGGCATTTTTGAGGACATCGATGATCCTGAAGAGTCCGGTTTTGCCGAGGTGATTGTGCCCCCACGGTCCGACCTTGTTGGGCAAACCATCCGCCAATATTCGCTTAGAAGGAAGCATGCAGTTGAGCCGGTGATGCTGTTCAGCGAGGGGGAAAAAGTGGAGGGCGATTTTTCCGACAGGAAAATCAAAACCGGAGATACGTTTATTATTCATGGTCCATGGAATCATATCATGGATTTGCAGGAGAGCGAGCCGTTCGTGGTTGCCACTTCGGTAACGGCGGAGAAAAAGGATCCTACCAAAACCTGGCAGGCGGCCGGCAGTTTTCTGCTTGCCATTGTACTGGCCATGAGCGGATTCTCCATCTCCATTTCGTTTCTGACGGGGGCACTTGTGATGGTTCTCACAAAGGTGATGACAATCCAGGAGGCGTACAAAGCCGTGGAGTGGAAGGTGGTATTTCTCCTCGTTGGACTGATTCCGCTCGGCATTGCCATGCAGAATAGCGGCACTGCAGAATTCCTTGCTGAAAACGTGATGAATGTGGTAGAGGGAAGCCATCTGCTCATTCTGTTGTTTACGGTGGGTATCCTCTCAACCATATTTTCACTGGTGATGTCGAATGTAGGGGCGGTAGTTGTTCTGGCACCGCTCGTGGTAAGCATCGGGCTGCTGGCCGGGGTTGATCCGCGTCCGCTGGTGCTGCTCGCTGCCGTGAACGCAGGAAACTCGTTTGTACTGCCCACGCACCAGGTGAATGCCCTGATGATGACGGCCGGCGGCTACAAAACCAAAGACTATTTTAAAGCCGGCGGGGGTATGACCATCGTGTTCCTGGTGGTGTCTGTATTGTTCTTCTACTACACGTTCTTTTAAGAATCGGAATTAACTAACAAAACGGATAAGCCAGAGATCGAAATGAATCACGACAAGGTTACTACCGGGCTGAAGCAGAACTGGAGGCAGTTCTCTTTACTTGTGCTCATAAACGCTTTTGTAGACGGCATGGTGGGCCTTGAGCGAACGATTCAGCAAAGTCCACAAATCAATAGATTTCAGGAATCATGTACAATCATATAACAATATCATAAACAATAGGAGTAGCAGGAATAATCATGTTTAGTTTTTTATCAAAATCGAACGATATCGACATCAGCTCAGAGGAGTTCAGGCAAAAACTGGAAACTAATCCCGGTATGGTCATAGATGTCCGTACCCGGGAAGAATACGATGATGGTCATCTGAAAATTACGGACGCCCAGTACAACTGGTTGAGTGGAGAACTTCACGACGCGGTTGACGAAATGGAAAAGGATCAGACATATTATCTGTACTGCAGGTCTGGAAACAGAAGCGGACAGGCAGCCCGAATGATGAAGGAAAGGGGCTTCGAAAACGTATATAATGTAGGCGGGTTTGGTGACCTAGCGAACTCCGGATTTGAGGCGGAGTAATGCAACCGGAAGAGATGGTATTTTTGTCCATTCCGTGCAATAAAATGATGGCCTGAGTTTAGTATAACAGGATGTCACGACGGTCTGACGTGAAAAAAATGCCATGTCTCTTCACGGCAGGGAGGTGCGTTCGTGAAGCCCTGTAACGTTGCTTCCGGAAGACATGGTATTTTTGTCCATTCCGTGCAATAAAATGATGGCCTGAGTTTAGTATAACAGGATGTCACGACGGTCTGACGTGAAAAAAATACCATGTCTCTTCTAGCCAAAAATACACTCACAAACCTAAACCATACTCGCTATGAACATCCCCGAAGACCAATACAAAGAGATCGAATCAATGATTAAAAGTGATGAAAGTGTTGTCGGCATCGACGCCAAGAAAACACACATCATTATCATTCACATGCTGGGCAGAATCCTGGAGCGCCTCGACAGCCTGGAAGAGCGAATTGATCAGCTTGAAGATTGATAAAGGAAATTACTTTTTTTTGATTTGATTCTGCAATTAAGAATACTGTCCAGTTTCTTTTCAACGCCCTGATTATAATCAAGCTGTCGATGGGCAAGTCCATCAAGGGGTATTGCCCCCCTCGGATCCCATTCCGGAGATCGTGGATAACCTCCGGGTTATGATATCGTGCTTTTCCGTAAATCCCTGCCGGAGGTTTGGGGTTCGCGCACCGCCGGTGCTACCGGCCAAACGTTTCTCCGAAACGTGCCTTCCATGAAAAAAAGCGATTCATGTGATGATTTGTAATCTAATCATTGGCATGTACCCGACGCCGATGGTGTCAGATAACATCCCGAGAATTCGGGAGGGCAAATGCCCCGGGTAAACAGATCAGAGATGCCAAACCCCGAGTCCATATTTCGATCAACGCCGCGATCCAAACCGAGGGGTTGATGGGAACGTCCATCAAAGGGTATGTCCACTAGGCCATCATTCCGAAGATTACGAAGCCAGCCAAAACAGCTCAGCGAAAAACACCCTTCTTTGATCTATCCCCAAAATCAGTTTAATTACCTTTATCTGTGTGTAAATAACATAACAAGGGCAGTTTGAAATAAGAACAATACGTGGGAGGGGTATATGGATAATGGAGATAAAACCATTCTGGTTACGGGCGCTACCGGGCGTCAGGGCGGAGCTGCTGCCCGACACCTTTTGAAGGATGGATGGAATGTTCGGGCGCTTACAAGAAATCCGGATTCTGAAAAAGCCAAATCACTGAAAGAGCTGGGAGCCGATGTAATCAAAGGTGATCTCAACAGACCGGATGAGTTGAAACATTTTTTTGAAGGTATACACGGTGTTTTTAGCGTGCAGAATCCATGGATAACCGGTCTGGAAAAAGAGACCGAACACGGTATAGTCACCGCAGACCTGGCAGCCGGTGGCAGTGTAAAGCACCTGGTGTACAGTTCGGCCGGTCCCGGTAACCCGGGGACGGGCGTGCCTCACTTCGATTCAAAGCTAAAAATTGAAGAGCAGATCAGGGGGCTTGGTGTACCTTACACCATACTGCGTCCGGTAGGGTTCATGGAAACGCTGAAAGACAATGATTTTGTACCGCCATTAATGGCATGGAATGTGAATGAGAAAGTTTTGGGGAAAGACCGGATGCTCAACTGGGTAGCATGCGACGATATTGGAGCCGTTGCTGCAAAGGTGTTTGCCTCCCCCGGTGAATTTGCCGGAAAAGAGATTGCGATAGCGGGCGACCGCAAATCGATGGACCAATGCCGGGAGATTTACAAAAAAATCCACAACAAGAACCCCTTCCGGATACCTGCACCGGTCTGGCTTTTCAAGGTGATGCAGAAAGATCTCTGGAAGATGTATCAGTGGATGCTTCGGGAGCCCGATCCGGAGGGGCTCATCGAACAAACCCGGAAGATTCATCCCGGTGTGATGGATGTGGAAACCTGGATGTGGAAGAATGCCTCACCGTGATCTTGTTGGTTAACCCACCCGATCGATCAAAATCTTCAAAATCTTTTGCGCGGCAACCGGGATTACCGTGCCCGGCCCGAAGACTGCCGCCACCCCTTTCTTGTAGAGGAAATCATAATCCTGGTTGGGGATTACCCCGCCAACAATCACCATGATATCGTCTCGTCCAAGGCGTTTCAGTTCATCGATTACTTTGGGAACGAGCGATTTATGCCCGGCCGCCAGGCTCGAAACTCCAAGGATGTGCACGTCATTCTCAACCGCCTGCCGGGCCGCCTCCTCAGGTGTTTGGAACAGCGGGCCAATGTCAACATCGAACCCAAGATCAGCAAAGCTGGTGGAAATGACCTTGGCCCCGCGGTCATGGCCGTCCTGGCCCATTTTGGCCACCATAATGCGTGGCCGCCGGCCTTCTTTCTCGGCGAAGAGGTCGGCCAGATCGCGGGCTTTTTGGAACTCTTCGTTATTTTCCAGTTCGGATGAATACACGCCTGATATCGATTTAATGGTTGCACGGTACCGCCCAAACGCTTTTTCCATGGCATCGGAAATTTCGCCGAGAGTAGCACGTTTTCGGGCGGCATCAATGGCGAGCTCAAGCAAGTTGCCGTTGCCGGATTGAGCACACTCAGTAAGTGCGTTCAGGGCCGACTGAACATCATCGTTAGTTCGATCAGCTTTCAGTTTCTCAAGGCGTTCAATTTGCGACTGCCGCACCTTTTCGTTGTCAACCTCAAGAATATCAATCGGCTCTTCCTTATCCAAGCGGTATTTGTTTACGCCTACGATGGTTTCCCTGCCGCTGTCGATCCGGGCTTGTTTCCTGGCGGCGGCTTCTTCAATCCGCATTTTCGGTAACCCGGATTCAATTGCTTTGGCCATGCCCCCGAGTTCTTCCACTTCTTCGATGAGTTCCCACGCACGCCGGGCAAGGCGGTCGGTCAGATATTCCACATAATATGAGCCGGCCCAGGGATCGATAGCTTTGGTAATGCCGGTCTCTTCCTGCAAAATGAGCTGCGTGTTGCGTGCTATCCGTGCCGAAAAATCGGTGGGCAGCGCAATGGCCTCATCGAGCGCATTTGTGTGGAGCGACTGTGTATGTCCCAGGGCAGCGGCCATCGCTTCTAAGGTGGTGCGGGTTACGTTGTTGTACGGATCCTGCTCGGTAAGGCTGTAACCGGAAGTTTGGCAATGGGCTCTTAGTGATAGAGACTTCGGATTTTCAGGATTGAACTGTTTGATGATTTTTGCCCAGAGCATGCGTCCGGCGCGCATCTTGGCGATTTCCATAAAGTGATTCATTCCAATGGCCCAGAAAAAAGAGAGCCTTGGCGCAAATTCGTCGATCTTAAGTCCGGACTTAAGCCCCTGCCGTACGTACTCCAGCCCGTCGGCCAGCGTGTAGGCCAGTTCTAGATCGGCTGTGGCGCCCGCCTCATGCATGTGATATCCGCTGATGCTGATGGAGTTGAATCTCGGCATCTTTCTCGAGGTGTATTCAAATATATCCCCGATAATCCGCATCGACGGTTCAGGAGGGTAGATGTACGTGTTTCGCACCATGAACTCTTTCAGAATATCATTCTGAATGGTGCCGCTCAGTTTTTCAGGTGTAACACCCTGCTCTTCGGCCGCCACGATATAGAAGGCCATCACCGGGATTACGGCACCGTTCATGGTCATCGATACCGACATCTTGTCGAGTGGAATCTGATCGAACAGAATTTTCATATCGAGGATGGAATCGATCGCAACACCTGCCTTGCCAACATCGCCTGTTACCCGTGGATGATCGGAATCGTACCCGCGGTGAGTTGCAAGATCGAATGCCACGGAGAGGCCTTTTTGCCCTGCTGCAAGGTTTCGCCGGTAGAAAGCGTTCGACTCCTCTGCGGTGGAGAATCCGGCATACTGGCGGATGGTCCATGGCCTAACCGTGTACATTGTTGAATAAGGCCCGCGCAGATAAGGAGGAATTCCCGCTGCATAGTCAAGATGTTCCAGGCCGGCGTTATCCTTCGATGTGAGCACCTTTTTCACAGGTATTTTCTCGGGTGTTTCCCAGGTTGTGCCCTGGTTGTTCTGCTCCATGCCGTCCGGGCGCAGGTCTTTCTTTGTCAGTGTAATGCCGGAAAAATCTGGTCTGTTTTTCATGCGCTCACCTCCTGCCCGAAAAGCTGGCCGGCATTAAACGGTTCAAGGGTTTTGTAGCGTACTTCCCGGGGCTGTATCAGAGACTCGCGAAGATCTCCAAGTGTATATCCTTTTTCGAAATGTTCTCGGAGTGATTCGATTAAATTCTCAGAGTCGATCTCAGCTTTTTTTCCAGAGTATTTCAGAAGTTCAGTCAGATGTTTCGAATCGGATTCTTTCACGGTTCTCTCGTCCTTGTTGATGTATTTACTGGTTCCGATCAGAGGCCGGGTCAGATCACGATAGGCTTCTATTTTTCTCTCTCTGGATTCGTTGATGGCGCTTTGCAGCATCCCGTTTTCAACTGCGTTCACAAATCCTCCCTGTTTTTCAATCACCCGGAAAAATTCCCAGGCTTTGTTTGCCACATTGCTTGTTAGCTCTTCAATGTAATAGGAGCCGGCAGCCGGATCTGCTGTTTTCGCCAAATGTGCTTCTTCACGAATAATATGATGAACATTACGCGCAATACGGGCAGAAAATGGAGTTGGTTTCTGAAATACCGCATTAAAAGGTGCAATTGTCAGTGAATCAGTACCACCCAGCACTGCAGACATCCCTTCTGTGGTTGCCCGTATTATGTTGTTGTAGGGATCCGAAGCCGTCTTATTTTGCATTGTGGTTTCGGAGTGTATGTAAAGCGGTATCGAATCATCAATTCCGTAAACAGACAGCAGCTTCTTCCAAAGCAGGCGAATTGCGCGGAATTTGGCTATTTCGGGGAAATAAAGCGGCCCTGCAGATAGCCGTATCCAGATGGATTGAGCTGCACCGGATCGCTTCTTTATCTCTGTGGTAGCAAGGTATTCGCTTGCGATGGCTAAAACCGTTCCCAGCTCCTGCACGATGGTTGCACCTGCATGATGGTAGTAAAGTCCGTCTGCAGCAAGAGTTCTGAAGCCATCATGACCGCTCATCTGGCTTATCATCTGTTGAAGCGCATCATCGGTGAGTGATTTTTTCGAATGGTGCACCAACCGGGTGAATGGATCAAAAAGAAACGCAGCGGAAGCAAAAGGGCGGTTGTGATTTTTCAGCATCGCAAACAGCGCGGGAGATGCAAGGCCTGATTCAAACAAGAGGTGTGAGCTTTTTAAGTCAATCCCCTCAAATAGCCGGTCGAAGTCTTCCTGAGTATGAAGTCGTGTACCGGAAATGTTACTCTCAGGCGTTTTTTCGTCAGCACTTAATTCACAGGGAATTTGAAATGCATCTGCTCCGCCCTTCACGGCAGTTTTCAGGGCATTATTAATCTTTGGAACAGTAATTTCATAAACCGGTTCGCATCGCCGCCATGCTGTTTTTGAAATAATCGGTTCCGGCACGGTTTGCAAATCACTCCTCGTATAAAAAGGAAGCGGTGAAATTCCTTCCAGGGTTTCCCATCTCAATGTTTTCTTGTAGTCGGCCCCTTTCAGGTCCTGCTCTATTTCATTTTCCCACTCTTCACGGTTAACGGGGGGGAATTCGGAAAATAGCTTTTTGGGATGTTCTTGTTTCTTCACGAAGCGCCAATTTTGTACATTAAGAGGTGATAGTAAAATAGGGATGCAGTCAAAACTTCCCTAACCCAATAAAGGGTGAAATGGTACGGAAAAGCGCTTACAATTCTCTATATTTAGCTGCGAAATTTCTGAGAAGGTTACGCAAAGTGTATCCGTGAATGTATTCGAATTACGGTATGTTTTACGAAACAGTCGAACAAATCAAATTTTCTAAAGAGGAGTAATTATGTCAGAAACGATCCAGGCAATACCGCCACTTACGCAATTAACCGAAGATGAGCAGATGCTACGCGACGCGGCAGCTGAGTTTGCCGATACCGTAATCAAGCCCAGGGTTCATGATATGGACGAAGCAGCAAAGCTGGATCCGGACCTCGTGGGCCAGTTTTTTGATATGGGGTTGATGGGAATTGAAATTCCCGAACAATACCAGGGCGGGGGCGGAACCTTCATGATGAGTATTGTAGCCATCGAACAAATTTCGCGTGTGGATGCTTCCGTTGGCGTGTTTATGGACGTACAAAATACGCTTGTGAACAATGCTTTTTTGCGCTGGGGCAGTGATGAGGTAAAAGAGCGATTTCTGCCGCAGCTCGCTACCGAAAAAGTGGGAGCATACTGTTTGTCGGAAGCGGGTTCGGGCAGCGATGCCTTTGCGCTTAAATGTTCTGCAAAAGAAGATGGTGACTCCTACATTCTGAACGGAACCAAGCTCTGGATTACCAATGCGAATGAAGCCGATATCTTTCTTGTGTTTGCCAACGTAAACCCGGACGCTGGATACAAAGGCATAACCGCATTCATTGTAGAGCGTGGTATGGATGGCTTCTCTGTTTCAAAAAAAGAGAATAAGCTTGGAATTCGTGCAAGTTCCACGTGCGAGCTGCTTCTTGAGGATGTACGGGTTCCAAAATCGAACATACTCGGAGATGTCGGAAAAGGGTATAAGGTAGCCATCGAAACGCTGAATGAAGGCCGGATTGGAATCGGTGCACAGATGATCGGAATCGCGCAGGGTGCTCTTGATGCATCTTTGGCCTACACCAAAGAGCGTAAACAGTTTGGGCAGGCCATTGCAGACTTCCAGGGAGTTCAGTTTCAGCTGGCAAAAATGGCGACCGAACTCGAAATGGCCCGGCTGCTTGTATACAATGCTGCCAGGATAAAGGAGGCAGGGCAGCCATTCCTGAAAGAAGCTGCCATGGCGAAGTATTACAGTTCTGAGGTGGCCGAAAATCTCAGCTCAATGGCCGTTGACCTGTTTGGCGGGTATGGCTATGTAAAGGAGTATCCCGTAGAAAAATTTTACAGGGACGCCAAAATCGGTAAGATTTACGAGGGTACGTCAAATATGCAATTGCAAACTATTGCTAAAATCATTTTAAAAGAAGGTTAATCAGCGCAGTAACTCAGGTTCCGCCTGTAAGTTTGTTTAACCTGAATTAATATTTTCCGTTGGGAATGATATAGATCGAACTTCATGTTGGGTAACATGTTGGTGTCTAAATACATCTAATACAGACTGTGGCATAAACAAGTGTAAATAATAATCTTGTACGATTTTTCATGAATAACATTGAAGAAATATTAAAAGAGCTGTCAAAAGACGACAAAGCTTACAACAAGCTGAAAACGATCTTTGGGAACCTAAAAGCTGAACTGGACCAAAAAAAGAACTCTCTTGATCTACTCGAACGCGCAGTACGAAGCGACTATGATTCAATAATTATAACCACCCTTGAGCTGGATGACCCCGGCCCGGTAATTGTTTATGTGAATGATGGGTTTACGAGAATGACAGGTTATTCCAGAGAAGAAGCATTGGGTAAGACTCCCAGAATGCTTCAAGGGCCCAAAACAGATCGGGCCGTTCTAGATAAACTGAGAGAGAGGCTGCGAGAAGGACAACCATTTTTTGGCCACACGGTTAACTATCGGAAAGATGGTACCGAATTTATAAACCAGTGGGATATTCATCCGCTCACCAACAAAGCCGGTGAAATTACACATTGGGTGTCGTACCAGCACGATATTACAGAGCGTAAGCGCTCTGAGCGTAAGGTGGTAGACACCGAAGTAGAGTTCGATAAGCTCGCTGAAGAAAGTAAAAAAACTTTGATTGATGTTGACGAGCAGGGCAACATTGTTACTTCCAACAAAGCCTTCAGAGATCTTCTTGGTTACGATGATGAAGAGCTAAAGAAGAACAAGGTGTGGGATTTTCTTGCTGACAAGTATGTTGAAAATTTTAGGCACAGGTTTGACTCGTTCAAGCCAAGTGATTTTGACAATCGATCTTATGAACTTGTATTCGTCAATAAGAGAGGAAATGAAGTTGAGGTTAAAGCAACTGCGCGGATTCTAAGAACCAATGGCCAGGTAATTGTTAGAATGGCATTCGAGAATAAATCGCTGCAAAAACGAATTATGGCCATGCTATCGAAGCGAAATGCAAACTTCGAAAAAGTGTTCGACCGCTCAAGAGACTTCAACTATAAACTGGAGCAGAAACCGAATGGTAATTACTATTTTAGATACGTCTCAGATAGTTTTGTAAAAGTGACCGGAATAGCATCCGATGAAGCTTCTAATGTTCCGCTCCGGGATATTATTCATGAAGATGATTATGAGAAGGTTCTTGATCATATTAATGCCGTATACGAAGGCCGCCCAAATACCGAACAATACAGGATCAAAAATCGAAAAGGTGGATACACAGATGTAATTGATTACGCTAAACCAGACTGGGATAACGACCGGTCAAGCGTAACAGCGATTAAAGGCAATGTTTCCACTGAAATATCTTCAGAAAAAAAACCACAAGA
>SL_3KL_010_SEDDRAFT_10001446_pt1 | contig 21540 bp, 21 predicted proteins | sample SodLakKL_010_SED_2_FD_10381 | JGI IMG/M metagenome (IMG submission 10381) | reverse complement strand
GTCATCTTCTCTGCTGGGCCTTTCCCNGGGAATGGCTTGCGGCGGAGCGGGTGGTGTTGACCCCCCGCGGCCGTTTCCTGCTATTGGGTCAGGGCGGAGAAGAGCGTGAGTTCCAGTTGCAGCGCGTTGTCTGGTCCTGGCCGGGGCTGGTGGTGTTGCGGCTATGCCGCAAGGCGGGCCGGGATCGTCGCTGGCTGGTGCTGGCGGGGGATGCCGTCTGTCCCCGCGCCTCAAGACGATTGCGAGTACGGCTCCGCTGGGGTGGTATCGATCGCTTCCTCGGGCCACTCCGGGGCCTGGGCGCGGCCCGGCCAGTTGGGCGGCAGTAGCACCGTGTCCCTCGCCAGCTCATTGGCCAGGCTGTCGGGGTAGTCCAGGTTGTAATGCAGGCCGCGGCTTTCCTTGCGGGTCTGGGCGCAACGAATCACCAGTTCCGCCACCTCGGCCAGGTTGCGCAATTCCAGCAAGTCGGCCGTGACCCGGAAATCGGCATAATAGGCCTGGATTTCCGACCGCAAAAGGCGGGTTCTCGCCAGCGCCCGGTCCAGTCGCTTGCGACTGCGCACGATGCCCACGTAGTCCCACATGAATCGGCGCAGCTCGAGCCAGTTGTGCCGCACCACGATCTCCTCGTCCGAATCGGTCACCCGGCTCTCGTCCCAGGGGCGAATCGGCCCGTCCAGGGCCTGCACCGGGTACTGGCACATGTGGCGAGCGGCCGCCTTGCCCATTACCAGGCATTCCAGCAGGGAGTTGCTGGCCATTCGATTGGCGCCGTGCAGGCCGGTATGGGCGGTTTCGCCGGCGGCATACAGGCCGGGCAGGTCGGTGCGGGCATTTAGGTCGATAAGGACGCCACCGCAGGTGTAGTGGGCCGCCGGCACCACCGGGATGGGGTCCCGGCTCATGTCGATGCCCAGTCCGGCCAGTTTGTCGGCAATGCCGGGAAACATTTGCTGAATTCGTTCCGCCGGTTCATGGCTGATATCCAGCCAGACATGCTCCAGGCCGAGTCGCTTCATCTCGTGGTCGATGGCCCGTGCCACCACATCCCGGGGGGCCAGTTCGGCCTGGGGGTGGAAGCGGGGCATGAAGCGTTCGCCATCCGGCAGTAGCAGACGCCCGCCTTCGCCGCGCACCGCTTCACTGATCAGGAATGAACGGGCATCCGGGTGGAACAGGCAGGTGGGATGAAACTGCATGAACTCCAGGTTGGCCACCCGGCAGCCCACCCGCCAGGCCATGGCGATGCCGTCGCCGGTGTTGCCGTCCGGGTTGCTGGAATACAGGTAGACCTTGTTGGCACCACCGGTGGCCAGCAGTACCCTCGGGCTCAGCAGAGTTTCCACGTGACCACTGTCCCGGTTCAGCACATAGACGCCCTGGCAGCGATTAGGGCCGGGCAGACGCTGGCGCCGGGCCGTGATCAGATCGACCGCCACCCGGTCTGTTAGCCACCGGATGCCTGGGTGAGAGGCTGCGGCCTGTTGCAGGGCGTCCTGAATGGCACGGCCAGTGCTGTCGGCCACATGCAGTACCCGACGGTGGCGGTGGCCACCTTCCCGGGTTAGGTGGTAGTGGTTGTCGGCGTCCCGCGTGAAGGGCACCCCCAGTTCGGCCAGCCAGCGGGCAACTTCCGGTGCCTGAGCGGCGATGGCGTCGACGACCTCGGGACGGCCCAGGCCGGCGCCTGCGTCCAGCGTGTCCCGCACATGAGATTCGATACTGTCACCCGCATCCAGCGCTGCGGACAGGCCTCCCTGGGCCCAGGCGGTGCTGCCGGCGTCGGCGGGCCCCTTGGAGACCAGGGCGATTCGCCAGTGCTTGGGCAAGTTGAGGGCAGCCGAAAGGCCAGCAGCGCCGCTACCGATGACGATGGCGTCGAAAGCTGTCGGGTCTTCGGTGGTATTTAGCGACATGGTGGATACCGGCAGATGGGGGCGGCTCTGTTACAATGAGGTGCTTGTTATAAGCACCAAAATGAGTGACGCGGTACACTAGTTTACTGTCCGTGGTCGCCGGACTCCACCTGATTTGGAGGTGCGGGGCCGCGGTCATGGGGAAAAACAGGTTTGTCAGCGCGGTTTTTTCGTTTCACAGGCGAACTCCCTCTTGTTGTCGAGGTCACAGCAGCAAGACCTGGGAGTCGCCCCCTCATCAGAGGATTGGCCCCGGATGGGCAACAGGAAAACGGATCAGTTGCTGGTCGAGCGGGTGCAGCAGGGCGACCGAGGTGCTTACGATGTGCTGGTGCTCAAATACCAGCACAAGATCGTCAAGTTGATCTCGCGTTATGTGCGCGATCATGCGGATGCATTGGATGTTTCCCAGGAAGCGTTCATCAAGGCCTATCGAGCCCTGCCGAATTTTCGCGGGGACAGCGCCTTTTACACCTGGCTTTACCGAATTGCCATCAATACCGCCAAGAACTATCTGGTCGCGGAGCGCCGGCGGCCCGTGGACCAGGATGTGGACCTTCAGGATCCGGAACAATTCGATATCCATGCTCGTCTAAAGCACATGGACACGCCGGAGGGTATGGTGCTGACCGATGAGATCCGGGGCACCGTGGAAGATGCCATTGCGGCGTTGCCGGAAGATTTGAGAACGGCGATTGTTTTAAGGGAACTGGAAGGTCTGACCTATGAGGAAATCGCTGAAACCATGGACTGCCCTGTGGGTACGGTAAGGTCCCGGATTTTTCGGGCCCGAGAGGCCATTTCGGAGCGCCTGCGCCCGTTGTTGTGAAGGAGATGGTAATGAGTGAGAAGCTGCATGAGCAGATCTCCGCGATGATGGACGGAGAGCTGGACGACGGAGAAGCCAGGCTGCTGATTCGGCGTTTCGAGAAGGATCCCGAGTTGAAGGCTGTCTGGGATCGCTATCAACGCTGTGGCCACCTGATGTCGGTCAGCGAGGGAAGCGACCAGCGCTCTGTGATGGTGGGCCGGGGTTTTGTCAATTCGGTCATGGACGCCATTCAGAAGGAAGACACCATCCCGGTGCCGGCGTCCCGCTGGCGTGACTGGCTCAGGCCGGTGGCCGGCCTGGCGGTGGCCGCCGGTGTGGCGACCGTTGCCCTGGTGGGTCTCCAGGGTGGTCAGTTCGGTGATCAGCCGGAAAGTATTGAGGTGGTGCCTGGCACCGCTGCAGACGCAAGCCCCTGGCCTTCATCTGCCCGCTTCGCACCGGCCTCAGCCGGGACGCGATTGGGTATCGATGATCCGGACCCGCTGCAGCGACTCAATAGCTATCGAGTCAACCATACCGACAGCGCTGCCGGTTTGCGGCGTCTGGATTCGGATGAAGATGCTGATGATCAAGAGCCTGTGCCGGATAGCGAGGTTCCTCAGTGATGAAGACAGACGGCTGGTCCAGCGCCGCACGCCTGGCTTGGGTGTTGCTTCTCTGTGGTGCCCCCAGCCATCTTTTCGCTGAAGACGGTGACATCCGTGCCACCCTGATCAATATGGATGCCGCCTTTTCCGGCCAGAGTTTCCAGGGCACCTTCGTGCAGCTTCAGGGCGAGGACGTGGAGACCCTGAAAGTCAGTCACCGCAGTGAGGGCAAGGATTCCCGTGAGCACCTGGTCAGTCTGACCGGGTCCCAGCGGGAACTCATCCGTGACCGTGATTCCGTTCGCTGCATTCATGCCAGGGACGCCGGTGGTGATGTGGATCTGCGACAGTCGGGTACCCGTTTCCATGCTCATCTGGGCAAGCGCCTCGAAAACCTGGGCGACCAATACTACGAGCTGGTGACCCTGGGTAAAGACCGGGTCGCCGGCCGTGACAGCCAGGTTCTGGGTATCCGCCCCAGAGACCAGTTCCGTTATGGTTTCCTGTTCTGGGTAGACAAGGAAACCGGCATGCCCCTGCGCAGTGACATGCTGGATCCCGAAGGTGATGTCATCCAGAAGGTAATGTTTACGGATATTCAGTTTGTCGACGGTATTCCCGATGAGGCCTTTGAGCCGGTATTGGAGGCGGACTCAAGACGTTTTGCCACCCGTCATGCCACGGTATCCGGGCGGGACAAGCAGCGTGAATCCGAGTTGCCGGGCTGGGTGCCGACAGATCTGCCCGGCGGTTTCGAGGCCATTTCCGCACGGCAGAGAACCATGCGACGCGGCGGATCCCTTCATCACCTCATCATCTCCGATGGGCTCGCCCAGATATCGGTCTTCATTGAGCCTCGTCGCGATAATCAGGAGCCCTTCAAGGGCGAGTCTCGCATGGGCACGGTCAATGCGTCCGGACGGTTGGTAAACAATCATCAGGTGACTGTGGTGGGTGAGGCGCCGAAGACGACCGTCATTGCCATCGGTCGCGCCTTTGATCCCTTGCCGGACAGCCTGTTGGCCGGGGATGGGTCGGATTGATTGCCGAGCAGGGCCGTATTGTCGCGCTGGAAGCAAACGCCGCCTGGGTGGAAGCTGCCAGTCGCCGTGATTGTGCCCGCTGTGCTGCCGGCAAGGGTTGTGGCGGTGGATTGCTGGGTCGTTGGCTGGGTAATCGCCTGCACCATATTCGCGCCCACAACCCGTACGGGCTTCCAGTGGACAGCTGGGTAGAACTTGCTCTGGACGAGCGCAAGTTGCTGCTTGCTGCCTGCCTGATGTATCTGCCGCCGTTGTTAGGATTGTTGCTGGGCGCGTCGCTGGCGGGCGCATTATTGGGTCTGGCCGAATGGGTCGTAATACTGAGCGGCCTGGGTGGTTTCGTGATCGGTCTGCTGCCGGCCCGTCTGCTATCAGGACGGCAACGGGGTGCGTCGTTGGCCATGCCGACCATTACCCGGCGCCTGGCGGGGCCACCGTCCGATTGCCCGACCGCCGGGCGGGTGTCTGCCTGAGTTCAGGAGTTGGCTTGTGTCCATGAAACCCGCGACGGACAGCCCGATAACGCTCATTCTCTACGGCCGCCCGGATTGCGGACTTTGTGATGAAATGGCGGAAGCTATCGCAGAGCAGTTTGGTGCCCGGGTTGTGCTGGACAAGCGCGATATCACTGGTGATGCGCAACTTGAGCGCCGTTTCGGCCTGAAAATACCCGTATTGATGCGGGAAGGCGAGGTCATCTGCTTCGGTCGACTGGACGAGGCTCGCCTGCAGCAGCTGCTGGACGCCATCGATTGAGCATCCGAAGCCAGCCTGCGTTTCGGAAGCGGCCCCGGGCCGGTATAATCCCCTCTTTTCGTCATTCTCACTTTTTCGCCGTCCCGAGCGGGGCGGGGTCAACCGATTCGGCGGTTTTACCGCCTTCAGGTCCTTCATGAAGAATATCCGCAACTTTTCGATCATCGCCCATATTGACCATGGCAAGTCCACTTTGGCCGACCGGTTCATCCAGGTCTGCGGGGGGCTCACTCAGCGGGAAATGGCCGAGCAGGTGCTGGACTCCATGGATCTGGAAAGAGAGCGGGGTATCACCATCAAGGCCCAGAGCGTCAGTCTCAACTACAAGGCTCGGGATGGGGAGACCTACAAGCTGAATTTCATTGATACCCCGGGGCATGTGGATTTCTCCTACGAGGTCTCGCGCTCCCTGTTCGCCTGCGAGGGGGCGCTGCTGGTGGTGGATGCGGCCCAGGGCGTGGAAGCCCAGAGTGTGGCCAACTGCTACACCGCCATCGAACAGGGTCTGGAAGTGATCCCGGTATTGAACAAGATCGACCTCCCCGCCGCCGAGCCGGATCGGGTCAAGGAGGAGATCGAGGACATTATTGGTTTGGAGGCGGACGAAGCCATCTCGGTGAGCGCCAAGACCGGGCTAAATGTGGAAGAGGTTCTGGAACAGCTGGTCCGCAAGGTTCCGGCGCCCCAGGGGAATCCGGATGGCCCGCTCAAGGCCCTGATCATCGACAGCTGGTTCGACAACTTCGTTGGAGTGGTTTCCCTGGTGCGTATCGTGGATGGCCGGCTGCGCGGCAATGACCGGATCCGCGTGATGGCCACCGGCAGAGCCCACCAGGTAACGGAAGTAGGCGGTTTCACACCCAAGAAGACCAAGCGGGAGTACCTGGATACCGGGGAAGTGGGCTATGTGATTGCCGGTATCAAGGAAATCGACGGGGCGCCGGTGGGGGATACCCTCACCCTGGATAACCGCCCCTGCGATGAACGGCTGCCCGGTTTCAAGGAGGTGAAGCCCAGGGTGTTTGCCGGCCTGTTCCCGGTGGACAGCAACGACTACGAAGACTTTCGCGAGGCCCTTTCCAAGCTGCGCCTCAACGATGCCGCGCTGTATTACGAGCCGGAAGTTTCCGATGCCCTGGGCTTCGGCTTTCGCTGCGGCTTTCTCGGCATGCTCCATATGGAAATCATTCAGGAGCGTCTGGAACGGGAATACCAGCTGGATCTGATCACCACCGCGCCCACGGTGGTGTATGAGGTGCTGACCACCGATGGTGAGGTCCGTCGGGTGGATAATCCGTCCCGATTGCCGGAAGCAAACCATATCGAGGAGATTCGGGAACCCATTATCCTCGCCAACATCCTGGTGCCGCAGGAATTTGTCGGTCCCGTCATCACCCTGTGTGAAGAGAAGCGGGGCAATCAGAAGAAGATGATGTACCACGGCAAACAGGTACAGCTCAGCTATGAACTGCCCATGAGTGAGGTAGTGCTGGATTTCTTCGATCGCCTCAAGTCATCAAGCCGCGGTTATGCGTCCTTCGAGTATGACTTTGATCGTTTTCAGGTTTCCCAACTGGTCAAACTTGATGTCTTGATAAACAGTGAGCGGGTGGATGCGCTTTCTACCATCGTGCATAAGGATCAGTCCTATTACCGGGGGCGGGATCTGTGTGAACGTATGAAGGAAATCATTCCCCGGCAGATGTTCGATGTGGCCATTCAGGCGGCAATCGGTAATCACATTATTGCCCGTACCACGGTCAAGGCGCTGAGAAAGAATGTCACCGCCAAGTGTTACGGTGGCGATGTGAGCCGGAAGAGAAAGTTGCTCGAGAAGCAGAAGGAAGGTAAAAAGCGCATGAAGTCCATCGGCAAGGTGGATATTCCCCAGGAAGCCTTCCTGGCCGTGTTGCAGGTTGACAAGAAGTAAAGGTCGTCGATTTTCTTGCTCCGTGAACCAATAAAGGGAGGTAAGGCCCTTTCGGGTCATGACAGTAACCGGGAACGTATGCGCCTGAAGGCCAGGCATCCTCTTCGGTTGTTGCTCGTGGCTTGCGGGCTGGATCTGTTATGAATCTTGCTCTTATTCTGGTGCTGGGCACCCTGATTACCGGCCTGATCTGGGCTGCCGATCGCCTGTGGTGGGGAAGGCATCGTCCCAAATCTCACGAGGAGCCCACTCTGGTTGAGTGGAGCCGGGCCTTTTTTCCGGTCCTACTTGTGGTCCTTGTGCTGCGATCCTTTATTGCCGAGCCTTTTCGTATCCCATCGGCGTCCATGATGCCCACACTGCTGGTGGGCGATTTCATCCTCGTCAACAAGTTCTCCTACGGCCTCAGGCTGCCGGTGCTGGAGACTCGCTTTCTGGATATTGGCAGCCCGGAGCGCGGTGATGTGGCCGTATTCCGCTACCCCCCGAACCCCTCCAAGGATTACATCAAGCGTGTGGTCGGTATCCCTGGTGATCATGTGGCCTACCGCGACAAGGTGCTCTACATCAACGGTGAACGGGCGCCGCAGAATTCAGTGGGAGAGTACCGCCCCAGAGAGGTGGACCAGCGCCGGGACCGGGTCTTGCCGGGCAGTGCGTTAATAGAGGAGTATCTGGGGGACATGCCCCATGAGATACTGGTGAGCGCCCACGGCGGCCAATACGGCAATCAGGAGCTGGAAGCAGGTATCATGATTCCCGAAGGGCACTATCTCATGTTGGGCGACAACCGGGATAACAGCCTTGATGGCCGTCACTGGGGCCTGGTTCCCGAAGACCATCTGCGTGGGCGCGCCATGTTCATCTGGCTGAGCTGGGAAGCATTCAATGCATCGCCCCAGTGGAGCCGTATCGGTCAGGCGATTCGATAGAGGGTTAATACCATGAAGCTTAGACATTCACAGCAGGGCGTTACGGCAATTGGCTGGGTTCTGATATTCATGCTGGTGGGGCTGGTTGGTCTGGCGGGTATCCGCCTGTTTCCGGTCTATATGCAATCCATGGCCGTCAATTCCATGATGCAGAGCATCACCACCGATCCGGAGGTGACCGAAGCAGCGCAGATCCGGCGTGCATTGATTCGCAATATGCGGGTGAGCAATATCACCGCCGTGGAACTGGACGCCTTCGAGCTCAAGAATATCGACGGCCGTCGTCATCTGTATGTGGAGTACGACCATCGGGTGCCCTTTATCGGGGGTGTTGATTTCATCGTAACCTTTGAAAAGGCACACGAGTTCAGGAGCCAGTAGCATTGCCTCTGCCAGTACTTGCTGAAAGACTTGGCTACGCCTTTGGCGATGTACAATTGCTGGAGGTGGCACTGACGCATCGTAGCCTGGGTAGGCGAAACAATGAGCGTCTGGAGTTCCTGGGTGATGCGGTGCTGGGTCTGTGTATTTCAGAGCGTTTGTACTCGCTTTTCCCCGAGGTGGAAGAGGGTGATCTGAGCCGTTTGAGAGCCAGCCTGGTTAATCGGGAGGCGCTCGCCGAGATTGCCACTGGCCTCGAGCTGGGGGATTTCCTCAAGCTGGGTGGTGGCGAGCTCAAGAGTGGTGGTTTTCGCCGCAGCTCCATTCTGGCCGATGCCCTTGAAGCCATAATCGGTGCGGTGTACCTGGATGGTGGCTTTCTGTCTGCCAGGGATCTCATCAACAGGCTGTACCGCGACAAGCTGTCCAGTCTGCCGCCGCCACATGAACTGAAAGATCCCAAGACCCGACTCCAGGAGGTACTGCAATCCCGGAGCTTGAGTCTTCCCGAATACGAAGTGGAGCAGATACTCGGCAAGGAACACGAACAGTGTTTCCGGGTAGTCTGTCGCGTGCCTTCCAGTGATCTGAAAGGGCGTGGTGAAGGTGCCAGTCGGCGCAAGGCGGAGCAGTCAGCCGCCGCCGCGATACTGAGGAAACTGGAATCATGAGTGAAGAAGTGACACAGGCCGGTCTTGTTGGTGTTGTCGGGCGGCCGAATGTGGGCAAGTCCACCCTGGTCAATGCGCTGGTGGGGCATAAGGTCAGTATTGTGACCGCCAAGCCCCAGACCACGCGGCACCGGATCATGGGCGTTCTGACCCTGGATGCTTGCCAGTACATTTTTGTGGATACACCAGGGATTCACTCGGATGCGCCGCGGCGCATGAACCAGGCTATGAATCGCGTTGCCCAAACAGCGGCGCGTGATGCGGATGTGGTTGTATTCGTGGTCCAGGCTGGCAAATGGACGGATCAGGACATGCGCATCCTTGATGCTCTCAAGCAACTGGATCTGCCGGTGGGCCTGGTCATCAACAAGGTCGATCAGATCCAGGATAGAGACAGCCTGTTGCCTTTCATTGCCAAGCTGCAGAAGATGGCGGATTTTGCCTTCATCGTGCCCCTGTCTGCGCTCAAGAAGGACAATCTCACCCCTCTGCTGGAGGAGCTGCGTCCCTACTTGCCCGAGTCACCGGCATTTTTCCCCCATGAGCAGCACAGTGACCAGAGCGAGCAGATGCTGGCGGCGGAGGTCATTCGTGAAAAACTCATGGAGCGGGTTCACCAGGAAGTGCCCTATGCACTGGCGGTGCAGGTAGAAAGCCTGGAGCGTGAGGGTGGTTTGATCCGGCTGGGCGCCATTATCTGGATTGAGCGGGAAGGGCAAAAGGGTATTGTGATTGGCCAGGGCGGCAAGGTGTTGAAGGATATCGGCACGGCTGCCCGCAAGGAGCTGGCTGAGTATTTCGGGAAACGAGTCCACCTGGATCTCTGGGTCAAGGTTCGGCCCGGTTGGCCGGATGATCCGCGCCTGCTGGGGAGAATGGGGATATCCTCGGAATGAATGAAAGGCGGCCGCAGCTCCAGGCCGGCTTTGTTCTTCATCAGCGTCCCTACCGGGACAGCAGCCTCATTCTGCACGTATTCAGCCGGGAGCAGGGGCGGTTTGCCTTGGTGGCCCGAGGGGCAAGGCGCCCCAAATCACGACAACGCGGCCTGTTGCAGGCATTTCGTCCTCTGCTGCTGTCCTGGCGTCTGGGCGGTGAAATGGGTACGCTGACATCCGTGGAAGGGGACGGTGCCGCCTATGCCTTGCACGGCGATCGCTTGCTTGCCGGCTTTTATATCAATGAACTGGTATTGCGTCTCTGCGGCCGACATGACCCCCACCCAGCGCTTTATGATCGGTACCGTGACAGCCTGGCGGCGTTGGGCAGCGAGCAGCCATTGTCGGCGGTGTTGAGAGGCTTCGAGAAGGAAGCTCTAGCTTGCCTCGGTTACGCCCTGCCACTGGCAGCGCATTGCCTGGATGGCAGCCCCATTGAGTCGAATCGCCGCTATCGTTTCGATGTGGATGCCGGCGCCCAGCCCCTGTCGCTTGAGGAAACTGCGCGCGGCTATTCAGGGCGCACGCTGCTGGCGTTGCTTAATGATGACTGGACGGATCGGGAGGCATTGTCCGAAGCCAGACTGCTACTGGCTTCAGCCTTGTCACCGCATCTGGGCAGTCAGCCACTGAAGACAGCACAAGTATTGAGAAACCTGCGTCGACGAGGCTTGAGTGATGGCGATCGTGACAATTCCGGTAAAGGGGAATAGGGAATGAGCAGTATTCATCTCGGGGTCAATGTGGATCATGTGGCAACCCTTCGCCAGGCGCGGGGTACCGCCTATCCGGATCCGGTTCAGGCTGCCTTGCTGGCTGAAATGAACGGTGCGGACAGTATTACCATTCATCTGCGGGAAGATCGCCGACACATTCAGGATAGGGATGTGCGAATCATGAGCGAGACCTTGCAGACGCGCATGAATCTGGAAATGGCGGTGACGGAAGAAATGATCCGCATCGCCAGTGAACAGCGCCCCTTTGCCTGCTGTCTTGTCCCGGAGCGACGGGAAGAGCTGACGACCGAAGGTGGCCTGGATGTGGCTGGGCAAAAGTCCGCCCTCAAGCCGGTGGTGGCGCGACTGACGGGGGCCGGCATTCGGGTGTCCCTGTTCGTTGACCCGGAGCCCCGCCAGATCAAGGCGGCTGTCGCTGTCGGCGCACCCGTGGTGGAGTTGCACACCGGCCAGTATGCTGAATCGGAACGTGATGCAGTGGAAAGTACACTGGATCGTATTCGCGACGGTGCCAAGCTGGCGTCTGACAAGGGACTGATCGTACATGCCGGTCATGGCCTGCATTACCACAATACTCAGGCGGTTGCGGCAATTGCCGAGATCAGCGAACTCAATATTGGCCATGCCATTATTGCCCGTTCCGTGCTTACCGGCCTGCCGGAAGCCGTGCGGGAAATGAAGACGCTGATGGAAGCCAGTCGGGCGGTCGTCTGATGGTTGGCGGGGACAGTGTGCCGGGGCTTTTCGGGGTTGGTACCGATCTGGTCGAAGTAGCACGTATCCAGCGGGCCTATGAGCGTTGGGGTGAGCGCTTTGTGGATCACCTCTTGATGCCCGCCGAGCTGGAAGAGTTTGCTCGCAGCAAGCGACAGGTACGCTACCTGGCCATGCGTTTTGCGGCCAAGGAGGCGCTGGTGAAGGCGCTGGGAACCGGTTTTCGGCAAGGCATGTGGTTACGGGACGTGGGGTGTTGTCAGCATACTAGCGGCAAGCCTTATCCGATTTTCTCCGACAAGGCGGAGGAGTTGAGGTCAGAGCGGGGCGCCGGCCAGGCGGAGATCAGCCTCACCGATGAAGCCGGTCTGATTGTGGCGTTTGCAGTCATGCTGAAAGCCTGAGTATTCCGGGCGTGGCCTGATTCACGCCGGCACGATGGCGCGTCATGATTGACGAATTTCACTGAGAACGGAATCTACCTCGATAGCGACCGCGTCCAGGATTCTGCTCAGCGCATCCAGATCCGCATTGCCGTGAATGATTTCTCGAATGGTTTCACAGTTGCCTTGTAGCGCCCGGAAACCGCAGAAGGCCGCCGTGCCTTTCATGGTGTGAACTTCGGAATCAAGGCCGTCCAGGTCACCTTCCTTCAGGTATTGGCGAGCTTTATCGAGCTGGGCCGGCAGGTCGCTTTCCACCATGCCGGCAATCTCCGGCCGCAGGCGACCATCCGGATCCCGGCCCATGGGTTGTGCCGGCGCTGTAGTTGGCTGTCCGGGTGAAGCGTCTGTGTTTTCCACAGCGTCCTCAGGGCTTGCCTTCTCACGGCGCTTTTTCTGATAATCATCCAGCGCACGCCGTATACGATCAATCATCGCTTCCGCACGCACTGGCTTGACTAATACACCATCCAGACCACCGTCCAGGCAGCGCTTGTGCTCTTCCTCGCTAGCGCTGGCAGTCAAGGCCAGGATAGGGGTCTTGTCAAAGCCGAAATCCGCCCGCAGTTTCTGGCTGGTTTCGAGCCCATCCATGCCGGGCAGTTGTATATCCATGAGCACCAGATCTGGTTGCCAGTGTTCGGCAACCTTAAGTGCTTCATGGCCGTCTTCCGCGGTTCGTACTTCTGCTCCTGCCGATTGCAGGAACTCCAGTACCAGATGTCGATTGATTCGATTGTCTTCCACCACCATGAGACGTAGGCCATCCAGTCGATGGAGGACCGCGCTATCGTGTTCTTCTGGTGGTGATTCCGGGTGAAGGGAGCGGCCTTGATGAATGGTTTTCAGCGCACTACCCAAGGCCTGTCTGGAAAGGGTAAGTGGCAGGCAGCCGGCGCCTGTTTTCTGCTGGATTTCGCTTAGCTCCGCCTTGTCCTGGCTGCTGGCCAGAATGATCCAGCGTTGGGGAGGGAAAGGGGATTCCGACATTGCCTGCTTCAGGGCTTTATGAATGCCACTGGAATGAATATGTCGTCTTGGTAATACACAGATAGCGACAGGGTACTCGACATCAAGAGCCTGGAATATTCGCGGCCAGTCATCGGGCCGTTCCGGCAAGGCAATGGACGCCACGGGACAGTCGAGATTGCCCAGACGCTGGGCAACGGCTTCTGTTAACTCCTGATCAGGGCCGAGAAGGCAGACGGCATGGATGGTTTCTTTGGGAGCCTCGATCACCGAATCAAGCTTGATCGGGATCTCGATGGTGAAACGGCTTCCCTGGCCCGGCTCACTCTCTACGGTGATGCGCCCTCCCATCAGGCGTGTCAATTGATCGCAAATCACAAGGCCGAGGCCTGCGCCCTGGTGACGTCGGGCGCTAGAGCTATCAAGTTGTGTGAAGGCCTGAAACAAGCGGCGATGGTCTTCCTGACTGATCCCAATACCGGTGTCGATGATGGACAGCCGGAGCAGGCCATCATCTGCTGTCGTTCGGTGAATCTCCGTCTCAACCTTTACGCTGCCCGTATCAGTGAATTTGCAGGCATTGGACAACAAATTGCTGATGATCTGGCGCAGTTTGACCGGGTCACCCTTGAGCCGGGACGGCAGGCTTGACCGGGGGTGCCAGATAAGGTCAAGTCCCTTGTCGTAAGCACTGGGGGCCATGATGGTAATGATCTCTTCCAGTAACTCTTCGAGGTTGAAGCTGCTGCTCTCAACTTCAACCCTGCCTGCCTCGATGCGGGATAGATTCAACACATCTTCCAGTAGAGCAAGAAGGGATTCTGCTGATCGTTGAATGGTTTGAATATAGTCCTTCTGAGCATCGCCGGTACTGGTTCTGGCGAGCAGCTGGGTGTAGCCAAAAATGGCATTCATCGGCGTCCGGATTTCATGGCTGATATTGGCGAGAAACTCGGACTTTATACGGTTCGATTCTTCGGCGCGCTTGCGCGCAAGATCCAGTTCCACATTCTGGATTTCTACCGCTTCCAGCGTTTCCCGGAGATCGGCAGTGGACTGTTCTATCTGGGCCTCCATGCGTTCACGAGCCATTTGTATTTCAGTTGCCAGCTCATTAAACCCACGTTCGAGTAATGCTGTCTCCCCCCGAGAGCGTACACTGACTCGGGTGTCCAGCTGATTGTTGCCAAAATCTCTGAATGCCTGAACGACCCGATTAATGGGGCTGACAATGTTAAGACTGGCTCGCATGGCGATGGCAGAGGCAATCAAAAGGCCGGCGAGAATGAGCAGAACGCCAAAGCGAAGCACCTCTGCCTGGCGAGTCATAAGCGGTCCGGCGGACAGTTCAACAACTAGATGTCCAATGACAAGGTTGTTTTGCTCTCCGGTCGTCGCATCATAGGCAAAAAGGCCTTCAAATTCGCCAATGGGGTCGTCGGCAATCCGTATATCGGACTCGAAGCGAAGTCTATCCTCTCTGTTTGGATAGAAGAGGGTGGCCCATCCTGATGGCCTTTCACTGTCAACCGGTGACTGGGCTTCCGACAACACCTCCCCTTCCACATCCATTATGCGTACCAGGGAAACGTCGGCCTCATCCACAAGACGGTTGGCCAGTTGTTGCAGTACATCTCGGTTGCCCGAAAGAACGGCAAATTCGCTGGCAGGTGCCAGGTGGCTGACAATAGCCTCCCCCAGTTTCTGCTGCGATTCGTGTAGGTCGGCAACGCGGGTCATCAGAAGGTATCCGCCGATCACAAGGCTGAGTAGCAATGCCGGGAGCAGGGCGACAAGCAATATCTGGGTGCGGAGCCTAAGGTGCATCATGTGTCTCCAAATCCTGAACGCGTTGCCGCAATGTTGTGTCCGATGGCAGTGGCAGGCGAAGCGAGCGGGCCAGCTCCCGGTTGCTACTGATCTGAAAATCAGATGGGTGCTGCCCAGAGGGCCAGTCACTGGCCTTCATCTTCAATAGTCGCTGCAGGTGAACAGCGCTTTCTTCACCCAACGCCCGGGGGAGAGAGTGAATAGCAGCCACGCTTCCTGCCGATACCAATCCGGAGGAGTATCCGAGTACCGGAAGGTTCTCGCGGAAACTGTGCAGCAGGAGCGCACGAAGATTGGGTGCGGGCATGATTTCCGAGCCAGGCAGGACCAGCAGGGCATCCGCACTGTTTCGCATGACTCGCACGGCACGAATGATCTCCGTTCGAGTTTGTACTGAATTAAAATGCAGAGTCAGGCCCATGGATTCCGCTGCCTGACCAAGGCTTTCCTTCAAGTCTTCATCAAAACCGGAGGAGAAAATGGCCAGATCTTTGGCTTCGGGGAAGAGAGATCGAGCCAGGGCTATGTGTCGTTCCGGTGCCTGATCGATGAACAGCCCGCTCAAGTGACGGTCTGGATGAGCCGCCTTGAGGCGATGGAAAGTCTGGGAGGGGATCATGCTGGCCATGACCGCCTGACTGGTGTTCTCCAGTGCCCAGCGTGTAGCAGAGGTTCCGACACTGAGAATCAGACTTTCTTCGTCAAGAGAGTCAGTGTCAATGGCATCCTTGTCGAGATAGAACTGGCTGAATGCCTTGACTGTTTCCGGGAGCCTGGATTCGAAGCCATGCCGGAAATCCATATAGGGCGTGGTTTGATCACTGAGTACGATTCGTACATCGGAAAATGAAGAGTACTCATTTGCGTTGCCCGTTGTGGCTGCGGCTTGAAATGCCAGACATAGGACGAGGATTCCAGCGCCCCGCAGGGGGCGCTGGAAGGTATTCCTTCTAGCCACCTGTGCAGTATTTCTGTTTTTGTTTCTGAGGTTTTTCATTCTTCCCTGATACCGTTTTATATGATTTCCGCCCGGTCCTGGGCGCATAGCTCTGTCGGCTATTTTCTCATTTTTTGTCAATTAGAACGGGATCCGGATTTCACCGAATATTCTTCGATCAAAGCGGTTCCTGGGGCGGCTGTCATCATAAGTGCCCTGAACGCTCTGGATTACCAGTGCTACCCGTGTGCTGTCCGGGTCTGCTTGCAGCCGGTGGGCGATCCGGAAGTCCAGACGTTGTGTTCGATCGACACCGTCGTTGAGATTCATGATGTTGTAGTCACTGTAATAGAAATACTGACCACTGATTTCCGTTTGTGATGACAGGCGATAGAGACCCAGGAGGCTGATGTTGTGCCTCGGGCCGCTTTCGGAGATCGCCGTCAGGCTGTCCGTGCTGGTGATTCGCTTGTAGGCATAGGTTGCACGGATGCGACTGGCCGCTGAGGGGCGGAAATCCAGCTCGGTTTCCAGGCCGCGCACTCGCGCCTCATCCGTGTTCCCAAAGTCGATGGCCCAGCCGTCATAGGGGTCGTCAGGGAAGGGCGCCGCCATGTACATGATGATGTCGGAGATTTCATCATAGTGAAGGCGGGTATCCAGGCTTAGCTGCTGGTTTGCGGACTCGAACACATGACCGATCTCCACGCTATCCACGGTTTCACGGGAGAGCCCCCCTGATGCATGCACCACCTGCCGTTGATCGACGGGCATATCAATGGCCCAGTCGCCCATCTCCTCGATCAGGACAGGGGTCCGTGTAGCGCGGGCAGCGGCAATGCGCAGGGTGTGTTGCGGATTGATGTGATAATTGAGGCCCAACCGGGGAGAGAGGCTGGTGTCGGTAATCTCGTCTTCCTCCAGCATGGCGCCGGCGTTGACGGTAACGCTGTCACCGGGTTGCCATTCCAGTTGTGCGAAGGTGCGTAAAAAGCGGTTACTGCCTGGGCCATCGGGGAAATAGCCCGCCGGTGAGCGGACTTCGTCTTCCCGCCAACCCAGTCCCCAAAGGAACCGTGTGCTGTCGCCGGCCTGAAGGGTGTGCTGGAGCTCAGCCTCACTTCGCCGGCTTCGACGGGATTCATCCACGAAAACCTGCACAAAACCCAGCGCCGGCATTGGCCGGGAGAAATGGGTTTCTTCAATTCTTTCTTCGCTGTGATCCAGTCGAAATTCCAGCAGGTTTCCCGCCCGTGTCTGTGCTTCCCAGTTGATCTGGCCGAACTGATTTTGCCAATACTGTTCCCGCGGCGGTTCGAAAGCCGGGTGACTACGCCCCCATTCATGCCGCCCCCGATTGTAGCCCCCCCGAAACGATAGATTGCTGCTGGGGCCGGTCAGAACACGCAACTGGCCATTGATGAAGCGATGGCTCTTGCCGTCGAATTCCGAGACTCGGCTGTCGAAGCCCTGATCCCCCCACTGGGCGGCAGACAGGCTCCAGTCCGTGCGTTCCGATGAACCAAAGCGGCGCACCAGGCCGCGATGAACAAAGTCATCCCCCGCCAGTACTTCCATCTCGCCGCCGCTGCGGTCGGCGGGATCCCGGGTGATGATGTTGATGGTGCCCAGCAGGGCATTGGTGCCGAAGGCGTGGCTGTTGGGGCCCCGGGTCACTTCGATGCGTTCGATGTCACTGACTGCGTAGGGCAGGGCCGGCCAGGGCACGCCACCGAAGCTGGGGGTGTAGACACTGCGACCATCCACCAGCACTTCCAGGCGTCGGGAGTAGGATTCGGCGGTTACCCCCGGTGTCACGGAAGGCCAGTGCCCGAAGGTGTAACTCACCACCATGCCTGGCACCAGGCGCAGCAGTTCCTGTATCTCCCGGGCGCCGGAGGCCTCGATCATCTCCCGGTCGATGACGCTCACCGAGGCCGGCGAATCGCCGGTGGCCTGGCGCAGGCGGGATCCCGTCAGTACCCGGGGCATGTCATCCAGGTAGGCCCCTTCGGAGAGGATCTGCTGTTCTGCCCCCAGGGGCGCAGCCGCACAGCTCAGCCCCAGCAAGACTGCACACGCGATGTGGGCGGTACGGGGCCGCATGGCCCGACGAATCAATGGCATTGCCTGGTCCTCAATGGCTGGCGGCACGCCCCGTCCGGCGAGGCTGCTGCGTTCAGTTGTCAAGATACCGTGTGACCGCTCATGGGTCCATGCATCTGGCGGCTCCGGCTTTGATACACTGCCCGCTTGTTCCGGTGGGAGGCGACGGTGAACATACTTGCATTCGACATTGAGACGGTGCCGGATACCGATTCCGGACGCCGGATTCTGGATCTGGGTGACCTGGACGACGCGGATACCGGTCGTGCCATGCTGCACCGCCGACGACAGGAAACCGGCGGGCGGGATTTTCTGCCCCTGCATCTGCACCGGGTAGTGGCTATTTCGGTGGCCCTGCGCGAGGGGGAGCGCTTTCAGGTCTGGACCCTGGGTGACCCGGAGGCTGGAGAAGCAGAGATCGTGTCGCGTTTCTTCGAGGGGCTGGAGCGATTCCAGCCGGATCTGGTGTCCTGGAACGGTTCCGGCTTCGATCTTCCGGTCCTGCATTACCGCGCCCTCTACCACGGTATCGCCGCCCCCACTTACTGGGAGACCGGCGATAACGCCCAGGCCTTTCGCTGGAACAATTATCTCAACCGTTTCCACGCCCGCCATCTGGATCTCATGGACGTGATGGCCGGTTATCAGGCGCGGGCCACCGCCAAGCTCGATGAGGTGGCCGTGATGCTGGGCTTGCCGGGGAAGCTGGGCATGCATGGGAGCCTGGTCTGGGACCGGATACTGGATGGGGACATCGCCGCGGTACGTGATTACTGTGAAACCGATGCCTTGAACACCTATCTGGTCTTTCTGCGTTTCGAGCTCATGCGGGGCCGTCTCGACCGCTCCGCCTACGCGGAGGAGCAGCAACGGGTGCGCCGCTTCCTGAAAGAGAGTGACGGCAAGCATTTCGGGCAGTTTCTCGAGCAATGGCAGGATCAACCCGTCTGGGAGGGGCAGGACAAGCGTGGCGGCTAAGGCAAGAAAAGACGTTCAGATGGATATCCAGATTCGTGACCTGGCCCATGACGGCCGGGGCATCGGCACGGGCGACGACGGCAAGACCTTCTTTGCTCACGGCGCCTTGCCCGGGGAGCAGGTTCGGGTGCGGCGGGAGAAGAAACGCCGCGACCTGGATGAAGGGGTAACCGAAGCCGTGTTGTCTCCGTCCAAGGACCGGGTAGAGCCCCGTTGCGCGGCGTTCGGTCAGTGCGGTGGCTGCTCCCTGCAGCACCTGTCGCCGGAGGCCCAGCGCGGTGCAAAGCAGCACATGCTGCTGGAACAGCTGCAGCGTCTGGGTGGTGTGGCGCCGCAGGAGATTCTGCCGACCCTGACGGGCCCGGAATGGGGCTATCGCCGCCGGGCTCGCCTCGGGGTCAAGGATGTGCGTCGCAAGGGGCGGGTGCTGGTGGGCTTTCGTGAACGCCGGACCCCCTATGTCACCGATATGGTCCGTTGCGAAGTGCTGATACCGGAAGTGGGCGAGCGCCTTGAGGCGCTGTCCGAGTTGATTGGGCGCCTGTCCATTCGGGATCGTCTGCCCCAGATCGAAGTCGCCGCCGGCGATGAGCATATCGCCCTGGTATTGCGGCATCTGGAGCCGTTCACTGCGGAAGATCTGGCCATTCTGGCCGATTTCGAGGCGGACAGCGGTTTCTGGCTCTATCTCCAGCCCAAGGGCCCCGACACGGTCCGGGCCTTGAACGAGGCCGCGCCACCCCTTAGCTACCGTCTGCACCGGCATGATGTGGATATCCGCTTCCTGCCCACGGACTTCATCCAGATCAATCGTGAGATCAATTGCCGCATGATCGACCAGGCCCTGGACTGGCTGGGCGCCGGGCCTGGCGAGGCGGTACTGGACTTGTTTTCGGGCCTGGGCAATTTTGCCCTGCCCATAGCCCGTCAGGGCGCGCAGGTGACAGCCGTGGAAGGGGAGGCCGGTCTCGTGGCCCGGGGGCGTGACAATGCGGAGCGCAATGGCTTGGCCGAGCAGGTGGATTTCCATGTGGCCAATCTGTTCGAGGATGTGAGCCGGGAGCGCTGGGCAAAAGGCCGTTACAGTCGTGCGGTGCTGGATCCGCCTCGCAGCGGTGCCCGGGAGATCATTCCCCAGTTGGGCCGCATGGGGGTGGAGCGCATCCTCTATGTGTCCTGTCATCCCGCGACTCTGGCTCGGGATTCCGGCCAGCTGGTCAATGAGGAAGGCTACACACTGCGTGCCGCCGGCATCATGGACATGTTCCCTCATACCGGCCATGCGGAAGCCATGGCCGTCTTCGAGCGCTGACAATGGCAAGAGAGATAGAACGCAAGTATCTGATCCGCGATGAGGCCTGGCGCCAGTCCGTGGACGTTCGGCTTCTGTTTCGCCAGGGTTACCTGAGTGATCACCGTGGAGGTGGCAAGGCGTCGGTACGGGTCCGGGAATGTGGCGACCAGGGTGAGCTGAATATCAAAAGCCTGGAGTTGGGCGTCAGCCGGCAGGAATACGAATACCCCATACCCGTAGAGGAAGCTCGTGAGATGCTGGATAGCCTTTGTCAGGGGCCTCGGATCGAGAAGTACCGGCACTGGGTCAGGGCCAAAGGGCATGTCTGGGAGATTGATGAGTTTCTCGGCGATAATGCGGGCCTGGTGGTAGCCGAAGTGGAGCTAGACAGCGAATCCCAATCCGTTCAGCGGCCTGACTGGCTGGGGTTGGAAGTCACTCATCTTGAGCGCTACTACAATGTGGCGCTGGTGCGGCATCCCTACAGCCAATGGAGTACTGAAGAACGGGAAGCGCGAGATGCGCATTGAGGTGGACATTGCCACTCAGCGCCTGCGTTTGCTGGACGCCGAGCGGCTGCTGGCTGAATGGCCGGTGTCCACAGCGCGTAACGGTCCTGGCGAGCGGCTGGGCAGTGGTTGCACGCCGAGGGGCCGCCATGTCATCCGCGCACGCATAGGCGATGGTCTGCCGTCCGGCAGTGTATTTGTCGGCCGGCGGCCTACCGGAGAAATCTGTGACGAGCAGCTGTTTGCCCGAGAGCCGGATCGGGACTGGATTCTCAGTCGCATTCTTTGGCTATCAGGGCTCGAGCCAGGGCGCAATCGTCTGGGCAATGTGGACAGCATGCGTCGCTTTATTTACATCCATGGAACCCCCGACGTGTACCCCATGGGCGTGCCCTTGTCGGCCGGCTGTATTCGCATGAGAAACCAGGCCGTGATAGAACTCTTCGACCGGGTACCGGTTGGTACCGAGGTCATGATTCGGGAGTGAGCATGGTAGCGGGTCCGGTGATGATTGATGTGGCGGGCACTGAGCTGTCGGCCGAGGACGCGGAGCTACTTCGGCATCCCGCCGTGGGTGCGGTGATCCTGTTCAGCCGTAACTATGAGAACCCCGCTCAGTTGCGCGATCTCGTGGCTGCAATTCGTGCCTGTCGCGAGACGCCCTTGCTCATCACCGTGGACCAGGAGGGGGGGCGGGTTCAGCGTTTCCGCGATGGCTTTACCCGCCTGCCACCCATGTCCTTGCTGGGTGCCCTCTATGAGGAAGATTCCGCGAATGGACTTCTGATGGCAGAGCTGTGTGGCTGGGTGCTGGCCGGCGAGCTGCGAGAGCAGGACGTGGATCTGAGCTTTGCTCCGGTGGTGGATCTGGATTTTGGCGCCAGCGCCGTCATCGGGGACCGGGCTTTCCACGACGATCCGGACGTGGTGTTCCGTCTGGCGCGTGCTCTGATTACGGGCATGCGAGCCGGTGGCATGGCGGCCACGGCAAAGCATTTTCCAGGACATGGCGGGGGCGTGGCCGACTCCCATGT
>SL_3KL_010_SEDDRAFT_10001445_pt1 | contig 21543 bp, 18 predicted proteins | sample SodLakKL_010_SED_2_FD_10381 | JGI IMG/M metagenome (IMG submission 10381) | reverse complement strand
TCATCCACAAAGCCGGTTATAATTACAGATTCGGATTGCAATTTTTTCAACATCGGCGGCGGATTGTTACCCACAATGTAGATGACAGCCTCGGGAATCCTTTTTTTGATTTTCGGAAATACCTCTTCCAAAAACCAGTACATGCCGTCATGGTTGGGCACATAACTCATAGAACCCGTAAATACCATCGAATAGGGTTCAATCATCGAACCGAAAGGTTGAAAGTATGCCGTCTCTACGCCGTTGGGAATCACAAAATTTGGAATCTCCGGTGCATGCTTTTTGATGATTCCAGCATCAACTTCTGAAGTGGAAAATATGGCATTCTGTTTTCGGAAAATTTCTATTTCCTCTTTCCTGCTTTTTTCAAACTCACGCTTGTAAAATACTTTTCTTACCGGAGACCAGCTCAACTGGCTCATCCGCCTGAAATTTTCAAACTCAACATTATGAGCATCAACAATTCGGACAGCATCCGTCTGTAATGAAAAATGGCCCATTGCCGAAAATTCAAAAACCACAAAATCGAAATCATCTCCAGCCAGAATCCGGTTCAACAGTTTTTGAAATTCGTCTGATTGTGCCCAGTTATACCAATAGCTGTGAGGTGTGAACAAAGTGGTAATTTGCCCCAACCGGTGATAGCGAGCTTTTTTTCTGTTGAGTAAATGCATCTTCCCCTCCAATGAAGGGAATGATTTTTTGAAATATTCGAGATTGCCAAGCTCGCAATATCCCGCTACGGTTACATCATGATAAGCCGAAAAATGTTTTAGTAGATGCCAGATACGAAGGGCGCCCCCAAAATTTGGTGGTGCGGGGATGTAAGGGATTACATGTAATATTTTCATTAACTTACCTCAGTCTAATTTTAATTATAACTTTCGTGATCATTTTAAATATCTCTTGTTGTTCGAATCCATTTCATTTCCCGTTGGGCTGACAGTGCTTTTATGTACATCTTTATTTTCCAGAGAATATAAATCGGGATATACAGCATAGATTTATATAGCATTCTGTCTGCTTTTGCTGTTTTCAGCCCCAACAGAAGATGGAAAACACCTGCAAAAATCAAGAGGACCCAAAGCCATAATGCAGTGGGAGCAATCCAACCGAAAATCCACATCAAAAAAGAAAGCACGGTCATTATTGAGACGAACAACATCATATTCACAAATGGGGGTGTGATGAGGTCAATGAAGACATCAAAAAACCGGATTGATCTGTGCCTGATTGCTTTTTTAAGAAAGATTCCAGCAAAATTTTTGGTGATTTGAGACCTGCCTCTCTCCCATCGCGAACGCTGCGATTCTGCATTTCTGGAATGAACTGGCATCTGAGCCCAGACTACGGCTTCGGGGGAAAATTCTATTTTGTAGCCTTTCAGAATCAGAGTTAACCCAAACTCCACATCTTCGGTTAACGACCATGCCTGCCAGGGTACATCTCTGAGAACATCTGTCCTGAAACACATACCATTTCCTCTCAGGCCTGCAAATAAGCCGAAATTTTTCCTTCCCAGCGGTTTAATGAAATTGGTCAGAATAAATCCAATTCTTGTAGATTCTATACTCCAGTTTCCCGGTTGGGGGAGTACCAGATCATTACTTTGAATGACGGGCATTCCCTGCTCCAGATAATCATTCATTACAGTTAAAAAATTACCGGATATCAGGCTGTCTGAATCAATGACAATCACAGCGTCATAATCTGCGGAGGATTGAAGTAGTTTTTCAAAACCCCAGCTCAATGCATACCCTTTTCCCCGTTTTTTATCATCCGTGCGCTCCCACACAGTTGCCCCCAGGCCGGTGGAAATTTCTGCCGTCTGATCTGTACAGTTATCAGCAACCACAATCACATCAAAGAGCTTGTTTGGATAGTTGAGGCTAAAAAGGCTGTAGATCGTTTTTGCAATCATTTTTTCCTCATTATGAGCCGGAATGACAATGGCGAACCTCCTGTATAATTTGGCATTGAATTGTTCGATCGGTTTTACATAGGTGGCTGAGATACCGAGAATCACCTGATAACCGATCATCAGGAATGAAATGGCTAACAGCAAATACAGGAAAAGTTCAATTGCAATCATTCGCTTATTTATTTTTAAAAAGGTTAAGGTTCATGAATCACATAGTATCCAATCACATAAGAAAATATGGCTGTAAAGTTTATAGCTGGTTCATTGACGTAATAGTTCTTAAATGAGTCCTCATAATTTTTTGCAGGGTATGCCGAAATTATTCTGTTTCTGAGAAGCACATGGTTATTCGGTCCGCCAACCAGCATTCCTGCTACAGGTACCCCAAAATTTCCCATCTCAGATAATTGATGATAAGGGTGATGAACAGACCTGCTGCCTGCACCCGTAATTTGTGAGAGATTTACAGGGTTTCGGCCAAGTATGAAATGAAGCTGATCCAATGCCGCATTGTAATACATTTTTTTACCCGTGAGCATGTGCAACTGTATCAGATCGAAAGCATAAGCCAGCCCAACACTGTTAGAACCCCAGTAATATTCAGTGTGTCTGATCAAATTCTGATAATTATTTCTCTTGCGGTTATGGAGAATCCGATCTCCATGATCAATCCAGGCCTCTTTCAGTTTTATGTGTTCATGTGGAAATTGCTCTTCAAGCCGGGCGGCAAAAAAAGCTGCCANACAAAGACTGTGTACATTTTTCCAGCTCAGCGGTTGAAATTGACGCAACAGCAATGTGTGATTGTTTAAAANATAATTCAGCAAAATTTCACTGCCGGTCAGCCTGTAAAGCTCAATAGAAGCCCATAAGCGTTCATCTCTGTCATCCGCATCACCATATTCACCTCCGTAAACATCCGGCGGATTCATAAAACCACCGATTGGCCGAATAACCGGATTCGTTTGCAGGAACTCCCAGCCCATTAGCGATGCCTGTTTTAGTTCTGCAGAGAAAGCAGGATCATACAAATCATAGAGACGAGCCCCCAGGGCGCTGACCGCTGTAAAAGATGCTGTAGCAGCCGTACTGATTTCAAAAAGATATCTTTCTGCCGGGTCGTTATGAGGCAAAAATTCACCGATCCACCATTTTTGTGAGACTTTGTGATATACGGCACCATCAGTCCGCTGCATTTTAAGCAGCCAACGCAGCGCATAACTGATTTCATCCAGCAGGTCGGGTTTGCCGTTGCCCGATTCAGGAATGTGAAGTTGGCTGTCGGTAAAATAAACTTCCTGTAATTCAAAAAGATAGAGTAGCAGGGCGGCACTTAAAGTGGTATTCACCGTAAATTTGTTATAGTCACCGGCATCGTGCCAGCCTCCTGATACATCCAGGCGGCTGTCCGGATCATCATAAAACGGGGCATCATCCAGATGGCAGGCTTCATAATGCCACTCTGAAGCATTTCCCACTTTGGTGCCACATCTGTGGAAATAAAAACTGCGCAGAGACAGGTTCAGTGCATCCCGGTAAATATCATGCGAAATAGCAAACGGTTGCGACCGAATAGTATCCGAGGAAATAGTGCGAATATAATACTTTCCGTCTTCTCCAAATAAAGAAAAATCGATAATCGAAACCTGATCACCGCTTGCACTATCAGGTGGTTTCGTAGGGCCGGTTATTCCTTTGAAAACCACTTCATCACGATCGGCATGTACTATTTCAAATGTTTCAGAATCATGATTAATCAGCAGTGCCTGTTTGGGTGCATCTGTTTGATATCCCACAAGATTGACAGCTATAAACGATGTTGACGGCTTTTCCCTGCAAGACACAGCCATTGCACCAAAAATGATAATCACGAAACAAAGATGGATGTTCATGGCACCTCGTCATATTTATAAAACTGTTCAGGTTTTATCTGATTCAACTCTGATTTTACCGGGAGAACTTCTTCTGCTATAGATTGAAAAAATTTCTCAATTGTATGATACTGCAGTATATGTTTTCTGGCTGCCTCTCCCATTTTTCTGCACCTCTCCGGATTGTTCCATAATTCCAAAATGGCTGCCCGAAGTGCTTCGGAATCGCCCTGGCGAACAAAAAAACCGTTTATTCCATGCTGCAGCAGATCTCTCTGGCCTTTAACCTCCGAACAGATCACTGTTTTTCCCATTGCCATGGCTTCAAGCATTACCGTAATGCCATTATCCGTATCTGTTTTTAAAAGCGGCACAACTACAAATTTTGACTGTGCATACATCCGCCGCAATTCATAAAAACTTTTTTTCTCAACAGTGATGTGTTCGGGCAAATTATCGATCCGGTACAGCTGTTTCACCGTATCAAACAATTCACCCCTGGCGGTTCCCGTGGCTATATGGCACGGAATATTGAGAGGGCGAACGGCATCAATCAAAGTGGAATAGTCTCTCATCTCCATGCCGGCAGAACTGATGATGGTCTGTTCACAATCTATAGGCCGCCAGAAATTTTGATCCACCCCGTATTTGGTCAATTTCAGTTTTTCTTCCTGAATTCCAATTTTTTTCAAAGCAAATTTATACTGAACAGAAGACCACAAAATGATTTTGGTCAGCAGCGGGTGAACTCTTCTTAAAAACCAGACTTTCTCCGTTGAGCTTAACCAGCTTGAAAGAAAAATATGAGGCGTTCGGGATCCGGTTATTTTCTGAAGAAATGCCAGCGGTAATCCGACTTTTTCATAAAATGAAAGAATGGCTGAATATCTTTTATGAATGATAAATGCCTCAACGGTTTGAGCCAAAAAACACGGTATCAATCTGTAGAAAAATCGTCTGATTGCCGGAACCTGTGTTTCCAGAAACCGTTCGTCAAGAACTTCAGCTGAAATCAAATCTTCAAGTAACTTAACCCGGGGTTGCAAGTCCATTCGTTCCCGTTCCCTGATTTCGTTATCCGGCGGCTTATTCATCCCCTGCGATATGATAAACAAGGTCTTTTTCATTGTTTTTGATTTAACCCTCGGTCCATACTGAAAGCTATACCTGTACAGCTCTCAGTGCTTTGTGTTGTACGTTGTTTTCATGCATAACCTGATGTGCAACATCAATAATACTTTCCGAAAACTGCTCAAGATTATGGTTCAACTCGATATATTTTCTTGCTGCTCTCCCCATTTTTTCACATCGCTGCGGATCATTCCAAAGCTCTTCAATAGCATTTTTCAGCGCAAGCGGATCTCCCTGGGGTACAAATATACCTGTCACTCCATCCTGAATAACATCTACCTGGCCTTCGGTTTTTGAACAGATTACAGGTTTTCCCATTGCCATAGCCTCGAGAATGGTTGTTAGCCCATTGTCTGAATCGGAAGGCAACAAAGAGATCACCACAAATCGTGAGCGGGCATACAGATCTCTCAATTCAACATAATTTTTCTTACCGATGGTAATCCCGGCGGGTAGTTTTTTGATATCATACAGTTTTTTTACAGTATCAAAAATTTCACCTCTTGCATCGCTCACTGCAATATGACAAGGAATTGATAGTGACCCGAGTGCCTGAACCAGGGTGGGATAATCCCGTGCTTCCATACCTGCAGAACATATCATATCTGTTTCTGCAGGTTGAAGAGTCCAGAATTCCTGATCGGTGCCTCGCTTTATTAAAACAATTTTATTTGGTTCAACACCGAGCTTGTCGATTGCCAATTTTCGTTGATTTGATGACCAGATAAGAAACCGGCATACCGAATCTTTAACCTTCCGGAGGTACCACATTTTGATTTTGGATTTCCGGGGATCAGGCGATGTAATTCTCGAAATAACCAATAGATGATTGGACTTTTGTCTGAGCAGTTTGAAAACAAAAGCCAACTGAAATCCCACTTTTTCATACTGTGATAAAATGATGTCGTATTTTTTATGGATAAAAAGGGTCTCAATAATTTGTGAAACGGGCACAGGCAGCCATTGATAAAATATTTTTCTGATGGGTGGTGTAATTTCCAACAAATAACGTTCATCCAGTAAATCAGCATCCAGAGCTGTTTCCAGGTAGGTAAATCTCGGGGACATTTTATTTTCTTCGAGCGCAACTGATTCAGCGCGGGAGTTCTTGCCCATCCCCTTTGCTATGATGTATAATGTTTTCAAAGTGTTTAGAATTAAAATTGAGCGTCAATTCAACCGATAGTTTTTTCAAAAATGATTTTCTTCAGCTTTGGAATTTCCAATTGATTCTGGTGCAAACGTCCATTGCTGCGTGTTTTATGATACAACCACTCTACATACTGGAATGGCAGTAAGAGCCTGAGCAGATACCTGGATGTACCTGTGTGATAGTTAATGGCCAGTCTTCTTAAATCAAAAAAATCATCACCAAAGCGGTATGGGCCGGTATAAACACCGCAAGCAAAAGAAAATCCGGCTATTTCCACCATTTTTTTTACCCGTTTGTTCAGACTACCATAGGGATAAGCAAATGTGTGAACAGGTTCATCAAGAATTTTTTCTAATGTTTCTTTTGACTCCGCAATTTCTTTGAATATTTCTTCATCACGTAATTTTGTTAGATCATAATGATTCATGGAGTGTGCTCCGATTTCAAAACCGAGATTACTCAGAGAGCGAAGCTGATCGCTTGACATTAACGGGCACAATTCAGTGTCATCCAGATCTTCCCAGCACGCCTGGTCAATCTCCCTGTTGCCCATCGCAAAAATCACAGCACTCATATTATGTTCTATTAAAACCGGACAGGCAACCTCATACGTATCAAGGTATCCATCATCAAACGTGATAATAATCGGCTTTTTTGGAAGGGTGAGTTTGTCTTCGAGATACAGTTTATAGTCATTAAACGTGATGGTTGTATAGCCAAGGGCATCAATCAGCTTTAACTGTTTGATGAAATCTTCAGTTAAAACATAGTGCCAGTTAGAATTTTCCCGCGGCGGTTTATCCAGAACTCTGTGATACATCAACACTTTAATATTTGAGATATGTGCCCTATCAGCCATTGTATCATAATTTTGAAATTCAATGAGTGTTGTTGTTTAACAGACAGAAAAGCAACAAACATGCCAATACCCGGATGTTTTGTACAGCACCGTTTTTTGGCGTTTCTGAAGTGATTATTTGATGAAATCTGAGTGTCTTATTACACGTATAAAAGCAACAATAGAATATATTCACACTCTTTTGCCAATTGGGTGTAAAAAATATACGTTCCATTACAGTTCTATTTTTTTAGCTTTGAAAGGACTGAATTGAATCGGAATTTAAAATAACCCGGCAATATTCTGACCAGGCCATTTTTTTTATAATGTGCATGCAAGACCTTCTTTTCACTTTTAATGACTTTCCAGGCAAATGCCAAGATATGCACCATTTTCCTTTTTATAGACTCGCTTCCCGGCCGGCTGATTACCAGCTTCATATTTTTGATTGTCTTATCGGTAAAATCATACTTGTAATCCTCTTCGCCACGGAGCATTTCGATCGTTTCAACATCATGAGAAAGAGCGTCCTCAACCGAATTGAGCAGAATTCCGAATCCGGGCCGGAATTTAGCCGAAGGTGCATTGTGGTCAAAGCCGCTGATATAATCATAGTATCTTCCGTTATACTTCAGCATGAGCCGCATTGCACAGGCACCATTCATATCTGATGCCTGTTTAAACCAAATCCGGTTTTTACTGAGTGATGATTGAACGAGTTCTTTAAAAAACCGTGTAAACCGTGCGTCGTAAAAAACACCAGGAAATCCGAGATCTATCCAGCGCTCCTGATGCAATTCGATCAGTTTTTCCGTTGCACCCTCTGTTTCATGTAAATTAATTATGTCGGTGATTTTAAAATTCGCCCCGGGCATCGAAGCTCTTCTTGTTTGCCGGAATCTACGTCTTGCATTCGATTTGGCTTTTTTAATAAAGTCATCCATCGAATTATACTCACGAAGGTTTATGTACGGACAGTTATCCGTGTGAATAATATCTATTGGAAGTTGGGTTCTCTGCAAAGCGGGGTATAAATATTTCATGATAAAGCTGTCCTCTCGTACCTGATGGAAAGAGATGGTATCAAAATCATCTGTGGCAGCTATTAAAAGCTCTGGTAAAATCAGGTGCCACAATAAAATCAAGAAAATCACTGATTCCGTAATCGTCCATAAACCCAAACTGTTCGTCCGGGCTCCCACCGCTTCCCAAAATCTGCATCCTGGTTTCAGCTTTTTTACCAAAAATAGTAGAATAACCTGTATAACAGGGTGCAATGGCAATCAGCCTTCCTGCATAACACAGCGTAATAACATGGAGTGAGCGCCTTGGATGTTTTCCAAAATGTTTCCACCACCCAAGCACCCAATCGGGTGTCATATATACGGTTGCACCGGAACTCAACGCTAAATCCTCCCATTCATCCACAAGATGGTACAGCTCAGTTTCGTTTTGAAGAATCTCTGTTTCGATTAAATGCATATTGCTGCCTATTTTACCATCAAACGGCATGTTTTTAAAGGTGATCTCTGACTGTTCAGAAGCTGCTTGTTTAATTGGCAGGCTATTCATTCGATGTACTCCTGTGGGTTTATAATTGTGTAAAGATTTCATCATCGTACTTGGTTTTTTTCATTAAACATGCTTGCGGAATACCATGAGTTTGAATTGGCTGACTGAGATTGAATTTTTGATCATCTGAATTTCATCCCGGCTAAAAGATTTAAATAGAAAAAGAGCCGCAACATAGACAATGCCAGCCAGGAAAAACGATGGCATCCAGTGCAGATTTATATTTAACATCAACAAAACCGCTGTGATCATGAGTAAGGAAGCAGCGGCCGGCTTGAACAGATAGGAGATTTTAAATGATTTGAGATAGTCGGACGGAATCAGGTAAAAAGCGCATCCCATCACAAAAATTTCAGTGGCCAGTGTGGCAATTGCCGCACCAATACCGCCATTGGCATAGGCAGTTTGTGTGTAGGGAATCAGCAGAAAATTAGTTCCGATATTAACAAAAATGGCTAAAAACCCAACTGTTGCCCACGCTTTTTGCCGGTTGGCCGCCCCGAGAATTGCACTCCCCAGAATAATATCGATGTAAATAATGGGGATGCTGATAGCAAATATTTGAAGTATGAAGACCGAGGAGCTGTATTGATCCAGCCCCATAAAAAAGTCGATAATCGGGCTGGCATAGATATAGATCAGCACGGCTGTAGGTATTCCAAGCAAAATCATTAATCTCATGCTTTCACTTACCGTACTTTCAAGCACTCCGTTTTTATTATTCCACAGTTTTGAAAATACCGGGAAAATGGCTGTTTTGTAGATCAAGGGCAGAACCATCACGATATCAAAAAATCTGTATGCCCCACCATACCATCCGGTTACAGCTTCAGTTGTCATGGCGGAAATCATAATGGCATCAATTCTGTAGTAGATAACCGAGAAGAGCGAAAACAGAAAATAAGGCATTCCGGATCGAAACAGGCTGAATATCCGAAAGTCGAATTTATAACTGATTTTCACATTTTTTCTGGAATACCAAAACAGTACAATTAAATTAATGAGCGCCCCTGCCGTGTAGATAACGGCTACTTCTATGGAGCTCCCTCCCATCAGCAGAACAGCCACAGCAAAAACGGCAACAAAAACCCTCTCTACAATGCTGCCGATTGAGGGATATTCCATTCGTTCAATTCCCTGAAAATAGGCGCTGATTGCTGAAGACCCTCCCTCCCATAACTTTCCGATGGCAAGAATTAAAATCAGAAGGTGAACATGATCGGAATAGCCCAACAAGTCTGACATCAGCAAGATGAGCCCGATGGATAAAATCCATAATAATACTCGAAGTATGATATAACTACTCAGAATATGTGAACCCACTTGAATAGACCGGGCTACCTCTTTTGGAATCAGATAATTTCCGCCAAAATCGATCAACAAACTGAGTATCATTTTGATGGAAAGAGCAAGGTAGAGCCTTCCAAAATCTTCACTTCCAAGATATCGCGGCAAGAAGTAGAGCAGCAGAAAACTGCTGGCCCAGGTAATTACCTGGGCAACAAACATCACCGATACATTTCGTGCTATCGATTTGCCAATTTCCTGATTTGTGGGATTCTCTCTGTCCATTATTCTCCTGCTATCTGATTTTTTGAATCTTCAGAATGTATGTGCTCAATCACTGAGAGGAGTCCCATAAGAGAGCCGAGAAAAATCATGTTTCGGTAGTAGGTGAGCTGCAAATCAAAAAATGAAACCACCATCTGGTTGATAACAGCCAGTACAATCATCGTGGCGACGGCCTTCAGATATGGATCCTTTAGCTGATAAATGAGCCTTGTACCCTTTGCCACAAATGAGTTAAAGAAAAACCAAAAGGCAAAGAATCCTATCGCCCCCATTTTTACAAGTATCCAGATAATTTGGTTGTGTGGAATGTAATCTCTGAGTGGAAACCGGATTTCCACAAGCGGGATCGGCTGCTCATACCTTTTTCCAAAACCTATTCCGGTGATGGTATTATTGGTTACTGTACTCGCAAGGTTGTAGTTTTCATAATCGCGGTACAGGTTTGAATAATAATCGCGGGTATTGGTGTATTTGTCGGGCTTTTCTATACCGGATTTTACCATTTGTACCGGCCGGCCCAACGTGCTCTCGCTGTTCCAGAATGCAAATCCATATACAATCAGCACAAATGCAGCCGGCACAAAATACTTCATAAAAGAGATTCTCATCATTGCAGGAAGCAAAATCACAAAGAACACAATCGAAACAATCAGTGAAGCATAAACTGCCCGGCGCTGTGCAACATAAAAACCCAACATTAATATCGGAAGCAAGGAAAGTAGCCATACTTTTTGTTTATCGTTTACCCGATAAGCCAGAAATCCCATAAACAGAATAAATAAAGCCACGATAAACACCGGGTCTTCGTGATTTGTCAAAACATCATACCCACCGGTGGTAAATCCAAGCGTAACAAAACGCTGAATTCCCTGTCCCGCTTTAATTGTGGCACCAATGAGGATAATCCACATCAGAATATTGATGTGCCGCCGGGTGCTGAGCAATTGCGGAACCAACAGGTAGAGAATACACAGATAAAAAAGTGCCCTCACTTCCCATAAAGAAATCAGAAAATCTCCGCCCGATACCAGGCCATAGACTAACGAAAGAATTAAACTGAGAAAAAATAATAAGAATGGCCCGGATACCGGGATAGATTTAAACCGGAAACCTTGGCTGATGCTTGCCATTATAAGCAGTGCAGATAAAAGAAATATAAGGTGCAGCTCCATGGGGCTGACCACCCCCGCATCAAAAAAGGGTAAATAGGGGATCTCTTTTAGATTGCTGAAAAATCCAACCTGATGTGTGAACGTCGGGAAATTAGGAATAGAATACTGTTCAAAGAGCATGGTTCCGGCTATCAATACATAAAAACTAAAATCCGGACGCAAAAAGCTCAGAATCAGTACCCCGGATAAATAGAGTGTTAAGAGAACAACTGCTACATTTCCGCTAAACTGATTGAATGTTAAGTATGTGACAGAAGCAAAAAAGAGAAGCATCCATAATACAATGGAATTATCATAGTCGAGCCCGAGTGGTGAAAGCACCCACCTTTTATAAAACGATTCCCTGAAATAATAGTCAGTAGCTTTCATTTTTGCTGATATCACTGTTCAGGATTCGGGCACATCCATGGAAAACATCATGTAAACGACATACAGCACAATTGCGAGGGTTATCAAAAAAATGGTTAAATATGGCACTTCTGCGCCATCGGGCTGTTTGGCCCTGATGATGACGAGCAGATGCAAAAAAATAATTCCCAGTAATACTTTCATATTTCTCCAATTATGGCTCCACTTTGTTGAATACATAGCCTACAAACCTCTTTTCATCTACATGATTGAACATTTTTCCCAAAGCATGCCTTTTTGTTTTTTCCATATTTATTACACTGATTAATCCATCCGTCTCATTGACAAAATGAACCGGAAAGTTTTTGACCGGCAAAATTGAACTCATATCAATAATGATAAAATCAAATTCCTTTTTTAAGGTTTGAAAGATATCCCGAAGTATCAGTGTGTGTTCTATTCCCGGTTTAAACAGTTTGCAATCACCTGCGGGCATCACAAAAAGATTTTCCACTTTTGTTGGGGCTACTTTTATCGTTTTAAATTCTAATGCTTCTGCAAGCCCCGGCACCTGGTTGACTGTGGACTTCAGGATTTTGAAAATTCATGTCTATCAGCAAGGTTGTTCGCTGATAACCCCGTGCAATGGATACCGCCATATTTGAAGCTACCAGAGTTTTTCCCTCCTGTGGATTTGCGCTTGTAACACCAATTGCCAGATTGAGGCTGCTGAACTGTGTAGAGAGTTTTGAAAAATTAAAACTGTTAAAAAATTTGTTTGAGATAACCTTATCATCAACCTTTTCGGCAACCTGATTTGAAATACTAACCGGCAATGAGGCAGAATCCTGAATGATAACATCGTCAGATTCTCCATTTTTTTGCCTCGTGTTGTAAACTTTTTCTTTATTCATTTGGCTTCCTGTCATGAAACATTAACCATTGGTTAGATAGGCAATAACCGGCTTGTCGAATGGAAGATCTTCTTCTGCACGTATTCTGGTATCCATTACTTCGGCAGCGGCACTCAGCATCACACCAAACAGTATGCCGATGCCAAATCCGGCTCCAAGGATCAGTCTTTTCTTTGGAGAGGCCGGTTTTTCCGGAATGTAGGGCGGGTCGAGTACAATAAACTGTTCGGATCGCCTGCTTCCAATGTCTCTGGTAATTTTTGCCTGTTCAAGTTTGATTTTCATATCGTTGAAAAGACTTTCATAAATACCGAAATCTGATTGCCGGGTATTTGCCCTCTGCGTGGCAACAAATGAGTTTTGCATGTTACTCACCACTTCCGATTTCTGACTGTCGAGGTCATTTTTTTGATTATTGAGGCGCTCGAGGTTCAACTCCAGTGCAGCAGGAATTCGCTGAGCTATCAATATTATTTGGGATGACAGTGTTCTTAACCTCGGATAGGTTTCGGTGAATTGCTGGCTTAACTGTTCATATTCATTCAGCAGTGCAAGCAGTTCCGTTCCGAATGGCGTTTCTGTCAGAGGTAGTTTAAACAGTACCTGGATGGACTGGCCATTTTCCTGAAACTCTCTCAGAATGGCCATTTTTTGTTCTTCCTGAAAAATCTGCCATTCCAGAGATTCTAACTGTGTTTCTATGGCCAGTAACCTGGTTTGCAGAGCCTCAACATCACTTGGATAATCTTTTAGTCTGTCGGCGGTAATGGTCATTACCTGATTTCTCTGAGCATCTACAATCGATTCCAGTTCACCCAGTTTTTGAGTAAAAAAATTAACCGTTTCACTGTTTCTGCGATTTTCCAGCAGCAGTCTTGTGGTAATAAAATGGTTGGCAAGCAGCGAAACGGCATCACGTGCCCGAACAGGGTCTGTATCATAAAAACTGATTTCGAAAGAATCGGAAGCCCTTGAACTCGTGGAAATATTTCTCCGGACACGGTCAATTAATCCCTGTCGCTCATATTCCCGTTTGATATCATTATCGAGATGAAGGCTGTCGATGAGCATTTCCATGGTTGACCGGCTGTATATAATTTCGTTGAAAGACTTCAGCCGGTCTTCAGATGCGATATTCACCGCCATTTCATATAAAATGAGTGGATTCAGAGTTTCATCTTTCTGAACCAGAATAGAGGTTGAAGACATATATTTTGGCTCAATGGTATGAAGAACTGCAAAACTAATTCCCAAAAATATGAGTGGGGTCAGTATTAACAGTGCCCTGCGCCTTTTTGCGGCATTTCGAATGTCATGAACAGCTTGCTTGATTTCGTACACGGGAAAATCCTGATTAATTAACGTTAAGCGGCAAGATGACTCTTGCTGGAAATGCCTTTTGCAATTGCTATGCCAATTGAAATTCCTGCTGCTGCTTAAACCGTAATTCACCTGAATCTATCAATAGAAGCTTAGAATCAATCAGAAATCAACTGCTTCTGCCTGCCTGCACGAAATGCTTCTCATTTTACGAATCAATTTTATACGGAGGTAAAATGCTGTTGTATATAATATATACAAGCATTTCTGAGTGACTGAAGCCAAAATACCTTTCAAATTTATACCTGATTGCACGATATAATCTTTCATTGAAGAGTGTTTACCACTTCAGGTGAATTGGCATACTTGTTGTATTCGAAGAATTAACACCAGATCCTATGTATTCACTTATTTCAAAATGAAACAGTCAAAACATCATATATCGGTTTTTCAACTCTTCTTTCTGTTGATGCCTTTTGTTTACACGGCATGCACGGCAACATCGCCAAACAGCAACCTTCATGAGAGCAGGGCAATGCACAATGCAATAAATGGGGCTGTTCAAAACAACACATATGAACAGGATTACCGAATCCGCCCGGGTGATGAAATTGAAATTCTGGTGTGGGAGCAGCCAAATTTTAATACCATAACCAGGGTATCGGGGCTCGGAACCATTGCGATTCCACTTGTGGGAGAGCTATTGGTGAGCGGTTTAACCAAAGATGAACTTACCAGAGAACTGGAGAGAAAATTATCAGAATTTATTCGGGGTGATATGAATCTTACCGTTTCCATTCGTAACACCGACAGCCTGTTGGTATCGGTGTTCGGAATGGTTTCAAGGCCTGATAATTATCCGGTAACGGATCAAACATCCGTTTTTAAAATTCTGTCTATTGCCGGCGGACCCACCCAGGATGCTGATCTGAGATCTGTGAAAATTTATCATCATAACAGCAATCCAAACACCTCAAACCTTGACCTTACACACTACCTCGAAACCGGACAAATGAACTCTCCTTCCATTGTGGTTCGGCCGGGTGACATTGTATATGTGCCACGAAAAGAGAATGCAGTCAGAGAAATGTCGGAGTTTTTGCGGGATATCGTAATCCTGTTTGGAATATTCAGAGTGTTTAACTGATGAAACCTCAAATAAAATATCAAAAAATACTGCCGGTTTTACTGCTCATACTGGCGTTTCCACATGGAATTCTTATGGCCCAACTTGCTGACAGCACAGGTATTGACACGGGACTCAGAGGAGCGCCTCGCATTCAGAAAATTGACAGCAGATCGGCAGCATTGGCCGGTTCCACTGTGGCAGACATCGCCGGAAATTCATCAGTTAATATGAATCCTGCATTAATTGCATTTGTCAGAAATTCGGATGCCGTTGAATTTAACTACTACCATAACTGGACCAATAATTTGGTTCAGCACATCATAACCCCGCCTTCCATATCATACAAAAATCACCATTTTATTTTTCAAACAGCCCTCTTTCATGATGGCAATGGCACTGGAAATATCAAAGGAAGTGCCCCCCTCCCCGTGCCAGACTTCACAATGTTTGACCTTGGCTTAGGATATGCAATTTCATATGAAAATATTTTGAGTATTGGTATCTATAATAATGTTTCATACGGGCAGAACACACATTCTTCTGACTTGTGGACCTACTATTCAGATATCGGTGTATTGTATGCTCCCAGCCGAAATATAACTTATGGTGCTGTTTTCAGAGGTCTTGGAAGGAGTATCATGTATGAATTTGATGAGTCCGGTGCCACTTTACTGAGGGGTCAACGAATCCGACAGGTTCTTGAACTGGGAGCAACACTCAAATTTCCGGTAGATAGTGACCGTCCGCAATTTGCCATCTCATTTTCCAACGAAAAACATTTTGGAAGAAAAGGAATATGGTATAAAGGCGGTCTTGAAGTGAACCCGGTATCCTCCATATCACTGCGATCCGGAATTATATTTGAACCTGATCAAAAAATATATGCTCCCCGATATGGTATTGGCATAAACACACGCCACTTACAATTACATTTTTCAATTTCCCCCAAACAACTGCATGCTGAGCGTTTTCATCAGGCAGGTTTAGCTGTCAAATTTTAGAATGACTTTAATGAAAACATCTAAAAATAAACATCTGCTCGATATGACAATGCTCACAGAAGATGTGATTCTTCACACCCAAAGTGTTTTAATGCGTGATATTTTCAATAAAATTATAAACATCGCTAAATCCCAGGAGCATGTAGTTATTATTGGAGAGATTGGAGCAGGCAAAAAGCAGACAGCACGCCTCATTCATAAGCACAGCTTGCAAAGCAACGGGCCCTTTCAAACATTTTATTGTATAGATATCGATGAAGGAGAATTCAAGGATGCGTTTTGGGAGCATATACTTGTTGATGAAAATCATATTTCTCTTGCCTATGACCTTTTGGAAAAAGCAGGCTACGGCACGTTGTTTCTCGATCAGTTTTCGGAATTAACGGATGAGTTTATGCTGGGAATCATAGAATCGTACGTAAAAGGTTGCGCTCAGTTGTTTCGATATAACCAGTTTGCAAGGCCGAGGCTGATACTCTCCGTCAATCATGAATCTTATCAAAAGGTGAAAGCTACAGGCACATGGATGTCAATTCTCCACATGATTAACCCGGTTGTCATTATGCTGCCCCCGCTTCGGCAGCGCCTGGAAGATATTCCTCTCCTGGTAAAACAGTTTATTGCCGACATGAAAATAAATGGAGATGAATGGAAAGAACTCTCAATTTCTGATGAAGCGTTGAATGAATGCAAACAATATAGCTGGCCCGGAAATATCCGACAGCTCAAAAATGCCATCATACAGGGAGCTATTCTCTCGCATGGTAAAGAGATCGAAGGGCATCACTTCCCCTTCTCGATGAAATGGAAATTGCCGTACCGGCTTCATAAAGATTAATCACCTTTTAAATATCTAAAATTACAATCCTTGATCGAACTCTATGCCATATCATTCATCCTGCCACTACTGTTATGTTTGTTTTGGACACCCCTGGTTATTCGTTTCGCCCATAAAATTGGTGCTGTAGATAAACCGGATCCCAGAAAAGTTCATCAGCAAATTACGCCGCGCCTCGGCGGACTTGCAATATTTTTGTCCTGCGGCATCTCATTTTTAATTCTCACCTTCGTTTTCAGGGGTCTGTCAGCTGAACTTGCTGAAAATATGTTCCCTGCTGCCATGATTCTGCTCTGTCTGACGTTAACTTTCCTTCTCGGCTTGTGGGATGATTTAACATCCCTTAAACCCGGTTTAAAGTTCGGTGTACAATTTTTAATAGCTACGATGATATACTTTGCCGGATTCAAAATTTCAAACATCACACACCCTCTCGGCGCAGGTGTTCTGAATGTTGAACTGATTGATTTTCCCCTTACCGTACTCTGGATTGTGGGAATAATCAATGCGTTTAATCTTATTGACGGACTCGATGGCTTGGCCTCGGGGGTTGCCAGCATCGCCTGTTTCTCAATGTTTATTCTCTCAGCTATTTCCGGTGATGTGTGGACAGGTATCGCTGCACTGACTCTTGGCGGGGCACTCATCGGATTTTTGAGATATAATTTTAATCCGGCCAAAATTTTTCTGGGTGATTCCGGCAGCCTGGTCATCGGCTTCAGCCTGGCTCTGCTCTCCATCCACAGCACCACAAAAATAACAACCGGGTTCGCTGTTCTGTTTCCCTTACTGGTATTGGCTCTGCCTATNACCGACACCCTGATTTCTATGATCCGCCGGCTTTTGGGAAGTTTTCTGAATGAAAAAAATGANCANCTACCCACCCACCATTATTTGCTNAGAAAGCTCCATGGAATGTTTACGCCCGATAAATCTCATATTCATCACCAGTTACTATCGCTTGGGCTTTCACATCGAAACACCGTTTTGGTTCTCTATTCAGTGTCTGGAGTATTTGCGTTTGGTGCTTTTCTTTTCACACAAACCAACACGTTTGAACGCTCATTAGCCATCATGTTAATTTTTGGATTTTTGCTGATTGCCGGTGTAAAAAAATTGCAATATCGGGAAATTGCCATATTTAACAACGGGCTGATTATGCCGCTTTTTGAAAAATGGATACTGAACCATAAAGCCCTGGCTGTACTTACAGATATCTGTTTTATAGGGATATCCTTTTTCCTGAGTTATTCACTTGTCAATGCAATATCACCGGAAATTTCAAACCACCTGCACCCGGGACGAACACTGGTTGCTATCCTCTCCGTGCAGATGATCATCTTTTTCATTTCCGGTATTTATAAAGATGAAATGAAAACCTTTGGGATTGGAAATGCTCTTCGGGTTACCTCATCTGTCGCTTATTCTGTGCTTTCCATGGGGTTCATCATTACGATGTTCACCTTTTTACCATTCATTGAAATGCTTCAACTGCTCATTCATCATTTTTATTTTCTGTTGAGCTTCGTTCTCGGATTCAGAATAGCATACCGGGCACTCGGTTTTCTGTTCAACAGGCATAAGCTGACGGGCGAAAATGTTTTGATTTATGGTGCCAGTGAAAATGGAACAATGTTGTTGCACAAAATCAATAATACAACCGAGAATTCCGTAAAAGTTCTTGGTTTCCTCGATGATAATCCAGATTTGGCAGGAAAAATGATCTATGGCTATCCGATTTTTGGCGGACATTGGATATTGCCAAAGCTTTTATCTCATCAAAAAGTGGATTCAATCTACATTTGTAATGAAAGCATCAAACCCGAAAATTATCGGCGCCTTAAACGTGTTGCCAGCCTCAAAAATATTGCCGTGAAAAAACTGCAAGTACGCCTGAATGATCTGGATGAACAGGGAAATGCAGTAACTCACAACATCGATTTCAACACGGATTCAAAAATCTCATGTATTTAAATGATCCAATAATTTCAACCAGGTTACTGCTGCTTAAAAACACTTTTTAAACAATGAAACCCATGATTTTAAAAACATTCATCATGTTCACATTCCTGCAAGGTATAAGCTGCTCTTCTGCCACCGGAATTGATGATGAGCCTTTGAACCCATTCGTAACCGTTGAAAACGGAAGATTTATGCTTCAGAATAGTGTATTTCGCTTTGCCGGTACGAATGCTTACTATTTGCCAAACTATGAAAAACTGGATCCTGCAGCGGTTGACCGGGCGTTCGATCTGTTTGAAGAAACCGGAATTACCGTTATCAGAATGTGGGCTTTTTATGACGGGTATGATTGTGGATACAGTCAATACGATTCAGATGAAAACGTCATCCAAACTTCACCCGGAGTGTACAGCGAATCCGCACTAAAAGATCTTGACCGTGTAATCGCAAAAGGCAAACAGCACGGAATCCGATTTATTCTGCCGCTGATAAATTACTGGGATGAACTTGGCGGGATCTGTCAATACAACACCTGGGCAGGTGCTGAAAATCCCAGCCGAAATATGAAATTTTTTATTTCAAATTCGAATACACAGCTTTGGTACCGAAATTATATCAGTATGCTTCTAAACAGAATCAATACAGAAACGGGCATCGCTTATAAAGATGAACCGGCAATCTTATCCTGGCAAATTATCAATGAAGGGAGAAACAGCGGTGCATACCCGGAAGAATTGAGAGACTGGTACGCTGAAATAGCTCAATTCATTAAATCCATTGCCCCGAAACAGCTATTGGGAACCGGTGAGGAAGGCTTTGATGAAGATACACCGAATGTCTATTCGGTAAATCGTTACAACAATACCTATGTTTTAAGAGCCAATGAAGGCACCAGCTACATCATGAATACATCGATCCCGGAAATCGATTACGGCAATGCCCATTGGTACGCTCCCGATTTTGGGTTTGGAAACACACCATCCCAAAATTTATTTGATGCTCAACATGCCTGGATAGCGGATCATAAAAACATTGCAGAAGCGATTGGCAAACCCTTTGTTCTGGGAGAATATGGATTTCCCGGTTGGGGAGACGAAAGAACACAGGAAGTGTATAGCCACCTTTGGGAAACCGCCGAAACCGTTTCGATCGATGGTTCACTTCTCTGGCAATTAACTGCAGATTACATTAAGTGTTATGAATTCGGTGGTAATATTTGCTGGCCCGGTGGCAGACAAGATGAGGAATTNTATCTACGTTTTAAAAACCATGTTAAAAAAATAAATACATTTAACGGCCTGTAGTATTTTAAGTGTACTCTTCTAAAATGTTTAAGCTTTCTATTAAGCCATTCTGATATAACCTCTTCCAAAAGAAAAGATTACAAATTTATATTGCACTAAAAGATAACTGTTATATATTATATTTTATATTATTATTTATTACTAATAGTGCTTTTATTTACGTTAAATATCATTATATATTTATAAATTTTCGAATATTTTGGTAAAAGATCCGTAGAATTAAATAACCAAAGATGTTTGATTCTCGAAGCATGAAGTTACCTCATTAGTTAGTCCTTTTAAGACTAACAAATCTCACCATTTCTGCGTATCCAGTGATTCATAACTGCCTTTCAGTGCCTGATACTCTCATTATGAAATGTAAATATTCATTAAATATTTTTAATATTTATGGAAACATTCATTACCTTACATCTCGTAATGATCTATAATTTTTTTTATAATATTCTTATTAATGAACTTTATTCTGTTTTTTTCGGAACATTTCTCATTGCCATTTATATAACTTTTGTTTCTACGCTAAAAGTTGGGCCCGTCAATTATTATTCTGTTTGCAACCCTCTGCTCATATACATTAATAAATAAGAATTATAAGCTGGCACACCTTTTATATTTAATATTAACACATACACATTATTATATGTTATCAAAATACATCCCTGCAATTACAATTATAAGCCTCTTGTTTTTTATTACGCAATGCCAACAGTTAGATGACAACAAAAGGTCGCCATCTACAGACGGGGCAACAGTTGAGATTAAACCAGAATTGGTTTCTCCTGTAAATTCTTCTCATAACCAATCTACTTCTATAGCATTTAATTGGTCTAAAATGGAAGGTGTGAATGAGTTTAGATTTCAATTGAGTACAAATGCCGGATTCCAATCAATGCTCGCCGATACGATAATTGAAGGACGCTCTCTGCTGATAAATTCACTTGAACTGAACAGCAATTATTTTTGGAAGGTATACCCCATTTTGGAACACGATAATATATCCTGGTCGGATACATGGAGATTTAAAACTGCCACTTCGGATGTGGAGCCCATTGTTACGGAACTTCATTCACCTGAGCTCGGTGAGTATGTAACTCCTCAGGATTTGATTTTCCAGTGGGAAGCTATTCATGGCGTTTCTCAATATTATTTACAACTCGCCAGGGAAAACGATTTCAATGCAACACTGGTAGATACACTTATTTCAACTGAATCTCTTTCTGTGGATGAACTGGACAATGACAACGAATATCAGTGGCGGGTTTTGCCTGTTGCAGAATCATTTACAGGACATTGGTCAGAAATAAATGATTTCATACTTGTTGACGAAAATGATGTAGAGAAGTCAAAAGTATCGCTGGTTGCACCGGAAAATCAATCGGAGGAAATTCCGACTGAAGTCATTCTTGAATGGAAAAAACTGTCTGATTTTGAACATTATTCTGTTCAGCTTTCTGAAGATGAATCATTTGAAACTCAGGTTTCAGACACCGTAGTCCA